>Ga0208823_1000535_pt1 | contig 32470 bp, 23 predicted proteins | sample AD_UKC075_MetaG_FD_184440 | JGI IMG/M metagenome (GOLD analysis project Ga0208823, IMG submission 184440) | Active sludge microbial communities of municipal wastewater-treating anaerobic digesters from USA - AD_UKC075_MetaG (SPAdes) (version 2) | ecosystem: Engineered > Bioreactor > Anaerobic >... | reverse complement strand
GTTGGCGGGATCGTCCGGGTCCATGCAGGACAGTTCCAGATCGCCGCCCTTGAGCGCCTGGGCGATATAGTCCTTCGGCTCCAGGCCACTTGCCCTGGCGGCGCGGCCCACTTCCAGCGGGTTGGTCTTGAGCTGCGGCGCTGATGGCAGCCAGCCCATCCGCTCGGCCCGCACGTTGTAGTCGATCAGGCTGGCGTCCCAGTCGCCCTTTGGCGCGGTGGGCGAAAGGATCTCGCCCACCCCCAGCGTCTCGTAGCGCCACTGGTCGGTATGGGCGTAGAAGAAGCTGGTGGAATTCATCTGCCGGGGCGGACGGTTCCAGTCGAGCGCGAAGGCCAGCGCCGTCCAGCCGGTCTGCGGGCGCAGCTTTTCCTGGCCGACATAGTGCGACCAGCCGCCGCCCGACTGGCCAACGCAGCCGCACATCACCAGGAGATTGATGATCCCCCGGTACGTCATGTCCATGTGATACCAGTGGTTGACCCCCGCCCCCAGGATCACCATCGACTTGCCGTTCGTCGCCTCGGCATTGGCCGCGAATTCGCGCGCGGTGGTGACGATCGCATCGGCGGGAATGCCGGTGATCTTCTCCGCCCAGGCCGGGGTATAGGGCGCGCCATCGGCATAGTCGCGCGCGACGTGCTGCCCGCCCAGCCCCCGGTCCAGCCCATAGTTGGCACACAGCAGGTCGAACACCGTGGCGACATAGGCGCGCCCTTCGGCCAGCTGCATCTCGCGCACCGGCACGCGCTTCATCAGCACGTCGGGGTGGTCGGTGCCCTGGAAATGATCGTGTTCGCGGTTGCCGAAATAGGGGAAGGCGACCTCGACCACCTCGTCGTGATCCTTGTCGAGGATCGCGGTCATGCGCAGTTTGACCGCTTCGCCGCGGCCGTCCTCTTCCTTGAGGTTCCACTTGCCTTGCTCGCCCCAGCGGAAGCCGACCGAACCGGACGGCGCGACCACTTCGTCGCTCGTCTCGTCGATGGCGACGCATTTCCATTCGGGGTTGTTCGTCTCGCCCAGCCCCCCGGCGAAGTCGCTGGCGCGCAGCAGGCGTTCGGGCACCAGCCGCCCGTCCTGTTCGACCAGGCGAACCAGCATCGGCATGTCGGAATACTTGCGGCAATAGTCCTCGAAATAGGGCACCTGCCGGTCGAGGTGGAACTCGCGCAGGATCACGTGGCCCATCGCCAGCGCCAGCGCCGCATCGGTGCCCTGCTTGGGATTGAGCCACAGGTCCGCGAACTTGGTCGCCTCGGCATAGTCGGGGCTGACCACCGCGACCTTGGCGCCGCGATAGCGCGCCTCGGTCATGAAATGGGCGTCGGGCGTGCGGGTCTGCGGCACGTTCGATCCCCACAGCATCAGGAAGCCGGAATTGTACCAGTCCGCGCTTTCGGGTACGTCGGTCTGCTCGCCCCAGGTCATCGGGCTGGCGGGCGGCAGGTCGCAGTACCAGTCATAGAAGCTCATGCAGGTGCCGCCGAGCAGCGAGAGATAGCGCGAACCCGCCGCGTAACTGACCATCGACATCGCCGGGATCGGGCTGAAGCCGATCACGCGGTCAGGGCCGTAGTTCTTGGCGGTATAGGCGTTGGCGGCGGCGATGATCTCGTTCACCTCGTCCCAGGTCGAGCGGACGAACCCGCCGTGGCCACGGATCGCGGTGTAGCTCTTGCGCTTTACGGGATCGGCCTGGATCGAGGCCCAGGCGGCCACGGGGGGCAGATCCTTGCGTGCGGCGCGCCACAGCTTGACCAGCCGCTTGCGGATCAGCGGGTACTTCAGGCGCTGGGCGGAATAGATGTACCAGCTGTAGCTCGCCCCGCGCGGGCAGCCGCGCGGTTCGTGGTTGGGCAGTTCCGGGCGGGTGCGCGGATAGTCGGTCTGCTGGGTTTCCCAGGTGATGATCCCGCCCTTGACGTAGATCTTCCAGCTGCACGATCCGGTGCAATTGACCCCGTGGGTGGAGCGAACGACCTTGTCATGCTGCCAGCGCTGACGATAGCCGTCCTCCCAGTCGCGGGCCTCGGCGGTGGTAACGCCGTGCCCTTCGGAAAACGGCTCCTTCTTCTGGCGGAAGAAGGTCAGGCGGTCGAGCAGATGGCTCATGCGGTTACTCCCTGGGAAATCGGTTGGGGTGCGGCGAGGCCGCGCTCGATGGCGTGCAGCAGGCCGCCCGGGCGGGCGTAGATCCACCATGTCAGCGCGGCGCAGCTGACGTAGAAGGCAAGGAACCCGTAAAGCGCCGGCAGGGCCGATCCGGTCAGCGTGATCGAGGTGCCGAAGGCCTTGGGGATGTAGAAGGCGCCGTAGGCGGCAATTGCGGAAGTGAAGCCGACGATCGCGGCGGATTCCTTCTCGGCCTGGCGGGTGGCCTCGGCGGCGCTCAGGCCAGGCTCCAGCCGCGGCACTTCCTGGCGCATGATGTTGGGGATCATCTGGAAGGTCGAGGCATTGCCGACCCCGGTGACGAAGAACATGAAGATGAACGCGCCCAGGAAGCCGTTGAAGCTGCCGGCTTCAAGGAAATGGACCACGCCCAACGTGCCCGCGATCATCGCCACGAACACCCAGAGCGTCACCCGCGCGCCGCCCCAGCGGTCGGCCAGCCAGCCGGTGGAGGCGCGGCTGATCGCGCCGACCAGCGGGGCGATCCACACGTATTTCAGCGCATCGACATCCGGGAATTCCTTCCTCGCCAGCAGCGGCAGGCTGGCGGAAAAGCCGATGAACGAACCGAAGGTGCCGGTATAAAGCCAGCACATCAGCCAGTTGTGCCTGCGCTGGAAGATCACCGCCTGTTCCGAGAAGCTGGCCTTCGCGTCGGCGATATCGTTCATCCCGAACCAGGCGAGCAGGCTGGCGGCCAGGATGAAGGGCACCCAGATGAACCCGGCGTTCTGCAACCACAGCTGTGCGCCCGCCCTGGCCGCCTGCGGTTCCCCGCCCAGCACGCCGAACACGCCGGTGGTGATCACGACCGGCACCAGGAACTGCATCACCGATACGCCAAGGTTGCCCAGCCCGCCGTTGAGCGCGAGCGCACTGCCCTTGCGCGACTTGGGGAAGAAGAACCCGATGTTCGCCATCGACGAGGCAAAATTGCCTCCGCCAAGGCCGCACAGCAGCGCCAGCACCAGAAAGATGAAATAGGGGGTATCCGGGTTCTGCACCGCATAGCCGATCCCGAAAGCGGGGATCAGCAGCGAGGCGGTGGACAGCGTGGTCCACAGCCGCCCGCCGAAGATCGGCACCATGAAGCTGTAGAAGATCCGCAGCGTCGCGCCCGACAGGCCGGGCAGCGCGGCCAGCCAGAACAGCTGGTCCGTGGTGTAGTCGAAACCGATGAGGGGCAGCTTGGCCACGACCACGGACCAGACCATCCACACCGCGAAGGCCAGCAGCAGCGCGGGAATGGAGATGAACAGGTTGCGCCGGGCAATGCGTTCGCCGGTAGCCTCCCAGAATTGCGGGTCTTCGGGGCGCCATTCGGTCAGCACCTTGGCCGGGGCCGGACCATGGCGCGCCGCATCGTGCAGCTCGATCATTTCCGGGAACTGCGGCAGGGTGCGAACGTCGATCCCGCTGGCCTTGTGTTCCATCTGGCGGATCGCGAGGTGCATCCAGGCAAGCGCGACGGCCACCAGCGCGAACAGCACGGCAAAACAGCTGGTCCAGATCCCCGTCAGGTCGCTGACCGCGCCGAACACGATCGGCAGGACGAACCCGCCCAGCCCGCCAACCAGGCCGACCAGCCCGCCGACCGCGCCGACGTGATCGGGGTAGTAAACCGGGATGTGCTTGAACACCGCCGCCTTGCCCAGCGACATGAAGAAGCCCAGCACGAAGATCGTGATGACGAAGGGCACCAGCCCCATCGAGGTGGAGAAGGCGATGTCACCCTTGATCCCGTGGATCGTGTAGTCGGTCGACGGGTAGGACAGCATGAACAGCAGCACCATCGACACGCCGAAGGTGGCGTACATGATCCGCCGCGCGCCGTAGCGATCCGACAGGATCCCGCCATAGGCGCGGAACAGGCTGGCCGAGAGGCTGAAGGTCGCGGCCAGCATGCCGGCCACCTTGATGTCGACGCCGTAGACCCCGATCAGGTACTTCGGCAGCCACAGCGCCAGCGCGACGAAGGCCCCGAACACGAAGAAGTAATAGAGCGAGAAGCGCCAGACCTGCTCGTTCTTCAGCGGCTCCAGTTGCTCCATCAGGCCCTTGGGCGCCTCGCCGCTGAGCTTGCGCGCGGCGAGTTCCGGATCGTCCTTGGCCAGCGCGAAGAACAGCACCGCGACCACTGCCAGGACCACGGCCCAGATCTGCGCCACGGCCTGCCAGCCCAGCGCCACCATCACGAACGGGGCGGCGAACTTGGTGACCGCCGCGCCGACATTGCCCATGCCGAAGAAGCCTAGCGCGGCCCCCTGCCGTTCCTGCGGATACCACTTCGACACATAGGCCACGCCAACCGCGAAACCGCCGCCCGCCATGCCCAGTCCCAGCGCGGCCAGCAGCATCAGCAGGTAGCTGTCGGCATGGCTCAGCAGCAGGGTCGATGCGGCAGAGGCCAGCATGGTCAGCGGAAAGACGATCCGCCCGCCGTACTGATCCGTCCAGACCCCCAGGAACAGGCGCACCAGCGATCCGGTCAGGATCGGGGTGCCGACCAGCAGCCCGAACTGGGTATCGCTCAGGCCCAGCTCTGCCTTGATCTCGATCCCGATGATCGCGAAGATCGTCCAGACGGCAAAGCAGATCGTGAAGGCGAAAGTGCTGAGGCCGAGCGCCCGGCTCTGTTGTCCGGAGCTGACTGTCTGGTGCAGCGGCATGGCGGCGTGTTCCCGTATCGTGGGTGGAATGCCAGCGAACCTATCGAGATTTGCCCGAAGAAGCTTGATCCCGATCAAGAACACAAGGATCGCCGCGGCAAACGTCAGTTCGCCTGATCTGCGCGGCCCGGCCGCCAGATGCAGATCAAGCCGGTGATTGATGCACATCAAGCTGGCTGCTAGGATTGGGCGTCCTCAGCAAGGAGCCAGGCTGCGTGCGCCCCGGCGAAAGACCAGAAATCGCGAATCTGCCCCTGTTCCGCGAAATGCAGGAGCAGCAGCGCGAGCGGATCTTCACCGGCTCGTTCCTGCAGGTGTTCCCCCCGCAACTGACCCTGTTCGAACGGGGCCAGCACGCCGATTTCCTGCACGTGCTGGTCGACGGGCTGGTCGAACTCTACGCCCACAGCGCCGGACGCGACACGACGATGCGGATCGTCGAGCCGGTTACCAGCTTCATCCTTGCCGCCGTTGTTGCCGATCAGCCCTACCTGATGTCGGCCCGCACGATCATGCCTTCGCGGATCCTGCTGATCCCGGCGGTGCTGGTCCGGGAAGTGGTGAAGGACGATGCTGCGCTGATGCAGGCCACGATGCGCGAACTGGCCCACGCCTATCGCGACATGGTGCGGGCGCTGACCGACATGAAGCTGCGCCAGTCTGCGGAACGGCTGGGCAACCTGATCCTCCAGCAGGACCAGCGGCAGGGCGGCACCGGCCATGTCCACCTCAAGGCCGAAAAGCGGGTGCTGGCATCGCTGCTGGGGATGACGCCCGAGAACATCTCGCGCGCCTTCGCAGTGCTGGGCGGCCACGGCATCACGGTGAACGGCGCCCAGGTTACCATCACCAATCGCGCCGCACTGGAAGCCTTCTCGCGCCCCGATCCGGTCCCGGGCGACCACCCTTGATCAGAACCTGGGCCTGAAGCATGCACCGCCGCCGCTTGAAGCCTGAGCGCGCCTGACAGGATCAGGACCGCACGATCCGCCCGTCGAGCAGTTCGATCCGGCGCTGGCACTGCGCGGCGATGTGTTCATCGTGGGTGGAGATCAGGAAGCTGGTGGCCATGGTGCGGTTGATGGAGCGGATCAGGTCCATCACCTGATCGGCCGATTGCCGGTCGAGATTGCCGGTTGGCTCGTCGGCCAGGACCAGCACGGGATTGTTGATCAGCGCCCGCGCCACCGCCGCGCGCTGGCGCTGGCCGCCGGACATGGCCGAAGGTCGATAATCGCGCCGGTCGGCCAGGCCCACCGCGTCGAGCAGGTCCATCGCCCGGCTGCGCATGGCGCGGGTTTCGCGTCCCGCAGCGGCGGCGGCTGGCATCATCACGTTTTCCAGCGCCGACAGATCGGGCAGCAGGTGGTGGAACTGGAAGACGAAGCCCAGGTGCCTGCTGCGAAATTCGGTCCGCTCCGCATCGCTGGCGTGCATCAGGTCCACGCCCAGCATGGCGTGGCTGCCGCCGCTGGCGCGCATCAGCGTGCCCAGGATGGTCAGCAGCGTGCTCTTGCCCGACCCCGACGGGCCAAGCAGCGCGGTCATTTCCCCCGCCTCCATCGCCAGGTCGATGCCCCTCAGCACCAGCACCTCGCCCTCGCCCTCGCCAAAGGCCTTGGTTAGCCCGCTCACGGAAAAGATCGGGTCGGCGCTCACTGGCCGATGGCCTCCACCGGGTCGATCCGGGCGGCATTGCGGGCCGGCAGGATCGAGGCGAGCATGGCGGCCAGCGTGGTCAGCGTGACGGCCAGCAGGAAATCGCCCTGCGCCCGGTCGATCGGCAGGCCGCCGCTCCGCACCTCGCTGACGGGCGGCAGGGGCAGCAGCGCCAGCCAGGCGGCAAGCGCGCCGACCACCGCGCCGACCAGCCCGATCAGCGTTCCTTCCAGCACGAAGATCGACACCACCAGCCCCTTGCTCGCCCCCATCGCCCGCATGATCCCGATTTCGGCCTGGCGCCGCACGATCGACAGCAACATGGCGCTGGCGATCCCGACCACGATGGTGATCAGCGAAAAGGCCTTGATGATCGTGCCGGTGCGCGCCTGGGCGTCCAGCCCTTCGAACAGTTGGCTGTTGTCCTCGGTCCAGGCCGTGGCCTTCAGCCCGGTGGAGCGGCGCAGGGCCGCGGCAATGCGCGGCGCATCGGTGGCCGGCTGGACCTTGATCTCGATCCGCGAAATGCCGGTCGGCAGGTCGAACAGGGCGCGGGCGGTGGTGAAGTTCATGTAGACCGCCTGCCGGTCGGCACTGGCGATCCCCAGGCTGAAGATCCCCCCGATCCGGAAGCTGCGCGCCCGCCCGCGATCGGAACTGAGCCGCACCACCTGCCCCACCCTCAGCCCCAGGTCACCCGCCAGGCGGCTGCCGATCAGGATGCCGTCCGCCGGCAGAGTGCTGGTGCCATCCACCATCGCGCCGTCGATGTCGGCAATGTCGGAAAGCTTGCCCGGCTGGACCCCGATCACCCCCACCGGCGCCACCGCCTGCCCGCGCTCGACGAAGGCAGAGCCCCGGATCTGCGGCGAGAGGGCGGTCACCCCCGGCGTCTTCTCGATGATCGGCACGGCCGGCTGCCAGATCGCGATCTGGTCGCGGCGGCTGAGATCCTTCTGCAGCACCACCTGCGCGGCGCCGGACGGGACCAGGACCGAGGGATCGCGGTCGGGCATTTCCAGCACGACATGCGGGATGCTGCCAACGGTGCGCTGGGTCAGCAGGGTCGCCAGCCCGCCGATCAGCGCGCTCATGAAGATGAAGACGCTCACCCCCAGGGCCACGCCGGCCATCAGCAGCGCGGTCTGGCCGGGATGGGCGAGCAGGTGCCGGATGGCGAGCTTGACCGCATAGCGGTTCATCCTAGCGCCCCGTCCTCACCTTTTCGCCCGGCTGTGCGGCCTCGGGATCGGCCAGCAGGCGCTCGCCCGCAGCGAGGCCGCGGGTTACGATCACGGTCTCTGCGGGCCAGTCGATGAAGCTGACGGCGCGCTCGCTCACCACTCCGTCCTTGCCCACGAGCCTGACCTTCGCCGCATCGCCGCCCAGGATGAGGGCGCTGCGCGGCACGCTGATCGCGCGCTCGCGCCGCTCGATCACCAGATTGACCGTTACGGTCAGGCCGGAGGGAACCTCTGCCGCCCCGTCGACCAGAGTAAGCCGCACGTCGCGCGCACCGGTGGCGGGGTCGACGCGCGGCTCGACATGGGCCACGGCGGCGCGAAGCTCGCCCGCCTGCCCCGGAAAGCTGACCCGCGCCTCCATTCCCGGCCGGATCTCTGCGGCATAGGCCTCGTCCACTTCCACGGTGACTTCGGGCGCCGTAAGTTCGGCCAGGCGGTAGATCACGCTGTCGAGGCCGACCGTCTGCCCCGGATCGACCGGACGCTCCAGGATCACCCCGGCAAAGGGGGCGCGCAGCACCCGGCGGTCGCGCTGTTCGCGGGCCTGGACCACGGCGGCACGGCGGCGGCTGAGTTCGCGCGCGCCTTCCTCCACCGACAGGCGGCGCTGTTCGACCTCGCGCCGGGTGGCGAACTGCCCCAGCGCCTCGAACCGGGCGAGGTCGCGGCGGGCCTGGGCAAGCGTGGCCTGCTGCGCCTGGACCGATGCCTCTGCCTCGGCAATGGCGGCCGTTTCGGGCGCATCGTCGATCCGGGCCAGAACCTGCCCCGCCCCGACCCGGTCACCCACGTCGAACGGCAGGGCAACCAGATCTCCGCCCAGCGCCGGGCGGATGTCGACCTGCAACCGGGGCCTGATCCGGCCATTGACGGCCAGGATCCGGCTGGCCGGAGCCATCTCCACGCTGATCGTCTCCACCCGCGATTCGCGGGGGGCCAGCAACCAATAGCCGGCGGCGGCCAGGACCAGCAGGGCCAGCAGCGCCGGAAGTATCTGTTTTCGATTGAGCTTCATCCGCCTGCGCCCTTAGCACAGGCGAACGGAGCTGTGATGTGCAAATGCAGGCCGAGACGAAACTGCCGCCTGTTTCCGCTTCGTTGGTGCGATCGGCGCCGGGCTCGGAAATCCCCGGTGCCGAAGATCGCGGAACTGATCGTCGGCGCGCCGGGACCGCCCGCCAGCCGGCAGGTTCTGGCATCGGGCACGGGATTGGCGAATTAGCCGCGCAGTAGCAGCACCGCTTTCACCGCGCAGCCGATCCCGTGGACGAAGCCGCGGAATGCCAAAGCGGCGCGGCTGGGGCGATTGGGCACTGCTGTCTTCCATGCGGCCGATCCTCCCGTGCGGCACTGTCTGTCGTGTGTTGCGGAAGTTATCTAGCACTAGTAGATAATGGTCCGTTCTTGACCCCGGTCGAATCCTCCGGGCGTGCATGGAAATTACCCGGCGCGCTCGTCCAGTCCGGCCCGCCGCGACAGGTGCCAGCCGGCGCTGCCGAACTGGTGCTCGATCACCGTGGCGCGCTTGAAATAGTGGCCGATCGCCAGTTCGTCGGTCATGCCCATGCCGCCGTGGAGCTGGACCGCGCTCTGCCCGGCAAAGCGACAGGCGCGGGCCACCGTCACCTTAGCAGCAGAGGCGGCAGCGGCGCGCCGCGCCGGATCGCCATCCAGCGACTGGCAGGCCAGCATCGCGGCCGAGTGGGCCAGTTCTAGTTCGAGCACCATGTCGACCATCCGGTGCTGGAGCACCTGGAACGAGCCGATTGTCTGCCCGAACTGCTCGCGCTGTTTCGCATAGGCGACGGTATCGTCGAGCAACCGCTCGATCACCCCGCAGGCCTCGGCGGCAGCGGCGGCAATCGCCCGGTCGCGCCATTCCTCCAGCAGGGCCAGACCCTGCCCCTCGGCGCCGACCAGAGCGGAGGCCGCTACCTCAACACCGGCAAAATGCACGTCGGCGGCGCGGCGCTCGTCCAGCATGCGGTAAGGCGTCATCGCCACCCCCGGCGCGTCGGCGGGAACCACGAACAACGTCAGCCCCTCCCCGTCGCCGGACTGCCCGGAAGTGCGCGCCGCGACCAGCAGGTGCGTCGCCCAGGGCGCGGCGACCACCACGCATTTGGCGCCATCCAGCCGCCACCCGTCTGCCGTGCGCGCAGCGCGCAGGACAATGGCGGACAGGTCATCGCGCAGCCCCTCCTCGCCCACGGCCAGGGCAAGCCGGACGCTGCCAGCGGCGATCCCTTCCAGCAGGTGCCCATGCCCGCCGCGCGCCAGCAGCGGCGCGGCCTGGAACAGCGTTTCCGCCACCGGTTCGGGTGCGAGCGCGCGGCCCAGCTCTTCCATTGCCGCCATCATTTCCAGCCCGCCGCCGAAACCGCCGTGGGCCTCGGGCAGGCCGATCGAGAGCACGCCCAGTTCGGCCAGTCCGTGCCACACCGCCTCGCGCCAGCCGCTTTCGCTGCGCAGCGCGCGGGTCCGCGCGGCGAAATCGCCCGCACTGGCCAGATAGCGTTCAACTGTGCTCTTGAGCTGTTGCTGCTCGTCGTTAAGTTCGAAGTCCATGACCCAACCTTGCCCTGTCGCCGCTGGATGGCAATCCCCCACGATGGCGCGGGGTGCGGTTTGACGCCCTAATCTAATGCGATAAGATAAATCTGCTAGCAAGCATCGAGGAGTTGCCATGGAACTGGCCCTGAGCGCCCAGGATCGCGCCTTTGCCGCGGAAGTCCGCGCCTTTCTGGATGCCGAGCTGACCGAGGACCTGCGCGCGGCGGGGCGCTGGATGACCAGCGTCTACGGCGATCATGACGCCTCGATGGAATGGCAGCGGCGGCTCCATGCGCGCGGCTGGGCAGCGCCTGCCTGGCCCCGGCAGTGGGGCGGCGGGGAGTTCAGCGTGACCCAGCGCTATATCTTCGCGCGCGAATGTGCGCTGGCGGGCGCGCCGCCGCTTTCGCCGATGGGCATCGCCATGTGCGGCCCCGCCCTGCTGGGCCACGGCAGCGAGGAGCAGAAGGCCCACTTCCTGCCCCGCATCCTGTCGGGCGAACATTTCTGGTGCCAGGGTTACAGCGAACCCCACGCCGGATCGGACCTCGCCCCGCTCAAGATGCGCGCGGTGCGCGATGGGGACCATTTCGTCTGCACCGGGACCAAGATCTGGACCACCCACGCCAATGTCGCCAACTGGATCTTCTGCCTGGTGCGCACCGGCCAGTTCGACCGGCCGCAGCTGGGCATCACTTTCCTGCTGATCCCGATGGACAGCCCGGGCGTCACCGTTCAGCCGATCGTGATGACATCCGGCGAGCATATCCAGAACCAGATCTTCTTCGATGAAGTGCGCGTGCCGGTGGCCAATGCCGTGGGCGCGATCGACGATGGCTGGACTGTCGCCAAGTACCTGCTGGAGTTCGAGCGCGGCGGCAGCGCCTATGCCCCCGGCCTGCAAGAGCGGATGAAGCGGATCCGCGAGATGGCCGGACCACTGATGCAGGACCCCGGCTTCGCCGCGCGCGTGGCCGAGGCGCAGATCCGGGTCGACGTGCTGGAGGTCTACGAATTCCGCGCCCTCACCGCCGCCGCGCGCGGCGGGCGGCCGGGGATCAGCGGATCGGTGATGAAGATCCTTGGCACCGAACTCAGCCAGCACCTTACCGAACTGGCGCTGGAAGCGGCGGGGCCATACGGGCTGGCCTTCCAGCCGAGCGCCGGAGCAGCGGGCGGGCCGAACCTGATCCCCCACGATCCCGGCTTGCGCGGGCCGCGCGAGGCTGCCATCGCCCCGCTGAAATACCTAAACGACCGGGCCGGATCGATCTATGCCGGATCGAACGAGATCCAGCGCAACATCATCGCCAAGGCCCGGCTGGGGCTGTGACCACATGAACGGCGCAGCATTGCCGGCAGGAAAACAGCCGCCAAGGCAGCAGCGCACCCGCGCGGGGCGCCCGCCCAAGCCGCTGATCACGCGCGAGGCGGCAGTGGCCGCAGCGCTGGAAGTGATCGACCGCGACGGGCTGGAGGCGCTGAGCGTGCAGGCCGTGGCCCGCGTGCTGAAAGTCGCCGCGCCCTCGCTCTACTACCATTTCAAGGACAAGGACGAGCTGCTCCAGCTGGTCGCGCTGGAACTGCTGCGCCAGGTCGGCAAGGGCACCAGCCGCGAAGCCGGGTGGAAGGACCGGATGATCGGCCTGTCGGTTTCGACCCTGCGGGTGATCCTGTCCCACGCCAATGCCGCGCCGCTGATGCTGCGTTTCTTCCCGCGCCAGCTGATGCTCTCGCCTTATGAGAACTCGCTGAGCGACAATCCCTATCCGGTCGAACACCAGCTGGTGATCGTCGAGGCGATCGAGAAGCTGACCTATGGCACGGCGCTGTTCGCGGCCGCCGCCGAGACCTATCACCTGCCGGCCATGCCCGCCTTCGATGCGGAGCGCTATCCGCGCCTGGCGCGCGCGATCGCCGCCGCGCCGCAGGATCCGCTGGCCGCATTCGAGGAATCGCTGCGGGCGCTGCTCGATGGATTCGACGCGCGTTATGGTCTGGTCACAAGGGAGAACGGCAATGCTTGAAGGCGGATGCAACTGCGGCCAGGTCCGCTACTCGATCGATGCCCAGCCGGTCGCGGTCGCCCAGTGCCATTGCAGCAATTGCCGCCGCCAGTCAGGCAGCGCCTTTTCGGTCAACCTGGTGGTGCCCAAGGACGCGGTGACGACGAGCGGCGAACTGGCCTGCTATGTCGATGGCGACACCCAGTCAGGCAATCCGGTCAACCGGCTGTTCTGCCCCCGATGCGGCAGCCCGATCCTGTCGGAACTGACCGCCAACCCCATGGTCGCGGTCAAGGCCGGAACGCTGGACGATCCCGCGCCCTTCGCGCCCGGCATCAGCCTGTGGAATTCCACCCGCCTGCCGTGGGTGGAAGTGGTCGAGGGCATCCCCTGTTTCGAGCGCAATCCGGGCTGACAAAAAGCCCTCCCCCTTGCTCACGCATATGCACCGCCTAGCGGATCGCATCGCGCCCACGGCCATAATCAAAGGTCGTTAGGCTGAAGCTCCGGAAATCCGTGGCGGCGGCGGTCGAGGCGTTACTCCAGCGGCACCCTAGGCCGGTGCATTGTCGAGGTCGCGCCGCAGGGTCGTCGCCCCCATCAGCAGCAGCAGCCCGGCGACCAGGAAGACCGGTGCGGTTGCCATCAGGGCATAGCGCAGCGCCTCGGGTCCATAGGCCTGGGTCATCAGGTCGCTGATCATGCCGACCACCATTGGCCCAAGGCCCAGCCCCACCAGGTTGATCACCAGCAGGAAGGCGGCGGCGGCAACCGCGCGCATGCGCTGTCCGACCAGGCTCTGCACCATGCCGTGCCCCGCGCCGCCCCAGAAGTGGTAGTTGAACTGGACCACGGCGAACAGCGCCAGGGCGAGTACCGGCGAGCCGCTGTTGAACAGCGCGAAAACCACCGGGATATTCACGAAAAAGGCGATAGCCGGCGCCCACAGCCACCAGCGCCGGTCGCGCAGGGCCAGCCGGTCGCAGATCCAGCCTCCCGTTGCGCCGCCCAGGATGCCGCCGAGCCCCCCCGCCAGCGCGATCTGCCAGCCGACCTGCGCCATATCCAGTTCGAAGCTGCGGATCATGAAACTGGGCATCCAGAAGCCCAGCGCATAGCCGCTGATGCTGGCCGTGCCGATGCCCAGCGCAATGCCCGGAAAGGTCCGGCTGCGCAGCAGCACGCGCAGCACCTCGATCAGGCCCACGGGTTCGGCCACGTCGGGCTTGCCATCGGCAAAGCCGCGCGGCGGTTCCTTCAGCGACAGGAGGATGGCTGCGGAGATCAGCACGCCGGGCAGGCCGATCAGGAAGAAGGCCGCGCGCCAGCCGAACTCGCGCCCGACCCAGCCGCCCAGCGCGAGGCCCAGCGCCGCGCCGACCGCCGTGCCGGTGGTGAACACCCCGATTGCGCCGGAACGGGTGGCGCGGGGGTAAAGGTCGGCGATCAGGGAGTAGGACGGCGGCGTGGCCGCGCTTTCCCCGATGGCCACTGCCACGCGGCTCAGCGCGAGGTGCCAGAACCGCTGGGCCAGCCCGCAGGTCGCCGTTGCCACGCTCCACAGGGCGATGGCCCCGGCGATCAGGCGGACGCGGTTGGTCCGGTCCGACAGGCGGGCGATCGGCACCCCCAGCGTGGCATAGAACAGCGCGAAATAGATCCCGCCCAGCATCCCCAGCGAGGTATCGTCGAGTTGCAGTTCCTCCTTGATCGGCTGGGCCAGGATCGAGAGCAGCTGCCGGTCGAGGAAGTTCAGCGCATAGGTGACCGTCAGCATGAACAGGAACCAGCGGCGATAGGCCGGGCGGCTCCAGACGGGTTCGCTTGCAGGGGTCATCCAAAGGCCTCTCTGGCGGGGGCGGAAGGGCGCGACGACAGCCAGAACAGCGCCAGCGCCAGCAGTTGCGAGGGCAGGATCGCCAGCATGGCCAGCGGCAGCGCCCGTCCGCCCTGCGAAGCGGCAAAGGTGTCGCTCAGCCCGCCGACCAGCAGCGGTCCGACGCCAAGCCCGATCAGGTTGAGCGAGAGCAGCAGCACGGCCGAGGCCAGCGCCCGCTGGTGCGATCCGAACATCGCGTGGCAATGGGCGATGACGGGGGCGAGATAGGCTCCGCCAAGGAAATGCGTCGCGGCGGAGATCATCAGAGCGGTCCGGCCGTCGGGCGCCAGCGCGAAGGCAGCTTCCAGCGGCAGGAGCAGGACGATGCTGCCCATGGCGACGATCAGGCCGGCATTGGCGGTCGCGCGCTGCAGGCGGTCGGCCAGCAGGCCCGCCAGCCAAAGCCCCAGCGCGCCGGGGCCGATGGACAGCAGCGCCAGCCAGAAGGCGATGTCGCGCAGTTCCATGCCGTGGACCCGGCCGAGATAGGGCGGCGCCCAGTGACCCTGCCCATAGAGGACCAGGGTGTGGAACCCGCAGGCCAGCGCAATCAGGCGGAACGGCTTCACCCGCCACAGCTGGCTCATCGCCGCCAGCATCCCCTCGCCCTCTCCTTCGCCCGTTGCGGGCGCGTCGATCCGGGGCGGCTCGCGCATGGTGAAGCGGATCAGCAGGGAGAGCAGGATGCCCGGCAGGCCAACCGCGAGGAACGCCGCGCGCCAGCCGAAATAGTGGTTGATCGTGCCACCCAGCAGGAAGCCGAGCATCACGCCCACCTGGATGCCGCTGGAATAGATGCCCAGCGCGCCCGCCCGCTGGTGCGGTGGGTAATAGTCCGAAATCAGCGAATGGGCGGGCGGGCTGAGCCCCGCCTCGCCCACGCCCACGCCCATCCGGCACAACAGCAGGGTTACGAAATTGCCCGCTGCCGCGCAGGCCATGGTCATCCCGCTCCACAGCAGGGTGGCCCCGGCGATCACCGAGCGGCGCGGATAGCGGTCGGCCAGCCGCGCCATTGGCAGGCCCATCGTCGCATAGAACAGCGCGAAGCTGAGCCCGGTCATCAGGCCGAGCTGGGTGTCGCTCAGGCCCAGGTCCGCCTTGATCGGTTCCTGCAGGATCGTGACGATCTGCCGGTCGATGTAGTTGATCACATAGGCGCAGAACAACAGGAACAGGGCATGGCGCCGGGCATTGACGCCCTGTGCCACACCCTGTTCACCGCTGGAGAGCATTAAAAGGTGTAGCTCGCGCGCACGCCCCAGGTCCGTGGCCGGCCCCAGACCCCGAAGCCGGAATCGAAGGCGGGCGAAGTGCTGGTCACGGTCGTCGGGAACGATCCCAGCGTGTTGTGGAAGATCTGCTGGATGACCTGCTTGTCGAACACGTTGTCGACGAAGGCCTCAAGCCCGTAGTGACCCTCGGCCGATTTCCAGCTGACCCGCAGGTTGGCGATGCCATAGGCCTCGACCTTTTCCGCCGGATCGTTGTCCACGCCCGAATAGACGTAGGACTGCCAGCGCCCATCGGCCTGCAGCGTCACATCGCCATTGTCGCCCATCGGCACGGTGTAGCGAACGATGGCATTGCCGCTGAATTCCGGCGCCTGGGCCAGCCGGTTGCCGTTGAGCACGCGCCCGTCAGCCGAGAAGGCCGGGTTGGCGATGATCTTCGTATCCAGGTAGCTCGCGCCAAGGCGGACTTCCAGATTGTCCGTCAGGCGCGCGCTGAGTTCTCCCTCCAGGCCGTAGGTGCGCGGATCGCCGGCGTTGATGTACAGCACGATCGCCGCGCCAGTCACCGGATCGTTCGAGCCGATCAGCGCCTGGATGCCCTTGTACTTGTAGTAGAAGGCGGCGAGGTTGAAGGTCACGCGGTTGTCGAGGAACTGGCTCTTGAGACCCAGTTCATAGTTGTCGATCTTTTCCGCGCCCACCGGCCCGCGCAGCGCCGGATTGCGGTTGGTGTTCCACCCGCCGCTCTTGAAGCCACGCGAGTAGGCGGCATAGAGCATGACGTCGTCCGCCGGGCGGAACTCACCCGCAAAGCGGAAGGTCAGGGCGTTTTCCTTGATCCGGTCGACGATCGTGGGCAGGCAGATCGTGCTGGTCAGGCTCTTGCTGCAGTCAAGCGGATCGAGGCTGCGGCGGTCAGCCGTGTAGCGCAGCCCGCCGCTCAGCGTGATCTGATCGCCCAGCGGCACGTCAACCTGCCCGAACACCGCGCGCGATTTGGTGTGGGTGGTGAAGCCGATCTGGTCGCTCTTCACCCCGTCGACACTGATCGTGTTGTCCGAACGCTGGCGGCCGCTGTAGTAATAGCCGCCCAGCACCCAGTTGATCCCGCCGCCGGTCTTGCCGGAAAGGCGCAGTTCCTGCGAAAACGTCTCCGAATGCGGATTGAAGAACACGCCCAGGTCGCGGGTGCCGGCGCCGTAGGGCCGGTTGTCGTAACCGTCCGCATCATAGGTGAAGTACTGGGTGTAGTTCTCGTACCCGCTGATCGAGACGAGATCGACGCCGCCAAGGTCCGCCGTCAGCTTCGCGTAGCCGCCCCAGCTGGTATAGCGGAACGGCCAGTCGTCGACGTCCGAGGTGCCCTCGGTCGCGCGGTAGTTGCTGAAGGCCTTTCCGGCGGTGCGGCTGACGCCCTTGCCCGCCAGGATGCAGGCGGCGTGGGTCAGGTCCGCCGGGGTTCCGGGAACCGGGCGGCCGCCGCAGTAACCGCTGGGGTCGTTGGGGTCGAGCACGAAGTAGGGCCGGTGGATCGGTGACTGCCCGTCGTTGTGGGCATAGTTGCCCTTGATCTCCAGCATGGCATCGTCGCCCAGGTCGACCTGCAGGATCGCGCGGGCGGCGATGGCGTTGGTCTTCATGAAGCGGGTGCCGGTGACGGGGCTGCGCTGCAGGCCGTCGTCGCGGTTGTACTTCACCGCCACGCGGCCCCGGATGCCCTCGCCCAGCGGGCCGCCTGCGGCGGCTTGGGCGATGATCTGGTTGGCGCGGCCATATTGCAGGCTGACATCGCCCTGGAAGGTGTCGGTCGGCTTGCGGGTGACGTAGTGGATCACGCCTGCGGTGGAATTGCGGCCGAACAGCGTGCCCTGCGGCCCGCGCAGCACTTCCACGCGGTCAAGATCATAGACCTGCTGCGTGCCCGCGCCCTGCGCCACCTGGTAGACATCGTCGACATAGAGCGCGACCGAAGCCTCGTTGATGCCGCTGAAGTCGATGAAGCTGATGCCGCGAATATTGAAGAACGGCGGTCCGCCCGCGCCGCCAAGCCCGGCGGCCTTGAGGCCGGGGACGAAATCGACCAGCCGCTGCGCATCCTGGATGTTGAGCGCTTTCAGCTGGTTGCCGCCCAGCGCGGTGATCGCGATCGGCACGTCCTGCACGTTCTGCTCGCGCCGCTGCGCGGTGACCACGATGTCGCTGGTGAGGACGCTGGAGTCTTCCTTGGCGGCGGCTGCGCCTTCCTGCGCCAGCGCCGGGCTGGCTGTCATCAGAGCGATGCCGCTCGCTCCCGCCAGCGCCCAGAACGAGCTTTTCCGACGCGCGCGCCGGTTCGTGCCCAATGCATCCATTGCCCAACATCCCCTTTTCGTTTTTCCCGGGGGAAGTGTGACTCCGATGCGGCCTGCGATCATGTGCAAACTTGGCCGCGATCTATCAGTTTTGGAGATAGATGGCCGGCGAGCCTCCGGCGCGGGTCAGGCCGCGCTGCGGCGCTCCTCGTCCACGAAGTCGGTGACCAGCCTGCGAAAGTGCCTGAGCGGCTCGCTCTGCGGCCCGCGCCGGGTGTAGAGGTAGTGATCGAGCACCAGCGGATCGTGCGCCAGCGGCACGACCGCGTCGCCGTCGTCCTCGATCCGCGAGGCGAGTGTGCCGATCTGCACCCAGCGCAGGGACGGCAGCCCCCGGAACCGCGCGAAAGACAGGATCGAGCGCCGGTCCGCCTCTGGCGCGGGGATCAGTTCGATGCCCTTGGCGGTCAGGTGATCGCAGACCTGATTGAGTACCGGCGCATCCTGACGGCCGGGGGAGATGGCGAGTTGCCGCCCGGACAGGTCTTCCAGCCTCAGCACCTTGCGCTCGAACAGCGGATGCCCCGCTGGCAGGACAATCGTGGCAGTCACCCGGCGCAGGAAGATGTGCTCGAACTCGAACAGGGGTGCGCCGGCCGGGGCGAGGCAGATGAAGGCTTCGATCTCGCCCTCGCGCAGCTTGCTCAGCATTTCCGCCTTGTGGCCATGTACCACGTCGAGCCGGGCCTGGGGGGCGGCGGCCATGAACCGCTCCATCAGCGACAGGCGCTCTTCGGACAGGAAGCTGTAGCCGCCCAGGCGCAGCGTGTTGCGCTCATGCTCGACCAGCTGCCGCGCCGCATTGCGGGCGCTGACCTCGGCTTCGGACAGCCTGCGGGCATAGGGCAGGAATTCCAGCCCCAGCGCGGACAGGCGAACGCTGCGCGATGTCCGCTCGATCAGCTGGAAGCCCACCTGATCCTCCAGCCGCCGCAGCTTTTGCGATACCGCCGACTGGGCAAGCCCAAGCCGCTCTGCCGCGCGCGAAAAGCTGTTCTCGTCAACAATCGTCAAGAAACAGACGATCTGGCTCAGTTCTATCATGGCCCCTCACTCTCCCGCCTCAGACGATCTATCACTCTAATTGATAGATCAAGCCAAACTTCACTAATGATGTTGTGGCCCCCGGATGAAACGATGCTTCCAAGTCAAGAACGACGCCTGAGGAGGGGAAAATGGCACGATCGATCCACGCATGGCTGGCGGCTTCGGCGCTGGGCGGAACGCTTTGCGCGGCACCGGCACTGGCCCAGCAAACTGGCGCTGACGAGGCAGCGGCGGCGCCCGGCGAGATCATCGTCACCGCCCAGCGCCGCGCCGAGCGCCTGCAGGAAGTCCCGCTGGCGATCTCCGCCTTCACCGGCGAAAGCCTGCAATCGCAGGGCATCACCTCGACCAGGGACCTGACCATCGTCACCCCGGGGCTGAACTTCACGCAGTCCTCGTTCTCGCCCCAGCCAACCATTCGCGGGATCGGTACGCGCGGCGTTTCGGCGAGCGAGGAATCGGTGGTGCCGGTCTATGTCGACGGGGTCTACCAGCCGTTCCTTGCCTCGACGGTGATGGAACTCAACAATGTCGAGCGGATCGAGGTGCTGCGCGGGCCGCAGACCGCGCTCTATGGCCGCAACAGCACGGGCGGCGCGATCAACATCATCACCTACACGCCCACCGACCGCCCGACCATGCGCGCCAGCGTCAGCTATGGCCGCTACAACGAGATCATCGCCAAGGGCTATGTCAGCCTGGGCAATGAAGTGGTGCAGGGATCGCTCGCCGCGCTCTACAGCCGCGACGACGGCTACCTGGAAAACCTCGCGCCGCCGTTCGACAACCGCGGCTGGTCGAAGAACTGGGCGCTGCGCGGCAAGCTGCGCTTCACCCCTTCGGACAGGCTTGAAGTGATCCTGGCCGGGACGCTGAGCCGGCACGACGATACGATCTCCACCTCGTCGCAGCCTTATCTCGACAACACCACCGCGCGCCGGCTTTCGCCTTCCACCTATGTCCGGCTCACCCCGTTCCAGCAGAACGGAACCGGGGGCGAACTCAACCAGCGCAGCGACAACGCCTCGCTGACGGTCAAGTACGACCTGGGCGGCGTCGATGCCACCGCGATCATCGGTTATGACGACAGCTACCTCTACACCTTTGCCGACGTGGACGGTGCCGCGCTCAACGTCACCTCGCTGCCGACCGATTACTATTCCAAGTCATGGATCCAGGAATTCTACCTGACCTCGGCCAACGACGGTCCGTTCGAATGGACCGTGGGGCAGACCTATTTCTGGCGCGATTCAGGTTCCTACCACAGCCAGACCCTGTCGGGCACGACCGTCGCGACCGATGCCAGCGGCACCCAGATCACCAAGGCGCTCGCCTTCTACGGGCAAGGCACTTACGCCCTGACCGAAGCGCTGAAAGTGACTGTGGCGGGCCGCTACACGACCGAGAAGAAGGAACACAGCTACCGCAACAACCTGACCGGGGCGACCACCGCCGAAGACCGCACGTTCCACGATTTCAGCCCTTCGGCGACCGTGCAATACGTGTTCTCGCCGGATGCGAACGTGTATCTGCGCGCGGGCAAGGGTTTCAAGAGCGGGCTCTATGCCACCACCACGCCGTCCTATGACGCGACCGGTGCGACCAATTCGGTCAAGCCCGAAAAGGTCTGGCAGTACGAGCTTGGCACCAAGTTCTCGGTCGCGGGCGTGCTGCGGGCGAACCTTGCGGCGTTCTACACCAATTACTCGAACCTGCAGGTCAACATCCGGCCCAACAACGTCTCGCGCCTGCAGAACGCGGGCAAGGCCGAGATCTATGGCATCGAGGGCGAGATTTCCGCAGAACCGGTCAGGGGCCTCAACCTCCATGCCGGGTTCATGCGGCTGTGGGGCACTTTCAAGGACTTCCCGAACGCCCAGGGCAACGTGCTGCGCACCGACCAGTTCCCGAGCCCTACCAATGCCCAGACCGCCGGCTGCCCGGTGCTGCCCGGAGTTCCCGTCGGCGGCGGTGCGGCCTGCACCTTCGATGCCAGCGGGCGCCAGATCATCCGCACCCCGTTCTTCACGCTGAGCGGCGGCATCACCTACAAGGCCGAACTGGCAAACGGCGGAGCGATCACGCTGGCGGCCAACGCGTTCCATGCGGGCAAGGAATACCGCGATGCCGACAACCGCGTGACCCTGCCGGGATACACCGTGGTCAATGGCGAGATCGGTTACACTCTGCCCAATTCGGACGTGAAGTTCACGCTGTGGGGGCGCAACCTCTTCAACGAGGTCTACAACGTCTACATCCTGACCGGCGCGACGGCGGACACGACCGTCTATGCGAAGCCCCGCACCTATGGCGTGCGGCTGGACATGAAGTTCTGATGCGACAGGTGTCTCGAATCCGGGTGGCCGGCTGATGAAACTGCTCTCCGATCATCTGCCGGTCCCCGGAACCGGCCGGTTCCGCGGCACGCTGCGGGGCTGGCCGATGGTCATCCTGTTCCTGGGCTTCTACACCGTCGCCTTCATCGACCGGCAGGTCATCACCATGATGGTGAAGCCCCTGCAGGAGCAACTGGGCCTCAGCGAGTTCCAGATCAGCCTGCTGATGGGCCCCAGCTTCGGCCTGTTCTTCGCGGTCTGCGGCCTGGCGGTCGGCGGACTGGTGGACCGCCACTCCCGCCGCTGGCTGGTGACCCTGGCCACCGTGCTGTGGGGCATTGCGACCTGCCTGTGCGGCCTTGCCGGCAATTACGCGGTCATGCTGCTGGGCCGCATGGGCGTGGGCGTGGGCGAAAGCGCGCTTACCCCGGCGGCCCATTCGCTGATCATCGAACAGTTCCCGCGCGAGCGACTGTCCACTGCCCTTGCCAGCTATTCGCTGGGCGCGGTGATCGGCGGCGGGCTGGCAACCGCGATCGGCGGTGCGATCGTCCACCTGGTGGAGGACGCCGATCCGGTTTCCATCGGCGCGCTGGGTTCGCTCCAGCCCTGGCAACTGGTGTTCCTGGCGGTCGGCCTGCCGACGATCCTGATGGCCCCGCTGGCGCTGCTGGTGCGGGAAGAGGACAAGGCGCCTGAAGCGCGCAGCGCGACGCGCGGCTCGGCTTCCTCGGTCGGCGCCTTCCTGCGGTTCTGCATGACCCGGCCGGGGCTGTTCTTCGGCCTGCCGCTGGCTTTCGGTCTGCTCAACATCATCACCAATGCCTATGCCGCCTGGACGCCGACCTTCATGGTCCGCACCTATGGCTGGAACATTGCCGAAGTCGGGCTGGCCTGGGGCGTGCAGCACATCGTTGCCGCCGCGATCGGCCAGATCGGCGGGGCCATGCTGGTCGACTGGCTCTATGCGCGCGGGATGCGCGATGCCCACGTCCGCTACCAGTGGTGGGGCGTGCTGATCGCGGTGCCGATCAACATCGTCGCCCTGCTTTCAGGCAATCCCTGGGTCTTCCTGGTGCTGAACGCGGTCTACTACGTGCTGTGCTATCCGTTCCTGGGCTATGCCATCGCCGCCCTGCAACTGCACACGCCCGCGCCGCTGCGGGGCCGGATGTCGGCCTGGTTCATTGCGGTCATCACCATGATGGGCACTTTCGTGGGCGCCCCCCTCACCGCATGGCTGACGCAGTCGGTCTTTGTCGACAAGGCGCTGGTCGGCTGGTCGCTGGTCGTGGTCTCGGCCGGGCTGGCGCCGCTGGTGGTGCTGGCGCTGGTCCTGGTCGGGCGCTCGATCCGGGCGATGGACCACGCCGGGGGAGAAACGGCATGACCGGCCCTCTACCACTGGCGGGCATTCGGGTGCTCGATCTGGGCCGCACCTTCGCTGCCCCTTACGCCACGCAGATGCTCGCCGATTTCGGGGCGGAGGTCATCAAGGTCGAGCGGCCGCTGCGGGGCGACGAAATGCGGCATTACGGGCCACCGTTCGTCCATGGCCCCGGCGGCGAGGAACTGCCGATATCGTCGTATTTCATCGCCGCGAACCGCGGCAAGAAGTCGATCGAGATCGACCTGTCGCAACCGGAGGGGCGGCGGATCGTGCGCGAACTGGCCCAGATCAGCGACGTCATGGTCGAGAATTTCAAGGTGGGCGATCTGGCCCGCCATGGGCTGGACTATGCTTCGATCAGCGCGCTCGTGCCGGATATCGTCTACTGTTCGATCACCGGCTTCGGCCAGACCGGTCCCTATCGCGCTCGCCCGGGGACGGACAGCGTGTTCCAGGCGATGTCGGGGATGATGAGCATCACGGGCGAGCCCGGCCAGCCGCCGACCAAGATCGGCCTGGTGATTTCCGACCTCCTGACCGGCCTGTTTGCCGCCAACGCGATCCAGGCCGCGCTGCGGGTGCGCGCCCAGGGCGGCCCCGGGCAACATATCGACATGAGCCTGCTGGACGTCAGCGTGGCTGCCATGTCGCACCGCGCGATCGACTATCTGATGAGCGGGGAAGTGCCCCAGCCACTGGGGACATCGGCTTCGGGCAGCGCCCCGGCGCAGGCCTTCCGCTGCCGCGACGGCCTGATCAACATCCAGGCCAGCGCCGATCACAAGTTCGTCGATTTCTGCGCGGTGATCGGCCGCCCCGACCTGCCGGACCAGCCCCGGTTCGCCACCCGGGCGCTGCGCTTCACCAACGTTGCCGCGCTGGAGGCGGAAATCGAGCGCAGCCTGGCGGACTGGGACGTCCTTGCACTCTACGAAGCGCTGGTCGCGGCCGACATCATCTGTTCGCCGATCTATTCCGCCGACCGCTGCTTTGCCGACCCGCAAGTGCGCCAGCGCGGCATGGCGCGCACCGTCACCGATCGCGCGGGCAACACCATGCCGATCCTGGCCAATCCGATTGCCTTTTCGGCCACTCCGATCGACCATTGCGCAGCGCCGCCGCTGCTGGGCGAACACACGGACAGCGTCCTGAGCGACCTGCTCGGATATGGCCCGGCGCAGCTTGCCGCCCTGCGGGCGCAGGGTGCAATCGCCTGACGCGGGAGGGAGCCGGCGCGACCCGCCGCTCCCTCGCCAGGTCAGTCAGCCCTGAGCGGGTCCCTGAATCCCAGCAGCAGGGCTGCGGTCATGCGCTCGAACTCCTCGAGCTTGCGGTCAACCTTGTCGAGCTTCGCAAGGAGGCAAGGCGTCTAGAAAACTAGGGGCTATTCAGACCTTCAGTTTTCGGCACGCCCCTTTCGGCCCTGGAATTCCTCCATCGGTCGCCGTGCGAGGTGCTGGTGAGCGATGTCCACATGGAGCGCTAGCCGTTAGGTGCGGCGACCTGGACCATTCGTCCTGAATCCTCGCGGGGGCGGCGTCCGCCCCGGCGTTCTGCAAGCCCGGCAGATGCTCAGCTACTGCGGAGGCACTAGATCGTCCCGGCCAAACCGCATCTGCTGCGGGCTGGCACAGGGCGCTCTCGGCCTTGCCCGGTGCAATTGCGCCACGGGCAGCCGAATCGGCCCTTGGGCGAGGATCAGTCGCGCCCGATTCCCACGGCCCCGGCTTCAGTCTCCGAACCGGCCATGCTTGCGGAAGCGGACCAGCCAGCGATCGAGGAACAGGCCCAGCGGACGGGCAGAGACGCCCAGTTCCTTCAGCCCGGGAAGATTGCCCGACGCTGCATTGCCGGCTTTCAACAGCTTCCATTGCTGGCCAGAGATCGGAGCGCCCGGCAGCCAGCCGGTCAGCGTCACGATCAGGCCCGAAACGCCATCCGGCAAGTCGAGGAACAACGGCGCGCGGCGCGCGGCCTTGGCGATCATCCGGTTGAGCTGCGCCATGGTCAGGCGCTCCGGCCCCGCCACTTCGTAGGTGTTGCCGCCGTGATCGGCCGGATCGCCCAGCGCATTGGCGATTGCCAATGCCACATCGTCGACGAACACCGGCTGGAGTTCCGCCTGCGGCGCGAACACCGGCATCGCCGGGAAGCGCGCGATCAGGCCGGCAAAGCGGTTGATGAACGTGTCGTCCGGCCCGAACAGGACCGAGGGACGCAGCACCGTCGCAGCGGGAAACGCGGCCAGCACCGCCGCCTCGCCCGCCGCCTTGGCGCGGGCATAGGCGGTCTCCCCGCCGGCGTCGGCACCAATTGCCGAGACATGGACCAGTGCCCCCGCCCCGGCCGCACGCGCCGCCCCGGCCACGGCACCCGCACCGCTGCCCATCACCGCGTCGAGATCGCCCGCAAAGGTTCCGGCCAGGTTCACCACGGCATCGGCGCCGGCCAGCAGCCCTGCCAGCTCATCCGCCTTGCGCACGTCGCCGCGCAGCAGCTGGACCTGCCCCAGCATGCCGAGCGGCTTGATCGCGTTGGCGCGTTCGACATCGCGGCTGATGACCCGCAGCCGCGCTCCGCGATCGAGCAGTTCCTGCGCCAGGTGGCGCCCCATGAAGCCGCTGCCGCCGACCACTGCCACCAGTTTGCCGTGAAGAGAATTGCGCGCCATCGCCTGCGATCCTGTCCTGTCAGGTGCCTTGAGAGAGCTTGGCTCTTGGCACACGCGCCAGCCCCAAGGCAACCGCGCAAGACCCGCTGCGCAACAAACTTCACATTTGGCCAATCCAGGCGTTGACAACCCCGCCCACCCCCAGCTAGAGGCGCCCTCCTACCCGGCAGCGGCGCTTTGGCCACTGCCTCCGTGCCCAGATGGCGGAATTGGTAGACGCACCGTCTTCAGGTGGCGGCGCTGGTAACGGCGTGGAGGTTCGAGTCCTCTTCTGGGCACCATTTTTCTTTCCGGACGCATCCGCAAGCGTCCGGAAAAATCCAAGAAATCAAAGGTTTCCAGCCAGTTTGGTGTCCATCGGCATCCGGCCGAATTCGTTGAAATTGGCGGTACATGACGGTATATCTGACGGTATCAAAACCGACAGAGGTGGCACCATGCTGACCGATCTGGCCGTCCGAAAAGCCACGCCGCGCGACAAGGCCTACAAGCTCTCTGACGGGGGCGGACTGTACCTGCTGGTCACGAAGGCGGGTCAGCGATACTGGCGGATGGACTACCGGTTCGGTGAAAAGCGGGCCACTGCGGCACTCGGAGTTTATCCGACAATCACCTTGGCCGAGGCGCGAACCAAGCGACTGGAGATCAAGAAGCAGATCGCCGAGGGGATCAACCCAGCGGCCAAGCGCAAGATCGACAAGATCACCGGGCCGCTTGCCAATGTGAACAGCTTCAAGGCCGTTGCCGAAGAGTGGCTCGATAAGGCCCGACGCGAGGGTCGTGCCGATGTGACCGTTGGCAAGCTGACTTGGCTGCTCGAGTTCGCCTACCCCATCATCGGAGACCGCAAGGTCGGCGAGATCAAGGCTCCCGAACTGCTCGCCGTCCTGCGCGCTGTCGAAAAGCGCGGCCATTACGAAACCGCACGAAGGCTGCGCAGCACCTGCGGGCAGGTATTCCGCTATGCCATCGCCACTGGCCGCGCCGACCGCGACGTTTCGGCAGACCTGCGCGGCGCACTGATCGTGCACAAGGTGACGCACCGCGCTGCAATCACCACGCCGAAGGAAGCGGGCGAACTGCTGCGCGCTATCGACGCCTATTCAGGCTATCCGGTCACTCACGCAGCGCTAAGGCTCGCCCCCTACGTCTTCGTGCGCCCTGGCGAACTGCGGCAGGCCGAATGGAGCGAGTTCGACTTCACCCGCAACATCTGGACCATCGCCGCCGACAAGACCAAGATGCGCGTCGCACACCGCGTGCCGCTCAGCCGTCAGGCCCTTGTCATACTGGAAGAGCTGCGCGAGATCAGCGGCAACCGCCGCTACCTGTTCCCCGCCCAAGGCAAGCGCGACCGGCCGATGTGTGAAAATACGATCAACCTCGCGCTGCGACGAATGGGATTCGATGGCACCACGATGACCGCCCACGGCTTCCGAGCCATGGCCAGCACCTTGCTGAACGAACAGGGCCATTGGAACCCCGACGCTATCGAGCGCCAGCTCGGCCATGCCGAGACCGATGACGTCCGTCGCGCCTACGCGCGCGGCGAGCACTGGGATGAGCGGATCGGGATGATGCAGAGCTGGGCGGACTACCTCGACCAGCTCAGGTCCGGTGCAAAGGTGCTGCAAGGCAGCTTCCGCAAGCCATCGGGCGCTGCGAGCGCGTTGCCGGGTTGATCCTGCTGCATTGCTCAGGATCTGTCACCAATCTGTTCAGCCGGCGATTTCCGCATCAAGGTAGGCCTCGACGCGCCGCATACCTGCGAGGCCATCTGCAAGCATGAGATCCAGCGCGCTGGCTCCAGCAAAGGCCTCGTTGGGAGCACCTATCCACCGCGCGGCCCTATCGCTGTCAGCGAACATGCATCGCAATGCGCGATGAATGCCGAGTAGCGCTGCGGCCCGCCCTTTGCCGTTGAGAAGCCGTTCGGCTGCTTCATGTTGAACGCCCCAGCGCGCGACCAATGTATCGGTGGCCCGCGTCATGGCCAGTATTTCGTTATCGTCGTATTGAGCGCTGGCGATCGACATGGACAGATCCACTGACTTCGACGCGCCCTCGATAGCACGGAACGTCCGCCCAAGCCACCAATAAACTTACCGAGCGGTAAGAATTTCCGGATAGACCTCAACAGCAAGGGGCTTTCTTCCCGATCGGGAAGAAATGCTCTTGAATCTCTACAGCACATATGAGAACTTCCCGCTCGGTAAGAATGACATGATCGACAACGCAATCCAATTCGGCGCAGCCGTCGCCTCGGCCCGCAAGGCCCTTGGCCTTACCCAGCGGGAGCTGGCACTCGCTATCAATAGCGGCGAGCGCTTCATCGTCGATCTGGAAGCTGGCAAGCCCACTGCGCAGCTCGGCAAGGCACTCGCCGCAGCCAAGGCAGTCGGCCTGCGACTCACCGCAACCGGCATTTCGCAGGCCTGACGGTGGACCTTCCGGTTCACTACGAAGACCGTCTGGTCGCTACGATCAGCGCCGACGCGCAGGCCACCCGCCTTGCCTATGCGGATGCCTGGCGTTCATCCGCCGAAAGCTTCCCCGTCTCGCTCGCCATGCCGATCCGGCCAGAGCCCTATGAGGGAGAACAGGTCCTCCCTTGGCTGATGAACCTCCTGCCCGAGGGCGAACCGCTGCGCGCCATGACGCGCGCGCTCGGTGCAGCGCCGGAGGACGCGCTCGGCCTGATAGCCCAGACCGGCAACGATCTGGCAGGCGCGCTCAGCATCGCTCCACAGCGGCCGCGAGGCGAGCCCGGCTATCGCACGATCCCGGATGCCGACGCACTGGAGCGGATCATCGAGGAACTGCCAGCGCGGCCATTCCTGGTCGGCGAGGACGGTGTCTCGATGAGCCTCGCCGGCGCGCAGGAAAAGTTGCCGGTGGCTGTCATCGACGGCCAGATTGCGGTGCCGATCAACGGCGCGCCATCCACCCATATCCTCAAGCCCGACAATCCACGCCTGCCCGGCAGCGTCCAGAATGAAGCGCTGTGCATGGTCCTAGCCCGCCGCATCGGCCTCAACGTCGCGCCGGTTACGACCAACGTTGCGGGGGAGCGCAGCTACCTGCTGGTCGAACGCTATGACCGGACAGGCACCGGCAACAATTTCCGCCGCCTTCATCAGGAGGATTTCTGCCAGGCCCTCGGCCGGCCGCCTGCCGCCAAGTACGAGTTCAACGGCACCGGAACGCGCGGCCCCTCGATCGCCGACATGTTTGCGGTTGTCCGCCAGCATATGACGGCGCGCGACATCACGCGGCTGCTCGACGCAGTGATCTTCAATATCGCGATCGGCAACGTCGACTCGCACGCCAAAAATTACTCGATCCTGCTCGGCCCAGGCGCGCCGCAGCTTGCTCCGCTCTACGATCTCATGTCGGGCCTCGCGTGGGCCAACATCACTCAGAGCCATGCCCAGGCGATCGGCGGGCAGCGCCGCGGCCGCCACATCTACGGCCGCCACTGGCGGCGTATGGCCGAAGCCGCAGGACTGGCAGCGCGGGGGACGGTACAGCGGGTGGAACAGGTGACGGCACGGTTGCTGCGCGAACTGCCCGCAGCGGTCGAGGAGGTGGCAGCTATGCCAGCAGGTTCGTCGATGCTGAAGGTCTTCGCAAAGGAAATCGAAGAGCGGGCAACCGAAGTAAAGGCGCACGCCGGGCAGGAAGGTGTGCCAGAAGTAAGCGGAGGCGTGGATGAGGCACCTTCGTTGGGAGGCTCAGCATATGGTCAATAAGATCTGGCCACTCGCGTCCTGGTCAGGCCCTGCGATATCGGTTAGCTGAGATAAGGTGGCTGAAGATTGGACCGAATCCGAAATTGACGCGGTTGTCGCCGACTACTTCGGAATGCTTGGCGACGAGCTTGCGGGTCGTCCTTTTGTAAAGCTCGCGCGCTATCGCAGCCTTGCAGAACGAATCCCGCGAAACATCAAATCGATCGAGCGCAAGCACCAGAACATCAGCGCGATCATGATTGGCTTCGGTCAACCATGGGTTACAGGCCTCAAGCCAGCCAAGCATTATCAGAATGCGTTGGCAGATGGAGTGTTGCGCTGGCTTGATCAACGACCCGATTGGCTTGAACCAAAGGTTCAACCTGACGAAGGCAGCCATGTTCGTGAAATGCCATCTCTGTGGATTGGGCCTCCGCCGACGCATCAGAATGAACCGCCATTGATAGATCCGACCATCATGGCGGCAATCGGCAAGAAATATGATGTGGCTGAACGCGATGCCAGGAACAGGCGGCTCGGTAAGGCTGGTGAAGAGTTGATCCTGCATCACGAGCGCCAATCGCTCTTGCAGGCTGGACGAAACGATCTTGCCGATAAAGTGCGCTGGACCGCCGTGCAGGACGGCGATGGCTATGGCTTCGACATTGCCAGCTTCGAACCCGATGGCCGTGAGCGACTGATCGAAGTGAAGACGACCAACGGCTGGGAACGCACACCTTTTCACATCAGCCAGAATGAAATCGCGGTCGCAGAAACCTGCCGTGATGAATGGCACCTCGTGAGGGTATGGAATTTTGCTCGCCAACCAAAAGCCTTCAGCCTTCGCCCCCCACTCTCGGCGCACATCGAGCTGACGCCCACAAGCTTTCTCGCAGCGCTGAGATAGCCGAAGATTTAGGCCTGAGCCTCACCTGTAGCACGCGCGATCGAAATTGCTGCCTCGAAGCGTTTCCGTGTAGGTTCACGCAACCGCGCCAAACTGAATGTTCGTGCAAAGTGAGCCAGGATTTCCGTGTCTGGCTTTGCCTTGCGGACCAGCGGGAGTGCTAGGCTGGCGAGTTCGATAAGAGGGATGTCGCGGTGAGATCGCCAGTCAGATCGAGCAGGTCGATACGCAACCAATCCCATGACATCCATGCAATGCCTTGGTAATGGAACGTGAGGGGACGGCCTGGCTTCGGCATCAAGCCGCTTCCTCGAGTTCCTCCTCGCCATAGTAATCGTCATCCTGGTTCATCGGCAGGATGCTTTCGCGCACGGCTTCCTTACCCATCGCAGCTTCGATCAGGGACAGCAGGCTGGAACGCCGCTTATCCATGAAGCCGTTGAAATCGTCTGAAGCCAGCAGCGTCTCGTCGATTTCGTGGCTTGTCAGAATGGCAGACAGCCGATCGGTAGCGATGGGCGGGTTGCTGTCATTCCCCTTTGTCAATCGGCCAAGATAGGCCGACGGAGCAACACCGCCCAGCATACGGTTGGTGGCGGACGCGAGCGGGGTCTTGTTGACGATGCTGTTGTAGATGGCGGGCTCGATCTTCTGGTTTTTGCACCAGGCTTCCGGGAAGATGTGGTGTATGTCCACGTTCTCATCAAAGAACACGGTCTGGTCATAGGGCTGACCGGATTTGAAATCCTCGGCTCCGGACTTCATCAGCAAAGCGTGGACGCCCTTGTACGCTGCGGACAGACGCGAGCGGAGGGTACGAAGGCGCTTTTCCTCGAAACTCGAGCGCTGGACCGTCTGCGGTTCGGCTCCGCCATTGATCCAGGGCGAGAAGTCCCGAATGTCGAGCGCGAAGCGGCTTTCCACTGCCGAACCGTAGAGTTCCCCGAAGACGCCGCACCAGTACCACTTGGCCAGCTTCTGGCGCACGGCATCGTTTTCCCAGGCCGTGCCGAGCTCAGCGAGGATCGCCGCCAACGGCACCAGCTGCGTCTGGTATGGCAGGTCGCGGGAGTTGAAGATCTTCAGGGAATGGAGGAACTTTGCCGCAGCCACATACCCGGCCTCAACCTTGCCCGCCCACTTTTTGTAGGCGGCCAGGGGCACCTGCAGCAGGCTGTTGCGCGTGGCACTGATCGCTGGCGGTTCCGCCCCATTCGCAATTGCTTCGTCCCGGCGCTCTTTCGTGTAGAGCAGAGACACAGCCTGCAAGAACTCCACTGGCTCGATCTTGGCGAGGACCTTTTGGTTGATCAGCCGTTCACGACGGGCCTTCCAATCGTCGCGGAGATGAAACTCTTCGGAAGCATACATCGCCGTAACCAGTTCGAAGGCATCAAGCGGCTTGCCGCCCGTGTTGACCTTTTCGAACACCAGGCACACGGCGGCCCGCGACGTATCCTTACCAAGCTTGATGACAGGCACGTGGTAGGACGTGAAGTTGTTCACCACCTCCTGGGCGAAGCGATTGATAAGCTCCCATTTCTCCTGCCGAGCAACGGGATCTTTCGCCATCCATTGTGCTGCTGAAATCTGCCAACGGTTTTCATCGAAAATTCGATCGATGGGAAAATGGAGCGCCTCGAATTCGTACTCTTCGCATGTCAGATCGAGTTTCACGTCACGGCCAAAATTCTCCCGGATGATCCTGTCCTCCGGCACGGCAATCACGGCATCGGAACGCGCCACATCCGGATTGAGCGCGGCGCGGATGTCGAAATAGAAATGCACCTTGATCGGCCGCTTCTTGGCCGTCTGCGTAGCCACCGGCACAGGCGAAAAGGTCGACTGATACAGCGACGTCATCCGCTGTTGGCCATCGAGAAGATACGCCTCAAGAGGCTTTGTCGGTGCAGGAGCGCCTTCTACGGGTCGCACGGCAAAAGACACATCTCCCGACGCGTCCAGTGTCATCAACGCGCCAACAGGAAAACCCTCGGAGATTGAGGCAAGCAGATCAATGATCCGGTCCTGATCCCAAACCCATCCGCGCTGAAAATCTGGGAGCTGCAACTTCCCCTCATGGCATTCGCGCATGAGATCTTTCAACGAAACAGGATTGGTTTGAAACGACGTCGTCAAGATCAGCCCCCTAAAACAGAAAGCAAAACCAATACTCGCGGCTAAACTCACGGCGATGTTCAGTTTTTGCTTTCACGCATCATACCGCCTGGCGAGTCGATGCCAAGTTCAGATCTTGGCGAGGTTGGCACATGCCGTCCCGCGGGTAAGGCATCGCGGGGCGGCAGCGTGGTATGCGAGGGACAAATCCGGGACCCGTCACAAAAGCTGGGTACAGTGCAGAGCACACCGTACGCACCTTAAGGTGCATGCATGAGAAAAAACCCAGCAAAATCAATCAGTGTTCTTGAAAATAGGTCCGCCAGTTCGGGTGGTCCTGATGGCTATCTGGTCCCTCAAAATGCACTGAATGCCGCGACTTTCGAGAGCAGTTCGGCTATAGAAGATGGCCTTATGGTCCCCAGCCGGCAAAAGCCCGGTCGCCGGGCATTTCTCGACGGTAATTTCGCGCGGCGGAAGCTGCCGCTGCACGCCTCCG
>Ga0208823_1000533_pt1 | contig 32504 bp, 22 predicted proteins | sample AD_UKC075_MetaG_FD_184440 | JGI IMG/M metagenome (GOLD analysis project Ga0208823, IMG submission 184440) | Active sludge microbial communities of municipal wastewater-treating anaerobic digesters from USA - AD_UKC075_MetaG (SPAdes) (version 2) | ecosystem: Engineered > Bioreactor > Anaerobic >... | reverse complement strand
CGCCGATGGGTGTCGGGTCGTGCGTCACCCGGACGCCGCTGCCGCCACCCGGTCCGGTGCGGCGCCGCAGCCGGCGCTGCAGGTCGGTCATGTGGTCGGGGTTCACCGTGGTGGACGCCGTCGTCCGGATGATGACGTCGACCTGGCCGGCGTCGATCGACCGGATCGCCGCCTCGACCTGGGCACGGGTCATGCCGACCTCGTCCCAGGTGCCGTTCTTCAGGTGGGCCTCCAGCCGGCTCCGGGCCCGGCCCATGTTGGTGCGGTAGTTGTCGTCGACCGCGGTGAAGCTCGACACCTGGCCGTCGTAGTTCTTGGCCTCGTACACCTGGGTGCGGCAGTCGATCGTCCCGTTGGCGCGGGTCTCGAAGCGGAACCACAGGTCGTCGAGCCCCGCCCCCGTGCCCGTCTGGCCGTTGAGCTGGCGCACCTGCACGGTGGCCGACTCGTCGGCCGTGGCGGCCAGCGCGTGCTCCATCCGGGCCGCGAACTCGGCCACGCCACCCCGGTCGCGGCCGACGCGTCCGGACAGGCGCCAGTTCGCGCCGTCGCGCCGCTGCAGGACGACCTCGACCAACTCGCCCCCGGAGTACACCCCGACCCAGCGGGACTTCCTCGACCCGTCCATGAAGTGCGGCTCGGCGATGAACGTGCGCCCGCCCTCGATCCAGGTCTCGGGGACGGTGGCCGGCGGCGGGGGCGGCGGGGGCGTCGCCTTGTTGAACAGGCGCGGCTCGTCGGCCAGCCAGCGCGGCTCGGGCAGCTCGCCGGACGCCATGCGCGCCACGGTCACGGCGTCCAGCCCGGCAAGGTGGGCGCGGCGTCCGGACAGCACCTCCAGCGCGGTCTCGGCCTCGGTCAGCATGCGGCCGAGGTCGTTGGCGCGCTCGACCGAGAGGCTCGGGTCGTTCAGCCGCGCCCGCAGTTCGGGGATCGCCCGGCGTTGGACGTCGAGTTCGAGGTCGATCTTGGCGTTCCAGGCGGCGATCCGCTCGGGCACCGACAGGGCGGCGTAGTCGGCCAGCCGGCCCTCCTCGATCAGCGCCAGCCGGGACGTGTTGGCCGGGTCGAAGAACTGCGCGACGTGGCGGCCCTCCTCGGCCAGTCGGGTCGGCGGCGCCCCCTCGCGCACCACGACGACGGGCTCCCCGTTGACGTTGAGCGTGGCCGCGTAGCCGTTGGACTCCGAGCCGGTCCGGGCGAAGAACTCGGCGTCGCTGAGCACCTCGATCCGGGCGTGCGCCGCCAGTTCGGCGTCCGCGCCGGAGAGCCCCGCCACCAGCTGGCCGCGCAGGTCGGGCAGCGCGTCCCGGACGGACGCCGCCTGCGCCCGGGTGTCGATCCCGCCCATCATCAGCGCGACGTCGAAGTCGGCGTCGGTCGCGCCCGGGTTAGCGCGCAGGTACTCGCGCCGCGCGGCCATCCGTTCGCCCCAGGTGCCGCGGTTGGCCGCCCCCTCGACGTCCCCGGACGCCGCGGCCCGTCGCGAGGACGCCAGCGTCACCGAGTCGGCGCTGATGTGGGCGCCGGAACCGCCCACCAGCATCCGTCCGGTCTCGATGACGCTGCCCAGGGCGCCCGTGACGTGCGGCATCGCGTGGTGCATGACGGTGCCCATGCCGATGCCGGTGATCGCGGCCATGCCGCCCGCGGCGGCGACGTTACGCAGCGGGTCGCCGCGCCAGGTGTCACGGTTGAGCGCCGCCCCGGCCAGCGCGGTCGGCACCGACTGGGCGATCTGTTCGGCGCCGAAGGCGGCCATCCGGGCCAGCACGGGTCGGGTGGCCCGCTCGGCCGCGATGGCCCGCATGGCCAGCGTCCGGGCGGCGGCGGTCCGGGCGCCGGCCAGCTGGCCGAGGGAACGCAGCCGCAGCAGCTTGTCGCCGAGCCCGGCGGTGAGGGCCGAGACGATGGCGTCCACGACGCCGATCACCAGGTCGGTGCGGAAGGCGTTCTGCCCGTAGGCCGAGCCCAGCATCGACTGCTTCACGGCCATGGACGCCGCGGTCGCCGCCACGGACGCCCCGACCGCGGTCGCGACGGCCACCCAGGCCGGCGCCGCCAGGCCATCGGTCAGGACCGTGGTGACGGCGGCGGCGATGACCACGACGGCCAGCGCCACGGCGATGGCGACCTTGGTGGCGACCCCCTCGACGTGCTCGTCGACAGCGTGCCGGTAGGCGTCCGCGGAGACGGCCACGCTGGCGCGGGCGGCGTCCAGGCCCGCCTCCAGGCGCCGCGCGGCTGCCGTGTCCCCGGACGCCGTGGCGGCTTCGAGCTCGCGCATCCGGGCGTCCGCTCGGTCCATCTGGCGTTGCAGGGCCGCGAATTGGGGCGCCAGTCCGGCGGGGCGGCCGGATGACCCGCCGAAGTAGACGTCGCGCTCGTAGGCGAACCGGCGCTGCGCCGCGTCGTAGGTCCGCTGGGGGGTGGTCGGGACGCCGCGCATCGCCTCGCGGATGTCGAACGCGTCGCGCTCCAGCCTGGTGTCGGGGGTCTCGTCGGTCCACGACCCGGTCTCGGACCGCAGGTCGGCCAGCATGTCGCGCCCGCCCACGACCCGGCCGTCGACGTCGCGCCCGCCGGTGTTGCGGGCGTAGTCGGCGCTGATGCGGGTCAGCTGCTGGGTGGTGCGGTTGCCGATGCCCGCCAGCACCATCGACCGGTCCATGCCCCAGCCGGCCTGCCCGATCTCCACCGACTGGGCGGCGGTCAGCCCGCCGCCGTTGTCATAGCGGGCCAGCGCCTCCGTCTCGCCGGCGAACTGGGTCTCGGACGTGATCATGTCCCGCAGGGGGTCGTCGCCGCCGCCCCAGCGGCGTCCGTAGCGGTCGGCGAAGGCGGCGCTGGTGCCGCGCATCCACTCGCCCGACAGGGCACGGGCGGCCTCCTCCTCGGCTTCTTGCCGGTAGGCGGCGATCTCGGACGCCGCGGGCGTCCGTCCGCCGGCGGTGATGCCGTCGGCCTCCATGAGCGCCCGGGCGCGGGCCTCCACGGCCTCGCGGCGCGACCGGTTGCGCCGCACCTCGGCGAGGGCCTGGTCGTAGGTCCTGGTCAGCTCGGTGTTCATCTCCGAGTCGGAGGTGTAGAGGCCCTCCGTGGTCCGCTGCAGGCGGCCGGCCCGCTCGCGGCTGCGGTCGACGTCCAGCAGCGCCTGCCGGATGTCGAGGGAGGTTCCGTAGGAGTAGCGCGCGACGGCAGTGCGCAGCGCGCTCACGCCGCCCGAGGGCAGTTCCGACCCGAACTCGGCCTCGTACGCGTTCTCCATCGCGCGCACCCGGCGACGCACCTCGTTGTCGATCTCGGCGTCCGACCAGGTGTCGGGCGCGGACGCCGTCACCGAGGCCCGGATCCGGTCCATGACCGCCTCCGTGGATGGCGCGCTGCTGCCGGTGCCGCGGCGCACCGCGCGGTCGAACTCGATGGCGTCCGCGCGGGCCTGCAGGTCGCGGCGACGGGCGGCGTCCGCCGGGTCGGTCGCCTCGGTGGGCCGGTTGAGCTGGGTGAGGATGTCGAGCTCGCGCATGCCGCGGTCGTCGGTGACCGAGCCGCGGGCGTCCACCCAGCGGCTGCCGTCGAGCACGGCCCGCAGGTGGGCCGCGGTGTCGGTGTCGTTGACGACGGCCTCGGCCTCGCCGGGGGGCAGGTTGCGGACGGCGTCCAGGGCGCGGCTGGAGTCGTTGGAGAACCAGCCGTGGGACTCGGCGATCTCGCCGCGCGCGTACATCTGTCGGCCCTCGCGGTCGCCGCGGGCCAGTCCCATCGCCCGGTCGTACTCGGAGCCGGACATCTCGTCGCCGATCCGCCACTGCAGGCTCTCGCCCTTGATCAGGTAGTAGGCGCGGTTGAGCAGCGCGGACGCGTGGGAGTCGAGGCCTTGCAGCTGGGTGATGGCGTCCTCTTCGGCGGTGCCGTGCCAGACCTCGAAGGCGTCCCAGAGCTTGTTCACCCGGCTCTCCAGCTCGCCGCCGCCCCCGGGGAAGTAGATGTCGCCCTGCTCCCCAGCCTCGGCCGTGGTCGCCGCCACCTTGGCGTAGACGGCCGTTTGGATCTCGGCCGGCTTGTCGGCCAGGTTTTCGCGAGCGTACGTGCGCACGAGGTTGTTCGCCACGGCGCTCATCGGGTCGCCGGCGTCGCCGGTGGCCAGGAAGGCCCGGCCGTCGCGCAACTGCTCGTCGTTGAGCGTGATCATGTGCTCGCGCGAGACCGAGTCGGCGTCGTCCATCGTGCGCAGCGCGGTCGCCGCCGCGAACCGGATCTCGCCCACGAGCCGCGCCCGGGTGGCGTCCCGGGTCGCCTGGGCGCGCGCGTTGTTGACGGCGGTGTTGGTCGCGTCGATGTCGCGCGTCGTCCGGGCCACCCGCTCGTCATCGGAGAGCGTGCGGCGCAGCCTGGTGTCGGACCAGGTGCGCACGGCGGCCTTGGCGGCCAGTCCCGCGTCGCGGACGCTGTTGGCCAGGGTCGCCGCGTCGTTCTCGGTCTGCGTGTTCAGCCGTGTCATCGCCGTGGCCAACTCGTCGGTGGCCACGTCGTACCAGAGGCGGTCGCCGACGTTGGGGGGCGCGCGGGGGCCGCGTCCGGCCGGGTGCTGGAAAGCGTCGTCGGCGGTGCGGTAGGCCGTCCGGTAGGCGGTGTCGTAGAGGCCGAGCAACTCCAGCCGCCGGGCCTTGGCGGCGTCGATGGCGACCTCGCCGCGTCCGACGTCCGCGTCGATGTAGCCGAGCCGGGCGGTCACCAGCTCCTCGACGAGGGTGGGATCGCGCGAGTGCAGCGCCTGCCGGTAGCGGGCCACCTGGCGAGCCTGGTCGCGCAGGCGTTGGGCCTCGGCGCGGCCGTTCTCGCGCTCGGCTTCGCGGGTCAGGGTGGTGGCGGTGCGGTCGACCTCGAGCTCGGCGGCCGTGGCGACGTGCGTGCGGTGCTCGTCGATTTCGGCCTGCCTGGCCCGGACGGCGGCGTCCAGGGTCTCGACCGTGATGCCGGCCGCCTCGCGGAGCTCGGCCAGCTTGGCGGTCAGCCCGGTGCGGATGGTCTCCTTCATCGGGTCGGTGACGTCGAGGTAGTAGTTGGCGAGTTTGTGGGGCGGGAACGCGCGGTCGCGCAGGTCGTCGACCAGGGTCTGGGTGCGGGTCTCGACGTTCTGCGCGATCAGCGCCAGAACGCGGGTGATCTGGGCGTTCTCGAGCGCGGCTTCCGCCTGGGGCAGCGGCGGCGGGGGTGGACGCCGGAAGTCGACGAGCACCGGTGGCGACACCGGGACGGGCGCGGGGGCGGCGGCGGCCGGGTCGGGGGCGGGGGCGGTGGCCCGCGTCCGGCGGGACGCCTCGGCCGCGTTGACGTCGGCCGCGTCGGCGGCGGGGGAGTCGACGTCCACCTCGACCGCGAGTTCGTTGGCGGTGTCGACCCCGCGGACCGCGGGCAGCGTCGGGACGGTGCCGTCCGGCATCGCCCGGATCGCCGGCAGGTTCAGCTCCGGCAGCCGGTCGTTCAAGGCGGACGACAGCGTGGCCGTCGCGGTGGGCACCGGGTCGATCTCGATCGGCTCCACCGGGCGCGGCGGTGGGTAGCTGCCCCCGCCACCGCGCGGGATCGGACGCCGCGCCCGGGCCGCCGCCGCGGTGACCAGGGGGGCGAAGGCCCGGTCCAGCGGGGCCCGCGGGACGTCGGGGTGGGGCAGGCCGTCGGCCGTGGCCCGGGCCGCCGCGACCAGAGCGCCCGGGGTGTCGATGCCGGCCAGGTTCGGCGCCGCGCCCGCCCGGACGCCGGCGTCCGGGGTGGACACCGAGACGGCGTCGGGCGTCCCGTCGGGGGTCTCGCCACCACCGCCCGCGTCAGCGGCCGGGAGGCCGACGGCCGGGGCGGCGTCCGGTGACCCGATCGCCTCCGGCCCCGCGGGGGCGGCGGTCGGGCGGGCATCGGCCGTCACGTAGGACGCCGCCTGGGCGTCGTCCTCGGCCGTCCGCTCGTAGGCGGCCCTGCCGAACGCGGCCCGGTCGACCGCGGGCCCGGCGTCCGGCATCGGGGGCGCGGGCGTCGCTGGGCCCGACCCGCGCCGGGCCGCGGCCCGGGCGTAGGCGCGGACCTGGGCATCGTCCTCGGCGGTTCGGGTGTAGCCGAAGCCGCCGAACGCGACGCGTCCGGCGTCCGCGGACGCCTCCCGCAGGGCGCCGGCCGCCCGATTGGTGAGCGGACGCCCCCGGATCACCAGGGGCTCCATCTCGATGGCCTCGGGCGCGGCGGCCCGGCCGGGGGCGCGTCCGCGGATGACCAAGGGCTCCATCACGATGACGCTCATCGGCCGGCCCCCAGGTGGACGCCGAGGTCGCCCAGGTCGGCCCGGGTCGGGGGGCGTCCGGACTTCGCCAGCTCCAGCACCGACGCCCGCACGAGGTGCCGAAGCCCGATCGGCGTCCCCTCGGCGGCCGCCTCGTACGCGGCGTTCAGGGCGGCCGTCCGGATCGCGCCCCCGGCCAGCTCGAACCGGTCGGCGACGGTCTCGAGGTCGGACCGCGCGTCGAGCGGTGCGTCCGCCGGCAGGGACGCCGTCCACAGCCGGCGCCGCAGGCTGGCGTCCGGCACGGTGAACTCGACCCGCTGGCTCATTCGGCGGGCGAAGGCCTCGTCGAGGTGGTGGGACACGTTGGTCGTCAGCACGGTGACGCCATCGTGCTCCTCGATGCGCTGGAGGAGGAAGGCCACCTCGACGTTGGCCCAGCGGTCCTTGGCCTCCTTGACCTCGCCGCGGCGTCCGAAGAGGGCGTCGGCCTCGTCGAACAGCAGCATCGCCCCGGATGCCTCCGCCGCGCGCAGGACCTTGTCGATCGCCTTCTCGGTCTCGCCGAGGTATTTGTCGACGACTCGGGCGAGGTCGACCACCCACAACTCAAGGCCGGTCGCCGCTGCGATCACGCCGGCCGACATGGTCTTGCCGGTGCCGGACGGCCCGGCGAACAGGACGTGGTAGCCGCGCGATCCCGGACGCCCGCCGAAGCCCCAGTCGTCGAGGACCCGGCCACGCTGGCCGATCGCCGCGGCCACGTCGCGCAGCTGGCCACCGATGGCGTCGGTCACGACCAGGTCGTCCCAGCCGCTGCCGGTCGGCCCGGGCCGGGCGCAGCTCGACAGGTCGCGCCACGCGGTGCGGCGGGCGGCGAGCCGCAGGTCGCCCAGCGTCGGGACCTGCGGGTCGTCCGCCGGCCAGCCCGCGACCGCGCGCTCGGCGGCCTCCTCGATCGCGTCCAGCCCGAGCGGGTACTCGGACGCCAGGGCGGCGAGGTCCTCGGCGTTCGCCACCGCGCCGCGCCGGGCCAGCGCATCCGCCCACCGGCGGGCCCGGGAGGCGGCCGGCGCCGGGGACAGCGTGAGCACCCGCCAGGACGCCGGCGCCACCCACGACACCCCCGGTGCCAGGCTCACCGCGACCCGGACGCCGGCCTCGGCGACGGCGGACAGGGCGGCCACCAGCTCGGGCGGGGGGACGTCGTCGAGGGCGGCCACCAGGACGGCGTCCGCGAGGAGGGCCGCCCGGGCCGCGGCGGGGAGGGTCTCACCGCGAGGGTTCGTCCACAGGGCGGCGCGCCCCGACGGCGCCGCCACGGACTCGGCGTGGCGCAGGTGGTCGGCCCCGGAGACGACGGTCGTCCGGACGCCGTCCGCGGCCTCGGCCGTCACCCAGGCCAGGCCGTTGGCCTCGGACTCCTCGCCCTCGACGGCGTCGGTGAGCCAGCCGGACGCCACCACCCACGCGTCGGCGGGCGAGGGGCGTCCGGGGACGGCGAGCGTCGCGACCAGGCCGAACAGTGCGAGGCGTCCGCCCGGCGCGACGGCGGCGCGAACCGCCGCGGGCGGAAGGTCGAGCGCGTCGGCCAGCTCGGCCGCCAGCCCGACCGTCGGCTGCCGGGCCCCGGGGTCGTCGGTGAGCGCGGCCACCAGAGGACGAAGCCGCGGCTCCACCTCGACGGCGACGGCGAGCGCCGCGACGAGGGTCTCGCCGGCGTCCAGGCCGAGGGCGTCCGGGAACCGCACGGCCGCGTCGAAGCCGGACGCCAGCCCGTCCGGCCAGGGGGCACCCGGGGCGGTGGCGGCACGCCAGCTGGCCAGGGCGTCGGCGGGGTCGATGTGCAGGGCGCGGAAGTCGTCGGCCCCGCGATAGCGCCCCTCGCGCTCCTGGCGGCGCCAGCTCGCGAGCAGCAGTTCGGCCACCCACGCCACGAGGGGGTTCATCGGATCGCCTCGTGGCTGACCAGCACCCGGACGTCCAGCCACGGCGGCCGGCAGACGAACCCGTCCAGCCCGGCCAGCGCCAGCAGGACCCCGAGCGGCACGGGCGGCAACGCCACGTCGAGGACGTCGTCGAAGGCCGTGACCCGGCCGCCGGGGGGCAGCACGCGGGGGATCAGGTGGGCTGCGCTGGCCAGGCCGAACCCGGCCAGGTGGCCGGCGAAGCGCCGGAACAGGGCGGCCGAGAGCCGGCCCGCGGGGTCGCCGCCGAAGCGTCCGGCGTCCGTCGGGTGCACGAACGAGAGCGGCTCGGACGCCAGCGCGTCGGCCAGCGCGGACGCCGGAACGGCGAGCAGCGCGGCGACGGCGGCCGGGTCCGGCTCGCGGACCAGGCCGGACGCCAGCGCCACGGCCGGGTCGTCCGCGTCCACGGCCCCCGCGAACATCCCGGCCAGGATCCGCGCCCGGACCGCGGCGGGCGCGGGTCCGGGGGCGGCGAGCTCGGGGGCGCGCGACAGCAGTTCGTCCAGGTCCGGCAGCAGGACGAACGCGACGCAGCCGGCAGACACGAACGACCGGGGACCCGCCACCGGGCGACCCGCGGCCTCGGGGGCGTCGGCCTCGTCGGCGACCTCCGCTCCCGGCACCTCGGGACCAGCGTCCGGCTCCAAGCCTGGACCCAGGGACGCGGCGACCGGCCGGTCCGGCGTCCGGGACACCGCCAGGACGGCGGCCAGGTCCCCGGCGTCGACCGGTCCGGACGCCGCCAACTCCGCGATCAGCAGCAGGGCGAACGCCCCGCCGCCGCTGGCGCCCACCGGTGGTCGGCCCGTCGCGGCCAGCCGCTCGGCGCGCGCCCGGGCCGCGCGCGCCAGCGCCCGTCGGGTGGGGCTGGTGTCGGCCAGTGCGCTGGCCAGGGCGGACGCCAGCCACTCGGCCTGGGCGGCGTCCAGGACGCCGACGAGCCGATCCCAGCCGCCACCGGGCGCGCTGAGGGCGACGACGGCGTCCACCACGGTGACCTCCAGGGCGCGCGCGGCGGCGATCAGGGCGTCGCCGACGCTCAGGGCGGCGAAGGTCGCCAGCCGGGCGAAGACCCAGCCCGGCTCGGTGCCCGACAGCCGGGCCCGCACGTACGCGGCCACGTAGTCCGGACGCCCCGCGAACCGGACGGCGTCCGCCCCCGGCCCCCGCCGGACGATGGCCTCGACGGACTCCGCCAGCCCCTCGGCGACGCGACGGGCCTGGCGTCCGGCGTCCGGCTCGCCGGCGGGGACGCTGACCCGGGTCCGCACCTCACGCAGCACCCAGTAGGCGCCGGGGTCGACCTCGGCCAACTCGGCGAAGGCGTCGGACAGCGCCGCCGGGGCCGCATCGAGGGCGCGCCGCAGCCGGTGCGCCGCAGCGTCCCCCAGCCCGTGCGGGCAGCGGCCACGCACGCGCAGGGAGTCGATCACGGCGTCCGGCATCGAGGCCGTCCTACGCGGCCGGGGCCCCGCGTAGCGGGGTTGCGCCCGCCTGGGCGGACGACAGCACCTCCGACAGCACCTGGGCCGCGCCGGAGAGCCGCAGCAGGTTGGCAACCAGCTGCTCGCGCTGGGCGTCCAGGTCGGCCAGGGCCCGCTCGCCCTCGGCCAGCTGGGCGCGCACCTCGGCGAGGCGGGCTTCGACGAGTTCGGTCATGTGAGCTTCCTTCCGATGGCGACGACGGTGAACGCGGTGCCGTTGTTGTCCTCCCAGTCGGGACGCGACTCCGAGCAGAACGCGCGTCCCCAGGCTCCGGTGCTGCTGTGGCCGTCGACCTTGGCCCAGACCCACTGCGGGATCGCGTCCGCGGACGCCGAGCGGCTGGGGGAGGCCTGGAAGATCTCCGAGCTGATGAGGCCGAACCCCGTCAGCACGCAGTAGACGCTGTAGACCTCGTCGAGTTCGCCGGCCCAGCTGGTCGACCAGTTGGCCGGCAGCCCCTCGAAGCCGTTGAACGCGTTCTGGACGACGAGGTCGCGCGTCACCACCTTGATCACTGACTGCACGGCCGACTGCCCGGGCCCGTGCACCCGGACGCCGCCGCTCACGTCGAGGTCGGACGCCAGCCCGCCGCCGCCGACGTAGACGTCGAGGCCGGTCGCCCAGTTCAGGTACAGGTGGTCGGCGGAGTCGTTGAAGCCCGACTTGCCGTTGACGTGCCGGGTGAGCACCTTGGCGTTGCCGCCGGCTCCGACGGTGACGTCGCCCGAGACCCGTTCGGCGCCGAACACCTCCAGGGTCGAGTCCTCGCCCAGCTTCATGGCCAGGGTGCCGCCGGCGCCGGCGCTGCTCCGGACGTCGGCGTGGGTGCCGTCGCGGAACCAGCAGAAGTCGGCGTCGGTGCGGAAGTAGAGCGTCCAGGGCTGGACGCCGACGCCGTACACCGTGGTGCCCGTGGCGCTCCACAGTTTCAACATCTGGTGGGTGACGGCGCCGAAGTCGAGCGCGCCCTCGGCGTCCAAGACGAGACGCCGGACGCCGGGCCCGCTCGTGCCGGTGCCTGGGTCGAGGGCGGTGTCACTGTGGACGCCACCGGTGTACCAGGCGAACTTGGCGGGGCTGCGCTGGTACAGGACGCCGTCTTGGGTGCCGAGCCCGTAGGCGCCGTCCGCGAACTGCACCTCCTGGCGGTGGACGGTCCCGAGGTCGAGCGGGCCGAGCGGCACCCGGACGCGTCCGTCGGCACGCACCTCGACGACCGGGTCGGCCGCGGCGGCGTCCGCAGTGGTGCCGATCGACAGGCTCACGTCGGGGCTGGGGGCATCGCCGAGGGTGAGCCGCAGGCGGTCCTTGCCGGCACCCACGCCGGCGTCCCGGCCCAGCGTCAGCTGCTTTCCGGGAGGCTCGGCGCCGCCGGTCTTGGTGAACCGGATCTTGGTGCCCTCCATCCACAGTTCGCGCTCGGCGTTGACGCGCCCCTTGGCGCGCAGGCGTCCCTCGACGGTCGCGAAGTCGGCGGCGTCCGGGTCGGCGAAGGCCGTGCGCGGGGCGACCCGCAGCGTCCCGCCGGGGGCGAGCACCTCGGACGCCAACGCGCCCACGAAGCGCCGGTCACGCGTGAGGTAGGCCCCCGCCGGCCGGAATCGCCGGACGCCGCCGTCCCAGAACAGCCAGCCGATCGGGATCAGCCAGCGCGCCAGGGGCGGCTCCACCGGAGGTTCCTGATAAGGCACCGACGTGTCGACGGGGATGGAGGCCCCGGACGCCGGCGGCGGCAGCGCGACGACGCCGTCCACCACCACGTCGGTGGTGGGGTCGACCGGGTCGATGACGAGCCGGAAGGTCTCGACCACTCGGGTCGGGGTGGCGGCCGAGCAGTCGGCGTAGCCGTCGGGGGTCGGGGCGGCGTCCGTCTCGGCGTACTGCAGCCAGACGCTGCGCGCGCTGGCGTCCGTGAAGGCCGCGAACAGCGCGGGGTCGACCTGGACCCGCGAGAATGAGACCAGCTGGCGCCCGTAGCCGTCGACGGCCAGCCCGGGGGTCAAGAAGACGTCGACCAGGCCGGCGTCCGCGGGTTCGGGCACCTCGACCAGGTCGAAGCCGACCACCACTCCCCACGTGTGTTGGCCGGTCTCGTGCCGCTCCAGGGCGCGCCGGTGGTACTCCTGCTCGGCGACGAAGTCGGCCGCCGAGAGGAACTGGCCCTCGGCGTACGTGGGCCGGGCGACCTCGGGGCGGCCCACCCCTGTGACGGTCACTTCGACCCCCCGGTCAGGTCGACGCCCTCGGACCCACGGACGCCGACCACCCGGCCGCCCTGCACGTACAGGGTGGCCTGGCCGCCCTCGGCCGCCCGCGGGATCGCGTCGAACGCGAGCCCCTCGCTGGCGTCCGAGACCTCGACGATCTGTACCTTGACGCCCTTCTTGGCCAGCACCGCCGATGCCTCGGCGGCATCCGAATGCAGGTAGGACGCCAGCCGCACCGACCCGCGCGCGTTCTCCAGCGACCGCTCGACCGACGACAAGACGTTGGCGACCCGCAGCTTGCCCATCGCCTGGGACGCCCGCTTCTTCCACAGGCCCGCCAGGGCGAAGTCGTCGGCACGCAGGGCGCCCAGCAGGTTATCGTAGCGACGCACGCTGAGCGGCCGCGCCACCTTCCCGTGCACGTAGGCGGGGTCGGCGACCTCCCTGCCCACCTTCGGCAGGCTCAGGGGGAAGCAGCACAGCTTGGCGGCCAACAGGCTGAGCACGGGGCCGATCGGCAGCCAGTACTCGCGGTTGACGAACGAGCCCGCGTACTTGCGGCAGGCATGGTTGCAGATCTTGGTGACCACGCCCTTCTTCACCGTCAGGCAGGCCAGGACGATTCGGTCGTCGCAGGCCGGGCCGGGGCACGGCGGGAGGGCCGCGTAGCAGACGCAGTCGCGCAGGTAGAGCACCACCAGCAACACCAACTGCTGCAGGCCGAGGACCAGCCGGTTGCCGAACTCGGCGTCCGTCTCGTTGGGACGCTGCGGCGCGCAGTCGATCTGTTGCAGCTCCTCGGGCAGGACGCACTGGGTGCGCATCGGGTCGTTTCGGTACAGGTCGACCACGTTGGCGTACAGCTGGCACAGGGCGTCGCGGGCTGCCCCCGTCGACAGCCCCTTGGTGCCGCCGGTGACCATCGACAGCGCGCTGCCCTGCAGGTTCTTGCTCATCCCCTTGGTCAGCAGCGGTTGCAGCCGGGTGATGCACTCGACGACCCGCGCCGGGAAGGTGCCGGCCAGCGCCGTGCCCCAGTCGTCGCACGCGGCGTCGCGCGGGGACACCCCGAACTCGACGTACTCATACGTCCGGGACGGCTCGCAGCCCGCCGGTCTCGGCGCCTGCGCCGGGGCGTTCGTGCACCCGCACGTGGTGGCCCGGGACGTGCGCCCGGTGCCGCCGCAGCCGCAGCCGGACGCCGTGGGCGCGGCCTTGGTGCCTCCACAGCCACAGCCGCCAGTCGACGGGGTGGACGTCGTCCCGCCGCAGCCGCAGCCGCACGACGAGGTCGGCGCCGGCCCGCCGCCCAGCGGCGTCACCGGACGCGCCTGCTGCTCGCGGTAGCGCACCCACAGGCACCAGGTCTGCTCACCGTCGTCGCAGCCGGACGCCGTGGGGTACCTCGGCGGATCGCAGTCGGCGACCTTCCCGGTCGCGGTGCAGGCGGCGATCAGCTTGTCGACCGGCACGGTGATCGAGTCGGGCAGCACGAGGTCGTTGCCGCACTGGTCGAGGGCGTAGCCGGGTCGCACGATCACGCCCGGACCGCATCCGTCGCACTCGACCTGGAGCCCGCAGACGACGCCGTAGCCGTGCAGGTAGCGGTTGTGCAGGCGCTGCTTGTCGAGCATGTAGGTGGTCAGGCCGGTCAGCTCGGTGTCGGTGAGCAACTGCCCCGCGAAGAACCTCGGCCGGACGAACGTGTGCAGCCCCGCGCACACCGGGCAGGTGCAGGACGCCGCGTGTGCGGTCGCCCCCTGGGCGGCAGTGGCCGGGCGGGTCGCCCGGTGGCTGTAGATGGTCACAGCTGCTCCTCTCCGAGGATGAACCAACTCACGAACCGGCCGCCCTCGATGAGGTCGCCGGTGGGGCAGCGGTCGGTCAGGCCGGGGGCCAGGTGGTTGCCGTCCAGGGCCAGTGGGCCCTTGCTGCCGTCCAGCCGCAGGTCCTGGCGGACCGAGGCGATCAGGTCGCCCTCGAGGACCACCAGGTAGACCCCGTTCGGGGCGTCCGGGCCGAGTGGCAGCAGGACGCCGTTGGCCTTGTCGGCGGGTGGTTTGGCGTCCAGGACCTCTTTGATCGGGACGCCGCACTTGGCGTCCACGGTCACCGGCGTCACCGGCACCCGCAGCCCGACCCAGCGGTAGCCGGTGAAGCCCGGCACCTGGTCGGGCTGGCGCAGGTAGACCGCGCAGGAGATGGCGTCCAGGGTGCTCTGGTCCATCGGCTCGCTGAAGCCGACGACCACCCCGAGCGCCTTCTGCCGCCGGATCGCCGCCGCGGTCGCGACCCGTCCACGGTGGGGCCACGACAGCCCCACGATCTTGGGCAGGACGATCTTGGTCAGGTCGGTGCCGGGGTCGCCTGGGTCGCCCTTGGGTCCGGGGTCGCCTTGGGGTCCGGGGTCGCCCTTGGGTCCGGGGTCGCCCTTGGGTCCGGGGTCGCCCTTGGGACCGGGGTCGCCCTTGGGTCCGATGGCGCCATCCTCGCCGGGCAGCCCGGGCTCGCCCTGATCCCCGGGGTCGCCCTTGGGCCCCTGGGGGCCGGTGGCGCCGGTCGGCCCGGCGGGCCCCTTCGTCCCGGTGCCGCCCGTCGGACGCTTCAACAGGCAGGCGACGGCGTCCGCGAGCTCGGACACGCTCGGCAGGTCGCGGCGTCCCACCGGCGTCAGCGTCTCGTCGGTGAAGTCGTCGCCGACTTCCCACCCCTCGATCGTGGCCAACACCAGGCAGTCGTCTTCACAACTCGGGCAGGCGCCCGAGCCCAGCCCGCACGGGTGCACGGACGCGTCGAGCACGGCCACCCCGGCCGTCTCCGGCTTCCCGGACGCCCCCGCGTCGCCCACCAGCACCCGGCTGCGGCCTTCGTCCAGGGCGACCGGTCCGAGCGCCCCGGTGCCCACGGGCAGCGGTGGCCCCGCGGTGACGGCCGCGACGTTCATCCCGGCCACGTCGAGCACGCGGACCGTGCCCTGCCCGGTCGAGTCGGCGCCCGCGACGGCCGCCCAGGCGCCGTCGGAGCTGACCGCGACCGCGGTGGGGGCGTCCAGGCCGGACGCCGCGAAACCGACCGCGGTGAGCGTCCCGGCGCCGAGGTCGGCGGTGAGCAGCCCGGCCGTCGAGTCGGCCCGCACGGCCAGCAGCCGCTGCTCGCCCCCGGACGCCGCCACGGACGCCGCCGCGACCACGTCGCCGCCGACGGCCACCACGGCCGCGGTCGAGGCGCCGGCCTTGATCAGGTGCGCGTTGCCGTCCGGGCAGAAGGCGACCCAGCCCGAGCCGTCGGCCAACGTGGCCAGCGCGTGCGGGTCGGCCCCGACGGTCACGGTCGAGGTGAGTGACGTGGACGAGTCCGCGCCGGCCTCGGCGCTGGCGTCCCAGCCGTAGGCCACCGCCCCGGCGACGTCGAGCGCGACGATCCCGCCGCCGGGCAGCGCTGCCAGTCGCACGGACGCGGTCGGCGCCGTCGGTACCTTGAGCGCCACGACCGGCGTGCTCAGGTCGGTGGGGTCGAGCACCAGCACCGCCTCGCCTGCCGCCTGCGCCACGAACACCCGGTCGCCGGCCGCGGACACGGCGAGGTCGAGGCCCGCGCCCAGCAGCGCCTGGACGCCGAGCACCGAGCCCACGGACGCCGCGAACACCATCAGCGTGCTGCCGGACAGCACGTACAGGCGGTCGCCGGCGGCGTCCAGGGCGAACCGGGTCGCCCCGGCGACGCCGACCGTGGACGCCCAGGACAGCGACGCGGGCTGTGGCGGCGCGGGCAGAGGGGCGTCCAGGCGGACGCCGAACGCGTACGAGTCGAGGATCCGGTTCGGCCGGCACGCGGTGTCGTCGCACGGGTCGATGAGGGAGTCGGTGTCCTCGGTGAGGCACTCGCGGTAGGCGACGCACAGCTGGACGCGGTGGGCGCCGGTCAGCGGCTCGTCGCCGTGGGCGTCCCGCCAGGCCTGCTCGACGAGCCCGGCCAGCGGCACCACCTCGTCGTGGGTGAGCAGGATCTCGTGGCCGCAGCAGTCGATCGCCAGGCCGGGGGACACCACGACCAGCTCGCTGCGGCAGGCGGGGTTCGGATGCTGCCCGACCTCCAGCCCGCAGGCGATGCCGTAGCCGTGCAGGTAGGCGTTGTGCCGGCTCAGCTTGCCGAGCAGGTAGCGCTGCTCGTCGGTCAGGTCGCGCTCGGTGAGCAGCTTCCCCGTGAACCAGGTGTTGCGGGCCAACTGGGGGCTGCCGCACTCGTCGCAGGTGTTCATGGCCATGGTCACGTTTCCCTTTCACCCGATCCTCGCCCGGGTGCCGACCCGGGCGTCGTTGCCGATGGTTGAGGCGCCGGCCGCCCGAGGGTCGGCGGCGAGTGCGAGTCCGAGGCGGTCGCCCAGGTGCCCGGGCGGGGGCGGGCCAGCGATGACGGCGTCCAGGCCGATCCGCGACCGGACGCCGAGGGTCGCGTCCGCGCGGACCACCGCGACGACCGGGGCGACGTGCCCCGGCGAGACCGCCCGGGCGATCCGGGCGGCGGAGGCGGCGAGGGCGTCCGGGTCGTCGCCGTCACACGCGTAGACGAACAGCGTGAAGGTGTGGGCGAAGACCCGGAACGGGTCGGTGCGCGGCGACGGCACGCCGACCAGGGCGAACTGGCCGATCGAGGAGAACTCGCCGACCTTGAGCCGGCGCACCACCTCGGGCCCGAACAGGACGCTGGCGTCCCCCAGCCGCGCCTGGTTGGCGACCGCCCAGCGGCGCAGCTTGAAGTGCTCCAACACGTTCGTCCGGCGGCCAAGCCACAGGCCCGCATGCCGGGCGACGCCGTCCGGGGTGCCCCGGCGCCGATAGAGGTCGGCGGCGGCGGCGATCAGCCGGCGCTGCCGGGTCACGGGGAGGGCCGTGATGTCGTCCATGCCGACCCAGCCGCCCAGCCAGCCGAGGAAGTCGCGACGGTCGTCGGCGTCCGCCGAGCGCGGGTCGAGCTCGTTCGGCAGCCGGTCAAGCAGCAGCGTTACCGAGTCGCGGACGGTGTCGGTGAGGGCCAGGAACCGCTCCAGGAAGTCGGACTCGCCGGCCGCGAAGATCGTCGGCAGGTAGCGCAGCGAGGTGTTGCGCGGCAGGTGGACGGCCGCCTCGGTGAGCTCGGGCGTCCGGGTGCCGTCGCCGCGCAGCACCAGCCGCAGCCAGAGGTAACGGCCCGGGGGCGACATCACGAGGGTGTCCCAGGCGCCCGGCTGGGCGGCCGTTCCGGACGCCTCGTCGCGCGGCGTCCCCAGCTCGCCGAGGACGCCGGCGCTCACCCAGCCGGACCCCCCCAAGGCCAGTTCGGCCGCCGTCAGGTCGGCGTCCGTGGTGAGCGTGGCCACCTCGACCTGGCAGCCCTGCGGGACGACCCCCGACAGCCCGATCCGGTGCCAGCGGGTGCCCGGCAGGCCGGAGTCGAGGGCGACGGTCGCGAACGTGCCGACAACTGGGTTGACGATCGGGCCGGGGTCGGGGCAGGGCACGTCGTCGAGGTCGCGGTCGAACGCCAGCTTGGGCGCCAGGACGTGGACGACGCGCGCGGCGTCCACGACGCCGACGCAGCCGCCGGACAGCGCGACGAGACCGGTCGGACGCCACGCCGGGTCGGACGCCGTCGCCAGGATCTGCCCGGTCCCGGCCAGCAGGACCACGCGACCGTCGGCGTCCAGGACGACGCGGCAGCAGCCGGGCAGGTCCAGCGAGAGGACCGGCGGGCAGTCGAAGATCGAGCGCGGCGCCGGACGCGTCAGCCGCAGGACGCCGTCGGCCACCTCGGTGTCGACCACCAGCAGCGGCTCGGCCCGCCAGCCGGGCCGGCGCGCGAGGAGGAAGAACGGCTCGGCGGTCATGCGTAGGCCACCGTCAGGGCGGGGTCGAGCGGCCGGATCAGGTCGCCGCGGTCCAGCTCGACGTCGCGGCAGTAGGGCTGCCGTTCCTCGTCGAGCTCGACGGTCAGCTGGTTGTCGCGGATTCGCTGCACGCCGGGCACCGTCAGCACCACCCGGAACAGGTCGGACGAGAACACGGTCCCGCCGAACGGCCAGCCCTGCCCGGTCGGACCGCCGGTGAGCGGGTGCAGCCACCCGGTCAGGGCGTCGGCGACGCCCCGGCGCACCGTGGCCAGGTCGGCGTCCGGGGCGATGACCAGGTCGGCGACCACGCGGACGTCGCGGTAGCGCGGCGCCGTCGCGAACACCTCGGTGGTGATCAGGCGGTGGGCGTCCAGCCAGGCGCAGACGGCGGCCAGCGTCGACGGCACCGGCGTCGGGGACGCCCCGGGCGCGTTCGGCACGACCAGCACGGTCACGGCGCCGGGCACCTCGATGCCGGGGAACGACGGGTGCACCAGCGGCAGCGCGCAGGCTCGGGCGACGTTCGCGGGCGCGGTCCGGGCGAGCAGCTCGAAGTCGTCGGCGGTCACCGCGCGGCCCTTGGCCTTGAGCTCGGCGGGGGCGCGCAGCTTGGCGGCGTCCACGGTTTCGCCGTCGGCGCCACCGGCGGACGCCAGCGCGTTGGTCACCTTGCCCAGCCCGGGCACCGCGGTGACCAGGGTGGTGACGGTGGCCGCGCCGAGGTTGGTGCGGCCCCCGCCGCCGGCCCGCCAGCTGCGGGCGACGATGTTGGTCATGGGGGCGGCCGGGTTCGCGGTCGGGATGGCGCCGCGGCGTCCGTCGCCGAAGCGCACCTCGCCGGTGGCCGGGTCGAGGGTGTAGACGAGGTCGTCCGGGCCGTGGACGCCGAGGTCATCGGTCTGCTGCCAGACCCGCCAGCCGCTGCCCTCGTCGACCTCCAGCCGCAGGCCGGTCACGGTGACCACCGAGCCGTCGGCGTTGCGGACCGTCAGGGGCCGATCGAGGGGGACGACCGGCGTCTTGGAGAGCGTGAACGGCCCCTGGTTGGCGAGGCCGTTCGAGCCGCCGAGCACCTCGTCGCGGACCGTTACCGCGGCCGTCGCCGGCACCGTGTTGATCGCAAGGCGGTCCAGCTGCGGGCCGCGCTCGTAGGCGCCGGTCAGCATCCGGACGCGCAGCCAGTACAGCGGCGTCCCGACCTGCCCCAGCGTGGCCTTCGCGGCCTTGACGCCCGGGCCGAACAGCACGAGGCGTCCGGACGCGGTGAACGCGGCCGTCTCGTCGCGCTCGACGCCGAGCGGCTGCCAGCCGACGCCGTCGAAGTACTCGTAGGCGAACGTCGCCGGCGGTGGCACCTTGGCCGCGCCGCACTGGGCGACCGGACGCCCGCGTCCGGCGGCCACGTACGCCATCAGCGTGATCGGGTTGGCCGTGCAGACGGCGGCGGTGCCGAGGCCCAGCAGCAGGGACGCCCCCGGCTTGGGGTAGGCGCCCAGCGGCTCGAACAGCTGGCCGGCCGTGGCGTTGGCCGTCGTCACGTCGCGGTAGGCGAAGCCGTCGAAGGTCTGCAGGGCGGTCAGCGGGGCCGCGATCGCCGTGAACCCCTCGGCCAGCTCGAAGACCACGGGCTTGCCGTCGGCGCCCGGTCCGGACGCCTGCGTCCCGGTCGGCACCACGACGTCGACCGTGGGCTTGGCGGTCGTGAAGGTGAGGTCGACGGACGCTGGCGTCGCGGGCGCGGTCTGGATGCCGAGCAGCTGCAGGAACTTGACGAAGCTCAGCTCGGGGGTCTGGTTGACCCGGTAGACCAGCAGGTCGGTGAACCAGGCGAACAGCTGCAGCAGCGTGATGCCGGGGTCGGCGTCGTTGTGGTTGGTCCACTCGGGCAGGTAGCGGGGGATCAGCGAGCGGGCCTGGGCGACCAGGTCGTCGTAGCGCCGGTCGTCGAGGTTGGGTGCTACTAGCGGCATGGTCAGGCCCCCGTCCGGCCGAAGCCCTCGGTGACGTAGAACGGGTACACCAGGTTGTTCAGCGCGTTGTTGTCGCGCACCCGGTAGTCGATGGAGATCAACAGCACGTTGTCGAGGTCTCCCGCGCTGGTGACCCGCACGTCGAGCACCTCGATCCGCGGCTCGAAGCGCAGCAGCGCCTCGTGGACGTGGTGGGCCACCTCGGCGTGGGTCGCGGCCGAGTTCGGCGCGAACACGAGCGTGTTGATGCCGCAGCCGAACTCGGGGTTCATGACCCGCTCGCCCGGGGCCGTCGAGAGCACCAGCCAGATGGCCTCGGTGATCGACTGCTCCGCCGAGCTGAGGCTCAGTCCGCCGTGCGGTCCTACCCGCACCGGGAACGCGATCCCGGTGCCGAGGAAGCTGCGGTTGTCGGCCATCTCAACTCCCCACGATCGCGTCGATGGCGTCCACGGCCGACCGAAGGACCGTGATGACGGCGTCCAGCGCCTCGGTCGACTCGGGCGGGGCGCCGCCGGTCTCGAGTTTGATGTCGAGCTGCATCCCGGCGATGCCGGCGATGGTCGTGACCAGGGCGAGGATGCCGGCGATCGGGTCGATGGACGACGTCAGCGCCGCCGCCTGCGCGTTCGCGTTCTTCTGCGCGCAGTCGAGGGTGGCGAGCAGGTCGGGGTTGCCCTCGGCCTCGCCGAAGCGCAGGGCCAACCCGTTCATCAGGTTGCGCAGGGTCTCCAGCTGGCCGAGCAGGCAGTTCAGCACCGACCGGATCAGCCGCAGGATGTCCATCACCATCAGCGGCACCTTCGCGAACGCCACGAAGCAGGCGCTCACGTCGAGCGCCGCGTCGAGGAACTCCGGCATGGCTTCGCCGATCTTGATCGGGTCGAGGCTGGGCACCGCCTTGATGATGTCGATCAGCGGCTTGAGCAGCTTGAGGATCTTCATCGGGCAGTCGAGGGCGGCGAGCAGCGGCGCCATCTGCAATAGCAGGTTGAAGTTCATCGAGCAGTCGTTGGGGATGCCCTTGCTCATGTCGACAAAGGCGTTCATCGAGCCGCCGAACGGCAGCTCGACCTTCAGCGGGGTGGCGTGCGGCAGCTCGATGACCGAGCACGACAGGGGCTCCAGCGCGGTCTGCAGCGCGGGGCTGACCGGGATATCGATGTTGACCATGTCCGCCCTCCTCAGACCGGATTCGCGTTGGGAGTGACGACGCGTCGGACGCCGTTGCTGGTGAGCACGATCGTCGCGGCGTCCAGCTCGAGGACGCCGACCGAGTGGATCGTGACCTTGCCGTTGGCCAGCACGATCGAGTTGCCGGACGCGTCCTCGATGGCCAGCGCGCCCGCGTTGCCCCCGGAGGTCGGCGTCGAGTCGATGAACCGGATCGTGTGGCCGTTCAGCGACCGGATCATCCGCTCCCGGACCGCCGTGGACGGGGCGGCGTCCACCCCGTTCCAGAGGAAGCCCAGCACGATCGGGTGCGAGGGGTCGCCGCGGTCGAAGCCCACGACGCACTCGTCGCCGACCTCGGGGATGAACCAGCAGCCGCGGTCGTTGCCGGCCATCGGGGCCGCGATCGGGGCCCAGTTCGAGGGGGTGTCGTCGCCGAGCCAGGCCAGCCGGACGCGGACCCGGCCCTGGCCCTCGGGGTCGTCCACGTCGATGACCTGGCCGAGGACTAGGCCGTCGAGGCGTCCGGCGGTGTGGGTGGGGGTGCTGGTCATGTCGTCCCCGCCTGCCTGCCCTCCATGCGGGCCTTGAACTGGGTGCGGTATCCCGAGTCGTTGATCGTGTGCTTGGTCCAGGTCACGAGGTACGTGCCGGACAGGTGCGGGCCGACGCGTCCGAGCTGGACGTTGCGTCCGGCGCGCAGGTCGGGCAGCCCGACCACCGTCCCCTCGACCTCGATCAGCCGGGACGCGTTGTGGGTCAGCAGGTCGGCGGCCTTCTGCTGCGCCTGCGCCTCGGTCGAGACCACGTGGTCGGTGACGACCTCCTCGCGCCCGGTGGCCCGCGCCAGGGCCCGCACGGTGTCCGGGACGTCCACCTCGTCGATGGTCTTCGAGCCCGAGACGGCCTGCTTGGTGGTGCGGTTCCAGCCCAGCACGGTCATCTTCTTGACCTGGCGGGACGTCGAGATGGTGGCCTTCAGGCGGGTCAGCGTCTTGCCCCACTCCAGCAGGTAGGTGACGTCGCGCAGTTGGTCGGAGGGCCCGAAGTACAGCTGGGGCTGATCGTCGACGAGCTGGTAGACCACCTCGTAGCCGTTGCGCCGGGCCAGGCTCATCAGGAAGACGATCGGGTAGGCGTTGTTCATGAACACGTGGTCCTGGGGCTGCTCGCGGCCCTTGGCGGCGGCGTTGGTGACGACGCGGGTGATCCCGGCCAGGCCGGGGTGGCCGGCGGGGGAGCCCGGGGGCTGGCCGAAGTCTTCGGCGATCTCGGAGTCCTTCTTGGGGGCCTCGTTCCCGGACGGCCACGACCACGTGTACTGGGTGTCGCGGAACCGGTCGAGGATGTTGAGCCCGCGCACCGTCGCCAAGGTGGCACCGCTCTCGGGGAACTCGACCTCCAGCGCGGTGAAATACCCCGTGGTCATCAGCCGCAGGTCGCCGCTGTAGCCCATCCACAACTCGACGCCGTTGCCGGGCTGCACGTCGGCCCAGCGCGCCTCGTCCGCGCCCTCGCCCACGAACGTCGGCCGCAGGTGGTCGGTGTCCCAGTTGTTGAAGCTCAGCGTGAACGAGTCGATGGCGTCCAGCGAGTCCTCGTAGACGACCTCGGTGAGGTCGCGCACGGTCTCGCGGCCGGCGGGGCGTCCGTTGACCTTGAGCTCGAACGCCGGCACGTAGAACGCCTGCCCGGTGCGGTTGAGGGGGATCACGGCGGTCATCGGCCGGCCCCCTTCGGGATCCTCAGGATGCGTCCGGGGGCCAGCGACAGCGGGTCGGTGACGCCGTTGGCGTCCGCGATCAGCCGCCACGAGCGGTCGTCCGCGTACTCGCGGTAGGCGATCGAGGTGATCGTGTCGGACTCCCGGACGACGCACGCCTTGGTGTGGTCGGCCGACTGGAAGCCCAACTCGGCCAGATGCAGGGTGAGCGGCTTGTACTCCTTGAGCTCGACCGTGAGCTTGGCGCGCAGCGGCTTGCCGTCGGGGGAGAACAGCGTGAACTGCTGCCGCACCGATGTCACGACGCAGCGGAAGCCGTTGTCGCGCCGCTTGCCTGGGAACGATGTCCCGCCCCACAGGAACAGCAGCACCGGCGGTGCGTGGGTGGCCTGCTCGGCCTTGATCAGGGCGTAGAACTTGTCGGTCTGCTCGGTGACGGCCTTCACCGACGAGCCGGTCGTGCCGTCCTCGGTGGAGTCGAAGAACAGCTCAAGGGTGAGGGTCTCGGCCTGCCCGCGCACGTACTGCAGGAGCGGGGTGTCCAGGCCCGGGATGCCGATCTCGGCGACCTGGGCGGCCTTGCTGAAGTTCAGCTCGGTCGGGTTGAACTGGACGCGCAGGGACGGGCCGCCGGACGAGGCGTCCGGGGTCGGCAGCCGGACGAAGGTGGCCTTGGCCAGGACGGTCATCGCGCGTCCTCCCGCACCGAGTTCCACACGGTCGCGTCGGCGCGACGGGCTGCCTCGCTGGACTGCCGGGACTCGAGCCGGCGCAGCACCTCACGGGCGATGACGTCGACGACCTCGGGGCTGACCAAGGTCCGGTCGTCGACCGCACGGACCTCGGCGTCGAAGGTGCCGATGTGGACGTCCATCACGACCCCCCGAACACGGAGGCGACGGTGTTCAGGAACTCTCCGACCGCCCCGCCCGCCTGGGTGAACAGGCCCTCGTGGGCGATCTCGACCTCCTCGACGGCCAGCGTCGAGGTGTTCGCGTTGAAGGCTGGTCCGGCCCACCGGACGGGCAGCCCGCGCCGGAACCGCCAGGTCCGGACCGCGTTGCCGGTCTCGTCCAGCAGCTCGATCACGCCGTCGCGGCGCTTGCCGCGGCCGAGGATGAACTGCTCGTGCCAGCGCCACAGGTCCTCGGTGACCAGGCCGCGGCGCAGCCGCAGGTTCGGGTGGGTGATGCGTCCGGGGAAGCGCAGCACGGCGTCGTTGCGGCCGCCCTCGCGGTATTCGTCGACGGCCAGGGACGCCTCGAGCCCGGTGCACTCGCTGAAGCCGCCCTCGACCGGTGGCGAGAACGCGCCGACCATGGCCGAGACGGGCTTGGCGGTCTCGATCAGCTTGATCGAGAAGTTGAAGGCGCCGAGCAGGGCCATCACGCACCCCCCGCCGGGACGAGTGTCGGCAACTCGGCGATCTCGAGCCGATTGCCGGTGCGCGTGACGCGGGCCAGCACGAACTCGGCGGGGCGCGCCAGCGCGACGCCGACCAGGATCACCAGCCGTCCGGACGCCGCCGCCGACTGGTCCACGGCCAGCGCGAACGCCTCGTCCGGGGTGGCGCCGGCCAGCCCGCCGGCCTCCCAGACGTCGGTCAGCAGGCCTGCGATCGCTTGGGAGACCAGGGACGCCAGCGCCGCGTCGTTGGGCTCGAACGGCACCCAGGCCAGGTAGAGCCGGAGTGTGCGACGCAGGAAGATCATCGCCCGCCGCACCGACACGAACCGCCACTGCGCGTCGGCCGACAGGGTCCGGGAGCCCAGCGGGACCAGGCCGCGGCCGGGCAGCGCGCGGACGACGTTGATGCCGTCGTCGTTGGCGACGGCGTGCGCGGCGGCGTCCAGGGGGAGGGTCACGCCGTGCGCCCACGGCAGCGTCCGGTTGGCCGGGGAGAGCCAGGGCCCGAACGCCGCGTCGCACGCCGCGATCAGCCCGGCCAGGTGCCCGGACGCCGGGATCGCCCGCACGGCCGCGCTGTTGGCGGGCTCGACGACGGTGACCCAGGGCGCCGTCGTGACCGCGTAGGAGGAGGAGTGGCGGGCCGCCCAGCCGCGCAGGGCGGCGAGGGTGGTGGCGGTGTGCGGCGGGTCGAGCAGGGCGATCCGCTCGGTGTTGCGCTCGCAGTGCTCGATCAGGGCCCGCTGTGCGGCCACGACGTCCTCGTCGCCGAAGGACGCGCCCGCCTCGATCAGGGTCGCCTCCAGGGGCGCGAGGGCGGCGGCGTCCGGGGTGCCGCAGGGGTCGCAGGGGTCGACCGGCGGCGGGGGCTCGACGACCCGCGCCGGGGTGGGGGCGGCCACCAGGTCGGGGATCGCGATCACGCCCGGCTCCTCGACCTCGACCAGCGTGGCGAGCCCGCGGGCCACGTCGGCCAGTTCGTCGCCGATCAGGTCGGCGGTGGTGAGGGCGGCCGTGCCGTCGCGTCCGCCGGCGAGCCGCGCGCGGGTGGCGTCCGGCTGCCGCGGGGCGGCGACCGTGCAGCGCACGAAGCGGGACGCCGTGAGCGCGGCCTCGGCGAAGGCCGGGTGGCTGGGCTCGGACGACAGGTCGGGCCAGGTCTCCACGACCGCCCCGCGGCGCAGCACGGCGAGGGCGAACGTTGCGGCCTCGATGGTGAACGGGCTGGTCAGCACGAGGGTCCCGGGGAGCGGGGCCGTCCAGCTGAGGAGTCGCTGGGCGGCGTCCACGGCCGCCACGACGGCGTCCACCCCGACCGGCCCGCCGCCGGCGTCCTGGGTGATCCGGCAGGCGTCCCCGACCCGGAAGCCGGAGGCGTCCTGGACGGCGGTCACCAGCGACCCGCTGGGCTGCCCGGGCCTGGTCGCGGTGGCCACCCGGCGTCCGGGGCCGCTGACGACCTCCAGTTGGTCGCCCCAGGCACCCGGCGAGGACGCCGTCACCGTGATCGCCGGCAGGCCGCCGGCCGTCAGGCCCACGGCGGCGGCCGAGGCGCCGGTCGCGACGTCGAGGGTCAGCGCGAGGTTGAGGTCGGGGTGCAGGGGACGGTCCCAGGTGACCCGTCCGGTGCCGGCGTCCACGGCCGTTACCAGGTAGTCGCGCGCGATGCCGGGCTGGGAGAGAGTGGCGACGGCGCCGACGACCAGGCCGTCCAGCGCGGCCACCACACTGGACGCCCGGTCGGCCGGCTGGATGCCGGTGGTCGTGGTGGTCCGGACGGGCGCCGCCGCCCGCACCACCCAGGCCGGGCCGCCTCCCCCGTCGAAGTAGGCCTTGGCCGCGTAGGCGCCCAGGCCGTTGGGCACGAACTCGCCGAACGTCTCGGCGAAGGCGCGCCAGGAGCCGACGCGCGTCGGGGCGTCCACCGGGCCGCGCTCGGTCACGCAGACCAGAGCGACGACGTCGACCCGCGTCGGGGCGAGGGCCGGCGGTGGCTCGACGAACTCGATGTACGCACCCGGCGCGCGGCCGTCCATCAGACCAGCTCGATCTTCTCGACGGCCAGCTCGAGGGTCTCCACCGCCACCTCGTTGGTGGTGGCGTTGAAGGCGGGCCAGTCGAGCTTGCACGGCCAGGCCTCGTAGAAGTTCCAGCGCAGCGTGTCGTTGTGCTCCTCGTCCAGTAGGACGATCGCCCCGTTGCGCCGGTCGGCGATCCCGTTGACGAGCTGGCGGTACCAGGTCCACAGCTCGGTGTTGGTGGTGATGCCGCGCTTGAGAACGATGTTGGAGTACTTGCGCAGCCCGAACAGCTTCTTCGGGTGCAGGTCGCGGCTGTTGCCGTCGCGGTACTCCGCGATGTCGATGTTGGTCGTCAGGCCGGTCACTTCGCGGAAGGCGGCCACCACATCAGAGGTGCCCGTGATCTCCACGCGGAAGTTGAAGCCCCGGAACGGGTCGACGCGATCTCCGGTTGGCATGGGGGACGCCCTCCTCTCACAGTTCCTGGACGGACGAGCCGCCCAGCCATTGACCGATGCGCAAGATCACGAACTCGGCCGGTCGCACCGGCGCGATGCCGATCTCGGCGACGAGGCGTCCGTTGAGGATGTCGTCGTCGTCCATGGTCGAGCGGTCGCAGTTCACGAAGAACGCCTCCTGCTGCTTGGCGCCCATCAGGGCGCCGTCGCGCCAGACGCCGGTCAGGAAGATCGAGATCGAGTCCTTGACCCGCTGCCACAGCCGCTGGTCGTTGGGCTCGAAGACCACCCACTGGCAGCCCTCCTGCAGCGACTCCTCGACGAAGATGAACAGCCGCCGGACGTTGACGTAGACCCAGTCGGCCTCGCTGGTCAGGCAGCGGGCGCCGTAGATCCGGAGCCCGCGGCGTTGGGCGCGCAGGTCACGGAGCACGTTGATGCCGCGCGGGTTGAGGATCTCCTGGGCGCCGTTGGAGACGAACGTCTCGAGGTCGGTGATGCCCAGCAGCACCTCGTTCGCGGGCGCCTTGTGGACGCCACGGGTGTTGTCGACGCGGGCGTAGACGCCGAGGACGTGCCCCGAGGGTGCCACCACGCGTGAGCCGCCCGACAACGGGTCGGTCACCACCACCCGGGGGTAGTAGATCGCGGCGTACCGGGTGTCGAAGTTGGCCGCGTGTGTCTGCATCGCGTCGAGCGTCGCCGGGGTGTTGGAGCTCCCGTGCGGCGGGTCGAGGACAGCGAACCGATCCATGAGCCGGGTGGCCTGCTCGATGAGCGCCCCCTGGACGGCCACCGTCGTGACGCCCGGGGCCGCCAGCAGGGCGACCTCGTCGACGTCCTCGAGGGCCAGCAGGCCGGTCTTGAGGTTGGGTCCGCCGTCGGTGCCGATGTACTCGGCGTCCGTCGCGGCCACCGTCCCGTCGCTGCCGCCGGCCAGGGCGTCCGCGAGGCCGTCTGCGGGGGCCGGGAACCGGAACGGGTCGTCGGCGGGTGCGGCGACGCCCGTGTCCACGGTGGCCAGCGTGGACGCCGAGAGCGCGGTCACGTAGTACCGGCCCGGGATGTTCGCCAGGGTCAGCCCCGGGAACCGCTCGGTGACCGTCGTGCCTTCGACTGGGTCGCTGTAGGCGAGTGTCAGGTCGAACTCGCACGTCGAGATCGCGGTCTCGGTCAGCGGTACGACGGGGTTCCAGGCGCCGGCGGCGATGTTGGCGCCGTCCAGCACCAGCGAGCCGCCGGCGATCGCGGTGACCTTCCGGTAGACCCGCTGGGCGGACGCCGGACCGAATGTCACCTCGACCCACGCTCCGACGTAGAAGCCCGCGGTCGTGGTCACCGGGACGACGGTGTTGCCGCCGGCGATCAGGGCGTGCTTGACGACGCCACGGCCCGCGGAGCGGTAAGCGACGGACGCCCGCAGGTCGCGTCCCCACGTGCCCTTGCTGGTGGCGATCAGGCCGAAGGACCCCGGCTTGGCCGCTCCCGGATCAGCCAGGGCGGACGGCACTACTCCTCCCGCCAGCGTCCCGACGTCGGTGAGCACCATGGTGTAGCCGGACGCGAACGCCACGGTCAGCGCGGCCACCGTCACCTCGGAGGTCGCCAGGTTGACCGCGGTGAGGGGGAGATCGGCGCTGGTCGTGGTGATGCCGTCCTTGACCTGGACCAGCCGCACCTTGCTGCCCACCCGCAGCCCGCGGACGGTGCCCAGGGCCAGGACCGTGGCCCCGACCAGGGCGTCGCGGCGCAGCCGGGTGACGACGCCGCCCGCCAGGGTGGCCTTCGTCACGGACGCCGTCGCCGGGGCCACCCGGCTGACGTAGAGGCGGCGTCCGCCGTTGCCGAAGAAGCCCTTCACCGCGTACGGCAGGTCGGACTGGTCGGCGTAGACGCTGCCGAAGTCGAACGGGCCGCCGAAGGCGCGAACGAACTCGGAATAGTTGGTGACCAGGGTCGGGGGGCCGGCGGTCGGGCCGCGCCTGGTCAGCCCGATCATGCCGGTCGTGGTGGTGCCGACGCCGGCGATGGGCGGCGGCCCGGAGGAAACCTCCTCCACGAACACGCCGGGGGCGAGGTACTCGGGCATGGCGGCTCCTTTCTCGGGTCAGGTCCGTAGGGCGACGTCGATGACGAACGGGTCGGTGGGCGCGAGCGGGTGCTCGGTGGGGCCGTCGGTGAGGAACCCGGCGGCCGAGACGGTGAGGCGAAGGGCGGCGACGCCGCGGACGCCGGGCTGGCGCCAGCGGCCGTCCGGGTCGGTGGTCAGGCCGAGGGTGCGGTACTCGGTGGCGGCGCCGTCCACGACCTCGACGGACGCCCCCGCGAGCGCGGCGGCGACGGGCCAGACGGCGTCCCCGGCCAGGGCGTCCCGGGTCAGGGTGGTGGCGGCGCCCGGCGCGCCGGGCGTGACGATCGCGACCGCCGAGCCGTCGGCGGGTGAGGTGCGCAGCGGGCGCCGCAGCAGGGCCAGGGTGCCGGTGACGGCGTCCACGATGGTGTGCTCTCCGGTCGCCAGCCGCAGGACGGTTCCGGCGCCGATCCCGGCGGTGGACGCCAGCGTCACGGTGGCGTCGCCGGCTCGGGCGGCCTCCGTCAGGCTCGTGGTCGGGACCGCGGGCAGCGGGCGCAGCCGCACGGTGGTTCCCGCGGGATGGGCGGACGCCAGCGGGACGCCGACGGCGACGACCGGGGCCGTCGGCGTCCCGGACAGCGTGATCGAGGCGCCCACGACCGGACCGTGCGGGAAGGCGGACGCGGTCACGCGGCCGGCCAGGGCGATGGTGGTCGACGAGACCGGCAGGGGCGCCGCCCGGTAGGGGAGCGCTGAGGCGGCCGGAATCCTGATCCGGGCGTGCTGCTCGGCGCGTCCGGGCCGGGTCAGGACGACGTCGACGAACTGGTCGGTGGTGGACAGGTGGGGCCAGGCGCGCTCCGGCAGGCCGGTGAGGACGAGGGTCCCGCGGGTGACGTGCGCACCCACTCCGGCGGACAGTGAGCGGGCGGACGCCACGGGCGGGGGGCGTCCGGTCCACTCGTCGGCGAGCGGGACCAGCGCCAGGGCGCCGGTGTGCCACGGCTCGGCCGGGACGACCCGGAAGGTGCCTGTGTCGGTGACGACGAGTTGTGTCATGCGGTGGCCCCAACGATCTGCGCGAGGGGGATGGTGGCGTCCAGGACGGGGGCGGAGGCCAGGTCGTCCAGGTGGCTGTCGATGACGACGCCGGCGACCCGCAGCCCGACCGACGGACGCGCGTTGGTCTGCTGCCCCGACCACAGCAGGTTCAGCTCGTAGGCACCGTGCAGGTCGAGCCCGAGGGTCAGCACCGTTCCCGAGGACGCCAGCGTCCCGGCCAGTTGGGCGCCGGTGAGTCGGCGGTGGTCGGACAGCACCTGCAGGACGCGCCCCAACAGCAGGTTGGCGACGGCCGCCTCACCGTTGATCGGGACCACGCTGACCGCCAGCTCGACCGGCAGCGGCCGGTGCGACTCGCGGTCGGACGAGGGGCGGGGCGGCGTGGCGTTGAGCAGGTCCGCCGCGACGTCGACGCGGTGCAGCCAGACCGCGACGGCGCTGGACACGTTGGCGAGTTCCACCTCGCGCGGCGAGTTCACCCGCACCGGGACGCCGGCGAGCCCGGCCTCCCCGGAGTTGGTGATGTGGGCGCGCAGCAGGGCAGCGAGGGACTCCATCGCGTCCCTGATCGCCCCGTAGCCGGCCATGGGCACAGAGAAGTCGGCCGTCGTCACCGGACCGTTGCGCAAAGTCGTATAAATCGCCTTCCGTCAGGTTCTCGAACGCCCTTAGATTGGGCCTGGTCAGGGGGTGGCGGATCAGGGGGACCGCGGTCTTTGGCGTTGTCCGGTCGAGGGGGGACCGCGTGGCGGACCGGTGACGGCCCCGTGACGCGAGGGACACGAGACATGAACGGCTGACAGGTGGTGGACATGGCGATTCCCGTTCGACCCAGCCCGGTCGTCGGCTCACGCCGCCCTCGGGCGGGGCCGCTGTACGAGGTCAAAGTGTTGGGGGACTTCGAGGTCACCAGGCGGGGGAGTGTGGTGGCTCTACCGGAGTCGACCTGGCGCCTGGTGGCGCTGCTGGCGATCTCGGGGCAGGCGTTGCGTCGCCACCGGGTGGCTCTGACGCTGTGGCCTGACGTCGACGACGAGCGGGCCCAGGGCAACCTGCGCTCGTGCCTGTGGCGGCTGCGCAAGGTGGCGCCCGGCCTGCTCGGGTCGTCGTCCGATCTTCTGGGCCTGGACGCCGGCGTCCGGGTCGATCTCGCGGACCTGACCTCACTGTCAACGCGTGTCGAGGCCGGTGATCCGCTGGACGCCGCGATGCTGCAGGGATTGCAGGTGGACGCCGATCTGCTGCCCGACTTCGACGACGACTTCGTCGACGAGAACCGGGAACTGGTGCGCCAGCTGTGGCTGCGCACGGTCGAGGCGGTCGCTCAGCGGCTCCTCGACGGCGGGGCGGTGGGTCCGGCGCTGCGGCTGGCCCTGGTCGTCGTATCGCAGGCCCCGATGCGCGAGACTGCGCACGAGTTGATCCTGCGCGCGCACCTGGCCGAGGGCAACACGTCCGAGGCGCTTCGCCACTACCGGGCCCTGTCGAACACCCTGTGGGCCGAACTCGGGATCCGGCCGTCCGGGCGGATGCGGGCCACCATGGCGCCCTGGACGCACGCCGAGGAGCGTGCGGAATATTCGGCCTCCCCGGGCCGTTCCACGAGATGCTTGAACGTTAAAGGAAAGGGCATTCCGTGAGCCGCCTGATCCAGGCCTTCGACATTGCCGCACCCCAGTGGCCGACGGTCGACCCGTTCCTGTTCGTCGCCCATCACCTGGACGCCTATCCGGCGGCCGACGGCCAGACCCAGGGCCCGCCGCGCGCGTTGCTTAGGGGCCGCGACCTCGGCATGGACTTCGCCGGACGCGAGGGCTGGAACATGTACCACGGCGACGTGGTCCCGGGCTTCCCTCAGCACCCGCACCGTGGATTCGAGACGGTGACCCTGGTCGAGGAGGGGCTCGTCGACCACACCGACTCGGCCGGCGCGGTGGCCCGCTACGGCGCCGGGGACGCTCAGTGGCTGACGGCGGGCTCGGGGGTCGCGCACGCCGAGATGTTCCCGCTGACCAGGGCCGACGGGCCGAACCCGCTGCACTTGTTCCAGATCTGGCTCAACCTGCCGCTCGCCACGAAGGACGCCCCGGCCGACTTCTCGATGTTCTGGGCCGACCAGTTGCCGATCGTCGAGACCTCGGACGCCGCCGGCCGCCTTAGCCGGGTCAAGCTCGTCGCGGGCCGCTTCGGGGAGGCCACGCCTCCGGCGCCGCCGACGGCGTCCTGGGCGGCGAGACCCGAGTCCGACCTGGCCATCTGGCACGCGACCCTCGACCCGGACGCGGTCCTGACGCTGCCGGTGTCGGCCGGTCCCGACACCATCCGCGTGCTGTACCCCTACGAGGGCACGCTCACCGTCGACGGCGAGACGCTGGCCGGCCGGGGTGCCGTCGTGGACGCCGCGACCCCGCTCGAGGTCACGGCCGGCTCGGCCGGCGCCCGGTTGCTCGTGCTGCAGGGGCGTCCGATCGGCGAGCCGGTCTACCAGCAGGGGCCGTTTGTGGCGGCGTCCAAGGACGGCCTACGGGCCGCCTTCGCCGACTACAACGCGGGCAGGTTCGGCCGGTGGCCGCATGCGTCGGACGCCCCGGTCCAGCCGCACGGGACGGGGCGCTTCGCCCGCTACCCGGACGGTCGGGTCACCGCCCCGGCGTCCTGAGGTCCGCCCGGGTCAGCCCGGCAGAGAGTCGACGTAGCACCAGCGCCACTCCTCGCCGGGCTCGAACGAGCGCATGACCGGGTGCCCTGTCTGCTCGTAGTGCCCGGTGGCGTGGCGGTCGGGGGAGGAGTCGCAGCAGCCGACGTGCCCGCAGTCGA
>Ga0208823_1000531_pt1 | contig 32540 bp, 24 predicted proteins | sample AD_UKC075_MetaG_FD_184440 | JGI IMG/M metagenome (GOLD analysis project Ga0208823, IMG submission 184440) | Active sludge microbial communities of municipal wastewater-treating anaerobic digesters from USA - AD_UKC075_MetaG (SPAdes) (version 2) | ecosystem: Engineered > Bioreactor > Anaerobic >... | reverse complement strand
CCCGCACTGGGCGCCGACATGGATGAGGGCACGCTCAACGAGTGGCTGGTGAAGCCCGGCGACACCGTGTCCCGTGGGCAGATCGTCGCCGTCGTCGAAACCACCAAGGCCGCCGTCGAAATCGAGTGCTGGCACGACGGGATCGTCGACAGGTTGCTGATTCCGGTCGGGGAGACCGTCGCCGTCGGGACCCCGCTCGCCATACTTCTCGAACCCGGGGAACTCCCCGGGAAAGAACCCTCCACTCCCTCGGCACCGTCGGCCGCCTCGGCTCCGGCCGCCGGACCCGCGGGGGCACCCGCGTCCGCCGGGACTCCGACACCGCACGCGTCGACTCCCGCCCCGCCGATCGGACATCGACTCTGGGTCTCCCCGGTGGCACGCCGGACCGCCGCGGCACTGGGGGTGGATCTGACCACGCTCACCGGGACCGGCCCGCAGGGTGCGATCACCCTGCACGACGTCGAGCATGCCGCCGCCCGGAAGTCGGCGGAGGCTCAGCACGAGGCGCCCAGGCCGCCGGCCCGTCCCATCACATCGGAACCGGGCGCCCCGCCCAAGTCGGCCGCCGTGAAGGCCCGCGAGCGCGGTGCGGCGATGCGCGCCTCGATCGCCGCCGCGATGGCCCGGTCCAAACGGGAGATCCCGCACTACTACCTCGCCGACGAGATCATCCTCGACCCGGCAACGGCATGGTTGACCGAGCAGAACGCCGGCCGGCCCATCACCGAACGACTCCTGCTCGCGGTGCTGCAACTCAAGGCCGTCGCCCTCGCCACCACCCGGTTCGGCGAGTTCAACGGCTTCTGGCGGGACGACCACTTCGAGCCGGCCGCGGGATGCCATGTGGGCGTGGCGATTTCACTGCGCGGCGGCGGTCTGGTGGCACCGGCCATCCACGACGTGTCCGAGAAACCGCTGCCCGAGCTGATGGCGGATCTGACCGATCTGGTGGCCCGGGCCCGGGCGGGCTCGCTGCGGAGTTCGGAGATGTCCGACCCGACGATCACGGTGACCAACCTGGGCGAGAAGGGGGTCGACTCCGTGTTCGGGGTCATCTACCCCCAGCAGGTGGCCATCGTCGGCTTCGGCCGGCCGGCCCAGCGCGTCGTCGTCGTCGACGGTGGAATCCGGGTCGCCACCACCGTGCACGCCAGCCTGGCCGCCGACCACCGCGCCAGTGACGGCGCCCGGGGCGCGCTGTTCCTCGCCGAGATCAACCGGCTGCTCCAGCAGCCCCAGGACCTCTGAAGACCGCAAGCACTGTGAACAACACAAGCACCGTGAATAAGGAGAGACATGAGCTCTGAGACCCGGGCCGGGGTGGTCGCCGAACTCCTGGACATCGCGCCGGAGATCGACGAGGCGGACCTGAGCGATACCGAATTGCTGCGCGATCAAGTGGATCTCGACTCGATGGACTGGCTGAATTTCCTGGTCCGGTTGCACAAGCGGTTCGAGGTCGACATCCCGGAATCGCAGTACGCATCGCTGCGCACGATCAACGACCTCACGGCGTATATCGACCAGCACCGGTGACGGTGGACGCTTGGTCAACCCGCGGCCGTTCGTGGCACAATCCGACGATGGCCCAGTTGCCCTCCATCGTGCTGAAAGACCCCTCGTCAGCCCTCACCGCCACCTTCGTCCCGTCGGCGGGCATGGTGTGCACCTCACTCTCGGACGGCGGCGTCGAACTGCTCGGTCAGCGCCGTGGCCTGAAGGCCTATCTCACCACCGGTAAGACCATGGGCATCCCGATCCTCTACCCGTTCGCCAACCGGCTCAGCGCGAACGGCTACGGAGTCGACGGCGGCGCGGTGACGCTGACCCCCGGTGTCGGTGGCGTGCGCTCCGACGAACACGGCCTGGTCATCCACGGCGTGCTGGCGGCCTACCCCGGCTGGCTGGTCAAACAACCCGCCGATAACCGCGTCACCGCCGATTTGGACTACGGCGGCCAGCCCCGGCTGTTGACCAGCTTCCCGTTCCCGCATGTCGTCACACTCGACATTTCGCTCGCCGACCGTGCCCTGACGATCGAGACCACCGTCACGCCGACCACCTCGGCCTCGGTCCCGCTGTGTTTCGGTTTCCACCCCTACCTCACCATCCCGGACGTCCCGCGGTCGGAATGGCGGCTGGAGACTCCGCCGCTGCGTCATCTGCCGGTGGATCACTGGGGTATCCCGACCGGCGCGACGGAGGAGTGGCCGGCCAGGTCGGAGGTGCTGGGCGACCGCGTGTTCGACGACGGTTTCGACGAGGTGCCCCAAGGCGCCGTCTTCGCGTTGTCCGGGGGTGACCGCCGCATTGAGGTGGTGTTCGACCACGGCTTCCCCGCGGTCCAGATCTTCGCCCCCGGAAACGACGACGTCGTCGGCATCGAGCCGATGGCCGCCCCCACCAACGCACTGCGCAAGGGCGGCTACAGCACCGCCGTGCCCGGCCGACCGGCGTCGGCCAGTTTCACCATCAAGGTGAGCTGACCTCCGGCCCGACCGATTGGGCCCGACGCTGCGGTCGGCCGCGGGTCAGCGCGGCTTCCAGACCACCACTGCCCTGTTCTTGGACACCACCGCGACATCGCGGCGCGGCCGGGAACGGGACAGTTCGACGGCGAGTTCGGCGACCCGGGCCTGCAGCGCCTCAACCTGATTGGTCAGCTCGATGATGCGCTTGATCCCGGCGAGGTTGACCCCCTCGTCCTGGGACAGCCGCTGAATCTCCCGGAGCAGTTCCACATCGCGTTCCGAGTAGCGCCGCCCACCGCCGACGGTGCGCTGCGGACTGACCAGTCCGAGCCGGTCATAGGTGCGCAGGGTCTGCGCGTGCATCCCGGCCAGTTCGGCCGCAACCGAGATCAGGAACGTCCGCGGTTCGGGCGGATCGCCGGTGTCTCGGACGGCACTCATGGCCGGTTACCCGCCCAGCCGGCTCGCGGATCGAAACCGCTGGCCTTCTCGGCAGCAGCGTAGGCCTCCAGAGCCTCCAGGGCCGCACCCTCCAACTGGGGCGGCACCGCGACCTTCACGGTCACCAGCAGGTCACCCGCCCCGCCGCTGCGCTTCGGCACACCGCGACCGCGAACCCGCAGGATCCGGCCGTCAGCGGTGCCCTTGGGCACCTTCACCCCAACCTTGCCGTCGAGGGTCGGGATCGACAGCGTCGTTCCCAGCGCCAGTTCGGTGAAGCTCACCGGGACGGCCACCGTCAGATCGTCCCCGTCGCGGCCGAACACCTTGTCAGGTCGGACGTGCACGGTGACGTACAGGTCACCCGACGGCGCGCCGCGCAGTCCGGCCTCACCCTGGCCGGCCAGCCTGATGCGCTGGCCGTCCTCGACGCCGGGCGGAATCCGGACGTTGATGGTGCGACTGCGGGTGGTGACCCCGGTGCCGCGGCACTCGTCGCAGGGGTGCTCGATCACCGAACCACTCCCGCGGCAGTCGGTGCACGGCTCGGAGAAACCGAACGCGCCCTGGTTGCGGTTGACCATCCCGGAGCCGTTGCAGTTGGCGCACACCTTCGGGCTGGTACCCGGCCGGGCGCCGCTGCCGTGGCAGTTGGTGCACGGCGCGGGGCTGGTCAGCCGCAGAGGCATCGCCACACCCTTGGTGGCCTCGAGGAAGTCGAGTTGGGTCTCGGTCTCAAGATCCTTGCCGCGCCGTGGCCTACTGGTCCGCGGCTGGGTGCCGCCGCGGCCGAACAGCCCACCGAAGAGGTCGCCGATATTGGCTCCGCCGTCCTGCCCGGCCTGGCCGAACAGGTCGTTGAGATTGAAGCCCCCGCCGCCGTCGTAGCCACCGCCACCGCCGCCACCGCCGGCGAAACGGCGCCCGAAGCCGCCGGAGGCGAACAACCGCCGGGTTTCGTCGTACTCGGCCCGTTTGGCCTTGTCGGTCAGGACATCCCGGGCCTCGCCGACCTCCTTGTACCGCTCCTCGGCCGCCGGATTGTTCGGATTGCGGTCGGGATGGTTCTCGGCGAGCAGCCTCTTGGCGACTCGTTTGATCTCGTCGTCGCTGGCGTCAGAGGAGACGCCGAGCACCTTGTAGAAGTCCTTCTCCACCCATTCCCGTTGCACCATGAAGCGTCACCTCCTCACCGCTGTCGCAGTGTTACTGATCTGATTCTGCGTTCTGATCTGCCGGAGCGGCGTCGACCACACCGACCATGGCGTGGCGCAGCACCTGCTCGCCGAGCTTGTAGCCCTTGCGCATCACGTTCCCGATGACGGGATTCGAGCCGTCACCCTCATGCTGGACCGCCTCGTGCAGTGCCGGGTCGAATTCCTCACCCTCCGCACCGAACTCGACAAGTCCCAGACCGGACAGCGCCGACGCCAGCTTGTCCGCCACAGACTTCAGCGGACCGCCCTCCAGGTCACCGTGGCTACGGGCCCGGTCGAGGTCGTCCAGTACGCCCAGAAGCTGGCCCAGCACAACGGCTTTCGCGCGTTCGGCAACCGCCTCCTGATCCCGGAGGGCGCGCTTGCGATAGTTCGCGAAGTCGGCCTGCACCCGTTGCAGATCGGCGGTGAGCTCGGCGACCTTGTCGGCGTTACCGGCGGAGGCCGCCTCCGGTACCACCCCCTGGGGAGCGGCACCGGAGGCTGATCCGAATCCCGAGTCACTTCGCCCCGACCCGGCGGCTTCACGCACCTGCCCGGTCTCCGGATCGATCCGACGTTTGTCGGTGACCGTCACCGGCTCCTCGACGTCCCTACCCTCGTCGGACCTACTTCCGTCGAACCTGCTTCCGTCGGACGGGGTCACTTCTTCTCCTGATCGTCCTCAACCACTTCGGCGTCAACCACGTCGTCAGCACCGGATCCGCCCGGCGCACCGCCGGCGGCCTGCTCGGCCTGGGCCGCGGCGTAGATCGCCTCGCCGAGAGCCTGGGACTCGACGCCCAGTTTCTCCATCGCGGACTTGATCGCGCCGATGTCAGTGCCGGCCAGCGCGGTCTTCGCCTCGGCGATGGCCGCGTCGATCTTGGCCAGCGACTCCTCGGGAACCTTCGATCCGCCTTCGGCGCCACGTTGTTCGGTGACGAACTTCTCGGTCTGGTAGACCAGCGACTCGGCCTGGTTGCGGACGTCGGCCTCCTCTCGCCGCTTGCGATCCTCCTCCGCGTGCGCCTCGGCATCCTTGATCATCCGGTCGATCTCCTCCTTGGACAGGCCGGAGCCCTCCTGGATCTTGATCGTGTTCTCCTTGCCGGTGCCCTTGTCCTTGGCGGTGACGTGCACGATGCCGTTGGCGTCGATGTCGAAGATCACCTCGATCTGGGGCACGCCACGCGGAGCCGGCGGGATACCGGTCAGCTCGAAGCTGCCGAGCAGCTTGTTGTGCGCGGCGATCTCGCGCTCACCCTGATAGACCTGGATCTGCACCGACGGCTGGTTGTCGTCGGCCGTGGTGAAGGTCTCCGACCGCTTGGTCGGGATCGTGGTGTTGCGCTCGATCAGCTTCGTCATCACGCCGCCCTTGGTCTCGATGCCCAGGCTCAGCGGAGTGACGTCCAGCAGCAGAACGTCCTTGACCTCACCCTTGAGCACACCGGCCTGCAGCGCGGCGCCGACGGCGACGACCTCGTCGGGGTTGACGCCCTTGTTGGGGTCCTTACCGCCGGTGAGCTCCTTAACCAGATCGGTGACCGCGGGCATCCGGGTCGAGCCGCCGACCAGAACGACATGGTCGATATCGGCCACCGAGATCCCGGCGTCCTTGATGACCTGCTGGAAGGGCGCCCGGGTCCGGTCCAGCAGATCCTGGGTGATCTTCTGGAACTCCGAGCGGGTCAGCTGCTCGTCGAGGAACAACGGGTTCTTGTCGGCGTCAACCGTGATGTACGGCAGGTTGATCGACGTGGACTGGCTCGAGCTGAGCTCGATCTTGGCCTTCTCGGCCGCTTCGCGCAGCCGCTGCATGGCCATCTTGTCCTTGGTCAGGTCGATACCGGCGCTGGCCTTGAACTTGTCCACCAGCCAGGTGACGATCCGGTCGTCCCAGTCGTCGCCACCGAGGTGGTTGTCACCCGAGGTGGCCCGGACCTCGACCACACCGTCGCCGATCTCCAGCAGGGAGACGTCGAAGGTGCCGCCGCCGAGGTCGAAGACCAGGATGGTCTGTTCCTTGTTGCCCTTGTCCAGGCCGTAGGCCAAGGCGGCAGCGGTCGGTTCGTTGACGATGCGCAGCACGTTGAGGCCGGCGATCTGGCCGGCTTCCTTGGTGGCCTGCCGCTGGGCGTCGTTGAAGTAGGCGGGAACGGTGATCACCGCGTCGGTGACATCCTCGCCGAGGTAGCTTTCGGCATCCCGCTTCAGCTTCTGCAGGGTGCGTGCGCTGATCTCCTGCGCGGTGTAGTTCTTGCCGTCGATCTCGACGGTCCAGTCGGTGCCCATATGGCGCTTGACCGACCGGATGGTGCGGTCGACGTTGGTGACCGCCTGGTTCTTGGCGGGCTGGCCCACCAGCACCTCGCCGTTGCGCGCGAAAGCGACCACCGACGGCGTGGTGCGGGAGCCCTCCGAGTTGGCGACGACGACAGGGTCGCCACCTTCGAGAACTGCGACGCACGAGTTGGTGGTCCCGAGGTCGATACCGACCGCACGAGCCATGGGTGTTTCCTCCTGATAGAGACGATCCTGGGTCTGAGCGAACCAGACTCAAGATTGCTCCCACACCGACCGATGTGTCAAGCGAAGGTTGAGTCCAGTTCACTCAAGTGTCAGTAGCGACAACCCGCAGAGTCGGGAATTTGTTCCCGGAGCCTGTCAGCCGGCCCCGCCACCCCGCCCGGCATCCCGCTCGCCCAGCGCCCGGGCCTGACGCAGCCACACCGCGCGGACGTCGGCCGATGATCTGCGCACCGGGCCGAACACCGACGTACGCACCGGCTTGATACCGCTGAAACCCAGGATCGCTCCGCGCATCATCTGGTGACCCGGTTGGCCCACCACCCACCGGTAGTACCAGGGCGGGGAATCCATCGTGACGAGGAGTCGGCCCCGGCGGCCGGCCAGGAGCCGGTCCCACAACTGGGAGTTCGGCCGGTACTTGAACGCATATCCGGGCAGGAAGACGCGGTCGATGAACCCCTTGAGCAGGGCGGGCATCGATCCCCACCAATTCGGGTAGACGAACACCACCTGCTCGGCCCAGGCGATGGCTTCCTGGGCCTCAACCAGGTCGGGCTCCAACGGTTGAACCTCGCGGTAGCCGTGCCGGAGCACCGGATCGAAGGCCATCTCATCGAGGTTGATCTCACGCACGGTGGCGCCACCCGACCTCGCGCCCTCGACGTAGGCGCGTGCGATGGCGCCGCACAGACTTCCGGAGTCCGGGTGGCCCAGGACCACCGCGATGGTTGCTGCCATACGTCACCTCTCGTCGTCACCTCGAGCGCTCCCTATCCCCAGTCTCGTACCGATCCCCAGGCCGCGTTGCGTCGCCGTCACGTGTCGGTCCCGCGACATAAAATTCGAACATGCTTTCGACAGCTGCGACCGAGGCCCTCACGGCCCTGGACACCGCGCTGGACACCCTGGCCGCACTGGACACCGACACCCTGACCGTGGCCGAACACTTCCAGGTCATGCTCCACCTCGAAACCGCCACCCGACGCCAGATCGCCCTCTCCCACACCATCGCCGGATCACTGGCCCACCGCGACGAACAATCCCTCGGCGGTATCTGCCACAAAGTCATCGCCGACGTCCTACGCATCAGCCCCCGCCTGGCCGCCCGCCGTCTCCGCGACGCCGCCCGCCTGCACCCGCGCACCACCCTGACCGGCCAGGTAGTACCGCCGGAACTGCCCGCCACCGCCACCGCCTGGCACGCCGGCATCCTCGACGCCGAACACCTCCACGTCATCGAGAAATTCCTCGCCGATCTCCCCGAGGACATCCACCCCGACCGGGTCGCCAAAGCCGAGACATTCCTCGCCGAACAGTCCGCGCACCTACGCCCCGACCAACTCGCCGTCCTCGCCGACCGACTCGCCATCACCCTCAACCCCGACGGCACCTTCACCGACAGCGACCGCGCCCGCAAACGAGGCTTCACCTGGTGCGGACGTCAACGCCGCGACGGAACCAGCGTCGGCCGGCTCATCGCCACCCCCGAACTCCGGGCCACCATCGACGCCCTGTTCGCCAAATTCGCCGCCCCCGGCATGTGCAACCCCGCCGACCCCACCCCCACCATCACCACCGAACCCACCGACGACACCATCACCCGCGACCACCGCACCCACGCCCAACGCCAACACGACGCCCTAAACGCCCTCCTGCGCGACCGACTCGGCGACCCCACCCTCGGCCAACACCACGGCCTGCCCGTCACCATCATCGCCAGCACCACCGTCGAAGCCCTCTGCAACGCCACCGGCCACGCCGTCACCGCAGCCGGCACCACCATCCCCATGCCCGACCTCATCAGGCTGGCATCACACGCCTGGCACTACCTCTGCATCTACGACAACCACACCGCCCGACCGCTCTACCTCGGCCGCACCAAACGCATCGCCACCCCCGACCAACGCGTGGTCCTGTACGAACGCGACCGCGGGTGTACCGCCCCCGGCTGCGACATACCCGGCTACCTCACCGAGGTCCACCACACCACCGACTGGGCCAACGGCGGCCCCACTGACATCGACCAACTCACCCTGGCCTGCAAACCCCACCACCGCCTCCTCACCCACGGCGGCTGGACAACCCGCACCAACCCCGACGGCAGCACCGCGTGGATCCCCCCACCCCAACTCCCCATCCCCCACCGCACCAACAACTACCACCACCCCGAACGACTCCTCCCCGACGACGACGCAGCCTGAGGCCGGCGGGTTCGGGACCTTGGGTGCCGCTAACCGCCCTCGGACGGACGTTGGTAACGGTCCCCGAACCATCGGAAGCTGTTGACGTACTTGCCCATGTCCATGGCCACCTCGAGGTTGGCTCCCGAAGGATGGCCCGTCCCGTAATCCGGACTGAACTCATGAAACGGACCCGCGGCCGTGGCAATCAGCGCGTAATCATGTTTGACCGCCACCATCACGATCACCCGCAGCCTGGTGAAGGTGCCCGACTTGTCTCGCGGGTGCACATCGGCGACCACCCCGTAACCCGGTTGGTAACCGACGGAGGCGTTGGGGATCTCGTAGTCGACGATCGCACCCGGGAAATCGGACGTCAGAATCTCCTGGGCGATCTGCTCGGCGGTTCGATCCCGGGCGGGTTCGCCGAAGAGTTTCAGCACACCGGTGTCGCCCCCGATGTACCTGGCCTGGACACCCTTCATCCCCGGCGGATCGAATGTCACTTCGTAGGCGGTGCCTTCACTGGGATAGGAAACGGAGAAAGCCCCACCATCACCGCTGAATCGGGGGTTGGTTTCCACCGGCTTGCCCAGCGGGGGGTGTCCGCAATCAGGCGGACAGACGTACTCCGCCAGCGTGGGCTTCACCAGCGTCGCCACCAGAAATGCCACCGCCACGGCGACGCCGACACCCGCCGCCACCGGGCCGAGCACCTTGAGATAAGTGGCCGTGAGGTACGCGGCAGCGCGCTGTGGTTCGACGGCGGTGGCTGCGCGTTCTGCCGTGCGCATGGCCACCCCGCAGTGACTGCAGAACTGCTTCCGGGGGACGACGTGGTCGCATTCGGCGCACCGCACCTGCCCGTCGCCGATCTCGCCGGCCGCCTCGTGCAGCAGCGCATCGGTGATGACGATCCGCAGGACCAGCACCGCCGCAAGCGCGATGAGCAGTTGCAGAACCAGGTACAGGCTCATCGGCATCGGGGCCACGTCGACCACACCCATCGCGACGGAGAACGCCAGGAGACCGAGCACCGCCACCGAGATGACGGTCCTCCTGCGGTACCGCCCCGAATCGTCGGCCCTCGGCCTCAACCACAGCGCAAGGCCGACGAGGCCACCGGTTGCCACCGATCCCAACGGCCACGCCACACCCTCGACCAGCACCTCGGACAGAAGGCTTGCCACCGGTTGAGGTCCGACGGTCATTCCCATCGCCAGTTGCTGGGCCAACAGGGTCGCGGTGGCGGCCGCGTTGGCGACGAGCGCGCTCATCGCGCCGATCGTGAAACCGTCGAGCACTTCGCGATCGGTGCTATCCAGTGCCCGCACCACAGCCGTGGGCGCCACCAGGACAAGCCCGAAGGTGATCGGGATGGCGACTCCGCACAGCAGCAGTTGGCCGACGGGCATCTGCCCGCCCAGCGCCGCGTGGTAGGCGTCGGCGACGATCGGGCCCGCGACAAGCGCCCACCCGATGCCTGACACCAGTGCCGCGCCTGCGGCCAGTGCCAAGTACCGGGCCGGGAAGGAACGGCGGATGTCGATCTCACGGAGGTAGACGCCGAACAGCACGGGCAGCCCGAACACGGCGGTCGCCGCCACCGGCACAGGCCAGCCCAGGAGGGCGAATCCGACTGCCGCCGCGATCACGAGGATCAGTCCGACCCGGAAAATCGGGCGTGAGCGTCGGGGCAGTTGCGGAAACAGGGTGGTCGTCAACCAGGGGCGCAGAACCCGCTCCCCGGGCGCGTCCGCGTAAGCGCTGAGGCGGAACCTACCGTTCCCGGGACCGGCCGACAGCCGAGCGCCGCAGAACGGACAGAACTCCCCGTCCGGAACGATCTGTTCACATACGGGGCAGTGCGCCGACGACAACTCCTACCCGCCGCCGGACATGTAATCGGAAGCCGCCGCCTGAGCTCGCTGCGCCTCGAGCAGGTTCCGCGCGAGGTTGGAGACGTTGGGACTACCCAGGCCGGACACCAGGTCATAACCCTGCACCGGGGTGTCGACAGCGTTGCTGCCGGCCGTGATGTCCCGGAATCCGGGCAACTTCGATCCCTGTGCGATCCGGTACAGCAGCGGGTTGATGTGGCCGAGGGGCCGGCCGCCCTTGTCGACGATGTACTGGTTCATCAGCGCGGTCATCCCGGCCCAGATCGGTGCGGACTGCGAGGTGCCGCCACCGATCCTGGTTTCCTGGTCGACCACGATGCGGACTCCGGTGAACGAATCGGCGACCGCGGCGACATCGGGAACCAACCGGCTCTCCGGCGCACGGTGACCGGTCAGCCAACGCTGATAGTCGGGACGGGCGAACAGGCGGGACACGCCGCCACTGGAACCCTGGGACAACGGTGGGTCGATCCAGCCCCACTCCTGCAGCCAGCGGCCCTCCATATCGGTCGATAGGGTCGTGCCACCCACCGATGTCATCTCCGGCACCGACGCGATCACATCGACGCCGACGTGATCCGGACCCGGTGGGGAAGACCAGTCCTTGCCGCCCTTGCACTCCAGCCCGGCGTTGTCGCCGCTGGCATCGAACGCCGTCACACCGCGTCGATGCGCCCGCTTCAACGCGGCGCGCACCGGAGCGATATCGGCGGCGGTGTAGAGCGCCTCGCATCCCCACCCGATGGACAGACTCCACACCGAGTTCGGATACCGCTTGGCCGCATCGTCGAACATCTGGGCGATCTTCTCGAAGCCACCGCCGCTCTGCACCGTCGGCAGGGCGTTGACCACCACCAACTTCGCGTCCGGCGCGATGGCGTGAATGACCTCGAGGTCCATCACGGTCTCGCCGTGGACCGGGCCGAGCGGAGCGCCGATCACCTCCGGGGTGAACCGCGGCAGCCCCGAGGTGTCGGCGAACATATCGAGGTCGGCCTGGTCGAAGCCGTCGAAGCCGAAGACCACGACGGTCTGACCCTGCCCCGTGTACCCGGACTCGACCAGCGGTGTCGCGTTGTAGGCGGTGAGCAGATGCTGCGGCGCCAAACCGGGCCGGGGAACATCGCGTGGCACCGTCGGGAGAGCCATCCGGTGCGGGAGGTAGCCGAGGATCCGGCCCACGGCGGTGACCTCACCACGCACGGCGGACGGCACGTCCGGCTGCATTGGGGATGCATAGAACTGCTGCCCCCGGCGACCGATGAAGTCGTTGACGGGCACCTCGAAGGCCTTCGCGAGGTCACCGGCCTCGCCGGTGACGATCGCCCACTCCGCACCGGGCTGCCAGCGCACCGCGAGCCGACGGGCTTCGGCCCAACCGATCAGCGCCGCGGGGCGGTTGTCCGCCGAAAGCTGCACCGTCAGTTGCGCATCGCCGGCCTGGGACGGACCGAGGTTCGACGAGGCCGCCAGCAACGAGGCGTACGGGCCGGTGATGACGGTGCCACCGCGGGCGGTCGGCAGCAGCGACGGCACCGATGCGGTGGCCACAGTCAGCAGGACCGCGGCGAGGAGGATTCCCTGGCGCATCAGTCGACGGGGCGAAGCCGGCTTGTCCATAGCTGGCCTCCCTCCGAACCGGTCTGCAGCGCATCCGACCACGGAAATCGGCCGTCGGAAACATGACGTCTTCGCGTCACCCCCATGGTCGCATACCGTCTCCTGGGCTGGCGTTTTGTGCCAGAGCCCCGGCAGCGACCAGACTCCCAGGGCAAACGCCCAGACCATGGAGGCTCGGATGGCTGTGCCTGATCGGTCTGGGCCCAATCAGTCTGGGCCCAATCGGTCCCGGCGGCAGTTCCTCCAACGCACCGCACTCCTGGCCGCCGGCGCACCGGTACTGGCCGGCCTGCTCGACGCCTGCGCCAGAAACGCCGAAAACGGACCACCCGAGTGGCCGGCCAACCTCACGATCGCCGCCCCGGACCGGCCCGTCACGTGGGACATCACCGCCGACAACAGGCCGATCCCGGACGGCCTCGGCCCGGAGCAGGACGCCACGCTGAAGCTCTACAGCTACGCCGGCTACATCTCGACCGAGGCGATCGAATCGTTCCAGGACACATACGGCGCACGGGTGGAGGTCTCCACCTTTAACCACACCGACGAGGCACTCGTCAATCTCCGCAAGGGCGATCTCGACGTTGACGTCTACACCCCCGGCTACGACCAGATCGGCCGGCTGACAGCCGGCGGACTGCTGCGCCCGCTCAACCACAGCTACCTGCCGAACCTGAAGAACCTCTGGCCGGTGTTCAGTAATCCCTGGTACGACCAGGAAGGGCGATTCAGCGTCCCCTACACCGTGTACACCACCGGTATCGCCTGGCGCAGCGACCAGATCCGCGCCGACCTGGGGGCGTTGCGGAACCCCTATGAGTCACTGTGGGATCCGGCCTTCAAGAACCAGACCGCCGTGCTGGACGACTGGCACACCGCGATGGCCATGGTGCTGCTGAAACTCGGCATCACCGACGTCAACACCTCTTCGGCGGAGGATCTGATCCGGGTCGGTGAGGCACTGGCGCAGCTGAAGGCCAACACCGCACCGGCCGTGACCGTCACCATGTTCAGCGACCTGCCCGCCGGGGTGTTCAGCCTCTCGCAGATGTGGTCGGGCGACATCATCAACGCCAGGAACTTCCTGCCGGAGGGCGTCAGCCCGGACATCCTGCGCTACTGGTTCCCCGCCGACGGCAAGGGTCTGGTGGAGAACGACCTGATGGTGCTACCCCGCGGGGGGAACAACCCGGTTCTGGCTCATCTGTTCATCAACCACATGCTCGACCCGGATGTCGCCGCGGCGAATTTCGCGGCGATCGGCTTCCAGCCACCGCAGGTCTCGATCGACCCGGACTCCCTGGTGCAGAGCGGTGTCATCCCGGAAACCCTGAAGAGCGCGATCGTCCGGCCGGAGTACTTCGACGTCGGCTATCGGATTCTCGAGTTGGACCGGGCCAACGACGAGGCCTGGCACCGGGTCTGGAACACCGTCAAACTCGGACGGCCCTGACTACCCCAGTCCCCCGCCGACCAGCAGACCCAGCAGATAGGTGGCGGCCGCCGCACCGTAGCCGATCATCAACTGCCGCAACGCCCGTCGCAGCGGCGGCGCGCCGGAGAGCAGGCCGACGATCACCCCGGTGGCCAGCAGCGTCGCCCCGACGAGGACCGCGGCGACCAGCACCGCTGTCATCCCGCTCAGCCCGAACAGGTAGGGCAGCACCGGGATGAGGGCGCCCGCCGCGAAGAACAGGAAACTCGACACCGCCGCCTTGAGCCCGGTGCCGACCGCTTCGTGGCGATCGGGGTCGACGGTCGTGCGGTGGTGACCCCCGGCTGGGTTCTGCAACACCCTCGCCGCGTGCGCCGAGGCCTCCTCCGCGCTCATCCCGCGGGCGCGGTACACCAACTCGAGTTCGTTGGCGTTGACGTCGAGCTGTGCCAGGGCCGAGCCGACGTTCGGGCTCGGCGCCGACGCCTCCAGCAGTTCCCGCTGCGAACTGACTGAGACGTACTCCCCCGCGCCCATCGACAACGCACCGGCCAGCAGACCGGCCAACCCGGTCACCAGCACGGTGTGGCTGGACACCCCGCTCGCGCTGACACCGAGGATCAGCGCCAGATTGCTGACCAGACCGTCGTTGGCGCCGAACACCGCGGCGCGGAAGCTGCCGGAGAGCCGGTCCCGGCCGCGGGCGGCCAGCGCCCGGATGACCTCCTCGTGGATCTGCTCGTCGGCGACCATCGTCGGGGTGGCGTCGCGATCATCGTCGTAGGCCGCGCGGGCCTCGAACCGCTGCACCAGTGCCAGCACGAACACCGACCCGAAGTGCCGCGCCAGGAAGGCCAGAGTCCGGGTTCCCAGGTCGGCGCGCATCGGGGCACCGACCTGATCGCCCAGCAGACCCAGCCAGTGCTGCTCGTGCCGTTCCTCCGCGGCGGCGATGGCGGCCAGGATCTCACGTTCCTCGCCGTCGTGGCGTTGGGCTAGGTCCCGGTACACCGCGGCCTCGGCGCGTTCGTTGGCGAGATGTCGCCGCCAGCGGCGCAGGTCGGCCGGATCGGGATGTGTCACGGGTTCATCATCACCCCGGGGGCGTCAGATCTCAGCCCCTGGGGGCGAGATATCAGAACAGCGTGCCGTTCTCGCGGGCCGCCTCCGCGTAGATCGGGGGGAGTACGACGCCGCGCTGCGCCAGCAGATCCTGGCGCATCGCCACCTCGAAATGCGCTGAGGAAACCGGCGGCGGGGGGCCAGGGGTACGGCGTTCGTCGAGCCAGTCCAGAGCCAGGTCGATCGCATCTTCGCCATAGCTGTCCGGTGGCGGGGAGAAGCTCAGCGCACCGCCGTCGACGACGAAATCCACCGACGTGCCGATCGGCAGTGGGCCGGCGTTGTCCTGGGTCCACTCCTGGGTCCACCGGCTCAGTTCGGCGGCGGGGACCACACTGCCGTCACCATCGGGCAGGCTCTGGATGCTCAACAGCACCAGAGCGTCCGCGCCCGCCGCCCGGGCCACCGCCGCGCGCCACTCGGTTGCCGTCGACACGAGGTCAGCCGGCCCCGCGGTGACCGGGCCCCAGTCGAAGGCCCGCAACTGGTCGAGTTCAGCCCTACCGGACTCGCTGTCCACTCCGAGCACGGCGATCGTGGGCCGGTCGCCGAAGGTCCCGCTCAGCACATCCCGCACAGCGGCCCACGGCAGCGCGTCCGCAATGCCGGTCACGTTCGGCTCACCCGGGTAGCCGTAAGCCGACGGCGGCCGGTCGATCGAGACATACAGGATGCCCGGCCGATCACGTCCCACATAGTCACGAGCTATCAGGGCGTTGGCCTCATCGTCGACGGCAATCACCAGATCCGGATCGACCCGCCTGATCGCTCGCTGCGCCTCGGCCGTCGCCTCCCGCATGTCCCGATCGCCTGGCGCGGTGACGCCCATGTACAGCCACTCCACGTCGATCGGTCTGCGGTTGCGCTGCAATGCATCCCGCATGCCGGCATCCATCCGGGTCACCCACGGCGACTCCTGGGTGGCCGAGTGCAGGACCAGGATCCTGGGTTTGGTGGCGTTGAATGTGCCGAGCAGAATCACGAACGTCGTCAGGAAGCCGGCGATCAGCAGGTCGCGCCAGAGTCTTTTCACCGTGGCCGTCTTTTCACCGTGGCCCGTCTTTTCACCGTGGCCGCCGCTTCACAGCAGCCCCAGCCACTGCCACCACGGGATCGATGCGTAGACCACAGCGATCCGGGCGACGTTCATCCACATGTTGTAACGCAGGAACCCGGCCTCATCGACGTCGTCGAACAATCCGGCCACCCGCATCTGGATGATGCCATTGGTGCCCTGGTGCCGGAACACCGAGATGTCGCTGAACACCGCCGCACAGAACACGCAGATCCACGGATGGATGCCATTGGCGGCCGCGACCGGGAGCATGATGATCACCGCGGTCAGCATCCCCGCGGTCACCGGCAATACGAGTCGCACCAGCATGGTGGTGACCAGCACCGCCAGGATGAACAACCCGGCACGTCCGCCGACGAAATCGAAGACCCGCCCGGTCGCCGCCGCCAATTGTTCGGCGAGCCCGAGATGCGTCATGATCCGCATCAGCGAGTCCATTCCCAGCAGGAACACGATCATCGGCCAGTCGATCTGACGCTGAAAGTCCTTCCGCAACAGGGTTCCGGTCAGCAGCAGTGCCAACAGCACACACCCCGCCAGATAGGCGGGCCTGACGTGATGCCAGGAGACGGTGGCGGTCCCGGCCAGAAAAAACAGGAAGCCGCCGGCGGCGACCCACTCGGCGGGTCGCAACGGCCCCTTCTCCCGGAGTTGGCGGCGAATCTGTTCTCGGGGCAGCGGGGTCTGATCCCCCGCGGGAAAGAGTCGCGGCAGCAGCACCAGGTGGATTCCCGTCACCCCCAGTGCGGCAACCGCCGCCGCGACGAGCCAGAAGACACCGCTGAACTCCACCTGCACCTGCGCCGGCAGCATGTTCAGCGCCGCGATGTTCGACGACTTGCTGGTCGCCATCATCGGCGAGAACAGCAGTGTCCCGCCGAACGTCGCCGCCAACAGGGCGGTGATCGCCGGCCTGCGCGCCGGTAGCCGCAGTCCTCGGACCATCTCGACATAGACCGGGGTCAGCAATGACAGCCGGGCGTTGCTGGATGGCACCATCGGTGACAGCGCGTACCCGGAGAACAGCAGGATCGACTGGTGCCAGAACGGGGTGTCGGGTAACCGCACCAGCAGCCACATCATCACCCGGTAGCTGAGCCCCGACGAGCTGATCACCGCCGACAGCGCGAAGACCCCCATCAGCAGAAGCAGGCTGGGCGAGGCGAATCCGGCGAGGGCGACCTGCGGCGGCGCCAGTCCGACCAGCAGCGCGGCGACGACCGCGACCAGCGCGGGAACGAACTCCTCGACCAGACCGAACACCCAGAACAGGACCGTCGCGGCCAGGAACGAAGCGAAGAGCGCAGCCGGGACACTCAGCCCCGAGGCCAGGGCGACCACGTACAGCAACGGGGGCACCACGAGGACCGCGGCCCAGCCGATGACCGTCACCGCCGACACGTCGTCGTCCGGCCCGGCGCGCCCGCGGCGGAAGGCTGCGACGACGGTCAAGGCGACGACGACCACCGCCATGACGGCGAATACCGACCAGTGCGAGGCTAATTCGGGGAGGAACCCGGACAGCGGCACCGCTGATTCAGCCGAACACGCTGTCCACGAACGACTCCGTGCCCCGCTTCCAGCCCACCACGAAATGACCGAGGTTGTCGCGACTGATGTCGAGGCCGGGGCAGAACCAGCTTCCGCCGTCCCCGGTGAAAAAGTGGGGCGAGCCGATCACGCCGCGAGCCTTACCCTCGTCCCAGTCGGCGCGGACGGCGGCGGCGGTCTCGTCGGGATCCAGCGGATCGAGCCCGAAGCGGGCGGCGATCGGCGCGACCTCGTCGGCTCGGCCGATGTCGAGGCCCTGCTCGAAGACCGCGTCGCGCAAGCCCATCCCGACACCCTCGATCAGCACCGGGTCCCCGGTCCGGTCGGCCGCCGCGGTCAACGCGAACGCCGCCATCGAGGTCCCCGGGAAGGCCTTTTCGGAGAAGCCCGCGAAAAGGTCCGGCCGTACCGAGGCGCGCAACGCCTCGATCTCGGCTCCGATGTGATGCGGGTCCAGCGGCGCACCGTTGATGAGTTCCAGTGGCCACGACCGGATCCGCAGCAGCGGTTCGGCGAGACCACGCTCGCCGCGCCGGTCGATGAGCGTGTGCAGACCGACGTGGGTGAACGGGCACAGCACGTCGGCGAATACCTCGACAGTCCGCATGGCGGGGACGTTACTCCGGATCCGCCGCCTACCGTGATAGTCGACAACGGGAGGGACGGGTGACAGCAGCGCAAGACGGACGCGGAGCCGCGGCGATCGTGGACCTGATCGACCACACCGCGTCCGTCGCCGGGGACTGCAACCGGGCGGACCTCATCGCCCGACTGGCCGAGGCCCGCCGGCGGATCACCGACCCGACCATCCGGGTGGTGATCGCCGGGCAGCTCAAGCAGGGCAAGAGCCAGCTACTCAACTCGCTGCTGAACATGCCGGTGGCCAGGGTCGGCGACGACGAGAGCACGGTAGCGGTGACGGTGGTCGGCCACGCGGAGACCGCAGCGGCACGGATCGTCGTCGACGGCGGTCCCCCCACAGAAACCGGGGGCGACACCGAAACCGGGGCCACCGAACTGCCCGTGGGGATCGCGCTCGCGGATCTTCAGACCGATCTACGCCGGGCGCCGGCCACCGCCGGACGCGCGCTGCTGCGGGTCGAGGTCGGCGTACCGAGTCCGCTGCTGGCCGGCGGGCTGACGTTCGTCGACACCCCGGGCGCCGGTGGCCACGGCCCGCACGGAGCCGATCAGCACCTGTCGGCCACACTGGGGCTGTTGCCCGACGCCGACGCCGTTCTGTTCGTCAGCGACGCCAGCCAGGAGTTCACCGAACCGGAGATGCGATTCCTGCGGCAGGCCACCGCACTGTGCCCGGTCGCCGCCGTGGTGGCCACCAAGATCGACCTGTACCCGCACTGGCGGCAGGTGGTGACGGCCGATTCCGCCCATCTGCACCACGCCGGGCTCGACATCCCGGTCATCGGGGTGTCCGCCCTGCTGCGCAGCCACGCCCTCGCCGGCACCGACCGCGAGCTCAGCGCCGCCCTCAACGAGGAGTCCAACTTCCCGGCGGTCGTCGAGTTCCTCGCCAGGCAGGTGCTCGCCCCGGAGGCCAACCGGACCAGGGGTCACGTGCTCGATGAGATCGCCGCGGCGGCGGAACATCTCAGCCTGGTGGTGGGCACCGAACTGGCGGCGCTGCAGGACCCGGAGCAGGCCCGCATCCTCACCGCGGAACTCGAACGGCGCAAGCGCGACGCCGAGGAGGCACTGGCGCACACCGCGCTGTGGCAGCAGGTGCTCGCCGACGGTATCGCCGACCTGACCGCCGATGTCGAGTACGACCTGCGAGCCCGATTGCGCGCCATCACCGAACGCGCGGAGGCGGCCATCGACTCCGGCGACCCCACGCTGTTCTGGGCCGAAACCTCCGCCCGGGTCGAGGAGGAGGTCGCCGCCGCGGTCGGTGACAACTTCGTCTGGGCCCATCGCCGCGCGCTGGCCCTCGCCGAGCAGGTGGCCCGTACCTTCGTCGACGCCGGCCTGGCGGCCGTCGAGATTCCCGAGCTGAGCGCCCGCGAGATGGGGGCGGATCTGGGTCGGCTCACGTCGCTGGCCCGGCTCGAGTCCAAGCCGGTCGGGAAGGGGCACAAGGCCATCACCAGCCTGCGCGGGTCCTATGGCGGCGTGCTGATGTTCGGGATGCTGACCTCGATGGCCGGACTGGGCATGTTCAACCCGATCTCCCTGGGCGCCGGTCTGCTGCTGGGCCGCAAGGCCTATCGGGAGGATATGGACAACCGGATGCTGCGGGTCCGCGGCGAAGCCAAGACCAATCTGCGCCGGTTCGTCGACGACGTCCTGTTCGTGGTGACCAAGGAGTCCCGGGACAGGTTGAAACTCGTCCAGCGCCGGTTGCGGGACCACTACCGTGAGATCGCCGCCCAGGCCACCCGATCGCTCAACGAGTCACTGCAGTCGGCGATCGCCGCCGCCCAGGTGCAGCAGTCCGAACACGCCACCCGGACCCGGGAACTCGAACGCCGGCGCGACATCCTGCGGCAGGTCCTCGACAACGCCGGGGCGCTGCGATGAAGGTCGGCGAGCAGGTGCGGGGCATCCTGGAGGGCACCCGGCGCGCCTATCGGGCCGACCCGGGCTACCGGAATCGGCCCGATGTGCTGGCGGACCTGGACCGGATCGGCGCGCGCCTGAACGAACCGATCCGCATCGCCCTGGCGGGCACGTTGAAGTCCGGAAAGTCCACCCTCCTCAACGCCCTGCTCGGTGAGGCGATCGCGCCGACCGACGCCACCGAGGCGACCCGCCTCGTCACGTGGTTCCGGCACGGGCCGGTGCCCCGGGTGACGGCCAACCGACCGGGCGGTGTCCGAACCGACGTGCCCATCGTGCGCGACCCCGGCCAGGGCGGCGCGTTGGGCTTCGCCCTGACCCCGACCGGTCGGACCTCAGCCGAGACCCCCACCGGTCTGAGCGGTCTGGACCCGAACGGCGTCATCGATCTCGACGTCGAGTGGCCGGCCGCCGGGTTGGCCGACGCCACCCTCGTCGACACCCCGGGAACCTCATCGCTCACCCCGGGCGTCTCGGAACGGACACTGCGACTGCTGGTCCCGGAGGATGGGGTGCCGCGCATCGACGCGGTGGTATTCCTGCTGCGCACCCTCAACGCCGCCGACATCGCCCTGCTCACCCGGATCGGCGAACTGGTGGGCGGGTCCGCGGGCGCACTGGGGGTGATCGGCGTCGCCTCCCGGGCCGACGAGATCGGTTCCGGCCGCATCGACGCCATGTTGTCGGCGGCCGAGGTCGCCGAGCGATACACCGCCGAACTCGAGCGAACCGGAGTGTGCCAGGCGGTCGTCCCGGTTTCCGGACTGCTGGCGCTGACGGCACGCACCCTGCGTCAGGATGAGTTCGCCGCCCTGCGCGCACTGGCAGAGGTCGACGCCGGGGAACTCAACGCCGCGATGCTGTCGGCCGACCGGTTCGTCCGGGGCGACGGCATTTTCGCCCGGGGTGACGGCCTGCCGTTGGACCAGGACACCAGGGCGCGACTGCTGGACCGGTTCGGCATGTTCGGGCTGCGGATCTCGATGGCGCTGCTGCGCTCGGGGGTGACCGATTCCGTGACCCTGGCCGAGGATCTGCTGCGCCGCAGTGGGCTGGTGGCGCTACGGGAGGTGATCGACCAGCATGTCGCTCAACGTGCCGATCTGCTCAAGGCGCACAGCGCGCTGGTGGGACTGCGCCGGTTCGTCGAGCGCCACCCCATCGCGGCCGGTCCGCGCATCTTCGCCGACATCGACCCGTTGCTGGCCGACGCCCACGCGTTCGAGGAACTCCGATTGCTCAGCCAGCTGCGCTCGCGCCCAACGACGTTCACCGACGACGAAATGGCCTCGCTGCGGCGGATCCTCGGCGGCTCGGGTATCGACGCCGCCGCACGCCTGGGCCTGAGTCCGAGCGATCAGAGCGACGGTCCCCGTGCGGCCTTCGCCGCCGCCCAGCGCTGGCGGCGGCGCGCCGACCATCCGCTCAACGATCCGTTCACCGCGCGGGCGTGCCGTGCCGCGGTGCGCAGCGCCGAGGCCCTGGTGGTCGGGTACGCGGCCCGCTGACCGGCGCTACAGCGCGCCGATCACCGTCTCGGCGAACAGTTCGAGATGGTCGAGATCATCGACGTCGAGCAACTGCAGATAGACCCGTTGCACCCCGGCCGCCCGGAACGCCCCGAGCCGGTCGATGATGCGCGACGGAGTGCCGACCAGCGGGCTGTTCGCGGTCAGTTCCTCCACGTCGCGGCCGATGACGCCGGCACGCCGGGCCACCTCCGCGTCGGTGCGACCGGCGCAGACCACGAACGCCGCCGAGTACACCAGCTCATCCGGCACGCGCCCGGCCGCGGCGCACGCCGCCCGCACCCGGCCGTACTGGGTGCCGACGAAGTCCAGCGCCGGGAAGGCGAGGTTGAACTCGGCGGCGAACCGGGCCGCCAGCGCCGGGGTGCGCCGCGCCCCGCCACCGCCGATCACGATGGGCGGATGGGGCCGTTGGACCGGCTTCGGCAGGGCCGGGGAACCGGTGATGGTGTAGCAGTCGCCGGCGTAGTCGAAGGTGTCCCCGAGCGGGGTGCCCCAGAGTCCGGTGATGATCTCCAGTTGCTCGGTCAGTCGGTCGAAGCGTTCACCGAGTCCGGGGAACGGGATCGCATAGGCACGGTGCTCGGCGTCGAACCAGCCCGCGCCGAGACCGAATTCGACCCGCCCGGCGCTCATCGCGTCCACCTGGGCCACTGAGATGGCCAACGGGCCGGGGTGGCGGAAGGTGGCCGAGGTCACCAGTGTGCCGAGCCGGATCGTGGTGGTCTCGCGGGCCAGACCGGCCAGCGTGATCCAGGCGTCGGTGGGGCCGGGCAGTCCGTCACCGCTCATCGCCAGATAGTGGTCGGAGCGGAACAGCGCCGAGAAGCCGAGCGCCTCGGCCGCCTTCGCGACAGCGAGTTGCTGCTCGTAGGTGGCACCCTGTTGGGGCTCCAGAAAGACACGAAAGTCCAGGCTGTCCACGGTGTCAGCCTAGAGCAGGCACAGCCTGACCAGGCTCAGAAGAACTCGACCTGCTCGGTGCTGATGAACATGCCGTGACCGGTGCCGTCGTTGGTGAACAGGGTGCCCTCGCTGGAGGCCTCGATGGTCCAGCCGACGGCGTGATAGGTGTCGTAGTCGATCGGAACGGTGGGCATCGCCCCGAGATTGCCAAGCACCCAGCGGTTGGCGCCGCTAGCGGACACCTCGACCCCGTTGGCGGGCTGACCGTCGATGATCGGCGAATCGGTGAAGTCCGACTCGCATCCCACGGTGTCGGCGGAGATCTGGCACCGGGTCAGCCCGCTACGGGTCTCGATGTAGACGTATCCCGCGGAGTTCGGCCGCAATGTGCCGGGGCCATCCGCCGGCGCCGTCGACGTGGGGGGTGTCGGACGCGGAGTGGGGAACTCGGGTTCGCCGTCGATCCCGCACCCCGGGCACGTCGCTACGCCGGTCACCGTACTGGTGCACGCGGCCGACGAACCGGCGGCAACCAGCCACGTCGCCGCGACGGCGACCCTCACGCCCGACTTGAGCCGGGGAGACATGCGCACCCGCCCCAGAGTACGCACTCAGTGACGGGAGTTACGCAAGTGACTCGCAGGTGTGTCAGTCCACCTCGACGTTGACGGAGAACACCCAGGACTCCTTCTCCCCGCCCGGCCACGGCTGGCCGTAGGTGGTGGACGCCGTGGTGGTGCCGGGAGCCGTCGCCTGCAACATCCAGACCTCCCGGCCGGCCGCACCGGGCTGTTCATCCTTCGGCGCGATGGTCTCGTGCCCGGTCTGGACCATCACCTTCGGGTCCGACAGCAGCATCTTGTCGGCCCACTGGTAGCCGGTGGACGCGTTCGACCCCAGGCTCACCTGGAGGAAGTCACCGACCGACAGCCGGACGCTCCGGCTGATCTGCTGCTGCTTGAGCAGGTCGTCGTAGGAGATCTCGATCGTCATGGTCGTCGGTTCGCCGGCCTTGGTCTGGCTGGCCCCGGTCTGGCTGGCCCCGGTGTCGCCGGCCTTCGGCTCCTCGGCCTTGCCGGAGCACCCGGTCAGACCGGCGACGGCGATCGCCACCGCAGCCACCACTCCTACATGACGCTTCATGAACGACTCCTTCTCGTGAACTGCTGAGTGCGCCTCAGGTAGGACACCAGCCGCCGGGCCGGCACCGCCCGGGGCCAGTCGTCGGGGCGGAAGTAGGCATCCGATCCGCCGTCGACGAAAACAATGCTGCCGCAGAGGAAGTCGGCAGAGTCGGAGAGCATGAACAGCACCCAGTCGGCGAGTTCGCCGGGATCGCCGAAACCACCGATCGGGACCGGGAAACGGCGGATGTTCCTAGCTTCGGCAGGGGTGGCGAGTTGGCGCTCGAGCATCGGCGTCATGATCGCGCCCGGCGCCAGCGCATTGAGACGGATACCGCGGCCGGCCCAGTCCGGCTGGGTGGCCTGCCGGCGGACCCAGCGGCTCACCGCGATCTTGGATGCCGCATAGGCGATCGGCGGGGCCAACCGACCGAAGATGCGGTAGGCGCGCAGTGCCTTCTCGGCGTCGCCGGCCAGCAGTGCCCGCACCGCGCGGCCCGGGACCGCCGGGACGGTGGTGGTCGAATTGCTGGAGAAGACCACCACTTTTGCCCTGTCGGCAGCGGCGAGGGCGGGGCGCCACGCCGTCAGGAGGTCCACCACCCCGAAGTAGTTCACCTCGGTGATCGACCGCTCCGCACCCGGCGTGGGCCCCAATCCGGCTGCCAGCACCGCGCCGTCGAGATGCCCAGCACAGGCCTGCAACACCGCGGCCGCGGCGTCCTGTCGGCCGCGCACCGACGAGAGATCGGCGTGGACCTCCGCATCGCGAAGGTCCACGCCGATCACCCGGTGGCCTTGATCCCGCAACTTGCCGACGACCGCAGCACCCATTCCGGATGCCGAACCGGTGACTGCGTAGGTCCCCACCCGATCAGTATGGTGCCGGTGCCGACGGAATTACCGGAACCGGAGCCCTAAACGACTCCGGCGACCCAGAACTCACTCATCGGGTTGGCGTACTTGTCGTTGTTGGTCAGCGTCGGCAGTCCGAGCGAGTCCTCGATCGTCCGCAGCAGGCTGTAGTGGTTGTAGTAGCTGCTGACGACGAACGGCCCGCCGCGCATCCCGGCTTCAATCGCACCCGGCGACGGGATGACCACCATCACGATGTGGTTGTCGTCGTTGCCGATGCCCAGCGAGGTGTTGTTGTTGTCCTCATCGAAGGTGACGAACAGCGCGGACTTCCGGGTGGGGTCGTTCCAGGTGGCCGAGTTGATGACCACCGGAACCGTCTCCGAGAGGAACTGGTCGAGCGCCGGCACGTTGTAGGGATGCTTCGGCTCCAACTGTCCGATGGCGAATTTCAGCATGCCCCAGGGGAAGTCGACCGGACCCTCGCCGTTGAAGTCCTCGTTGGCCGCGAACCAGGCGAAGTTCGGCGCGGTCTCCGGGGAGGCGAAGTCGGTCGCCATCTGTTCGAGCGGCTTGACCAGCGCGGCCCGGGCGGGATCGTTGGCGATGCTGCTGAACGCGTAGAACGGCAGTTCCTCGGGCGAGTAGTCGCCGGTGGGCTCCAGCGTGCCCGGGGCGGGCATGCTCTGGGCGTAACCGGACCAGGTCTTACCCGCGTCTTCGATGTTGGAGACCAGCGTCGTCTCCACGTCGATGCAGGGAGTCCCGCAGTTGTAGGTCAGCCCGAAGTCCGTGCCGCCGATGATCGGGTAGTAGTTCGGCAGGCTCGGGTGCGTCAGCCCGTGGTAGTCATTGGCGAACCCGTACGCGTTGATCAGGCTGTTGAGGTACGGCGCGTAGGGACTGCCGACGATGTCGTCGTAACCCTTGTTCTCCATGTACACCAGGACCACGTGGTCGAGTTCACCGACCTGGGAGGCCGGCGGCTCCAGCGGTGCGGGCGACACCGCGTCGGAGCTGATCGAGAACGACAGGTTGTCGGCGTAGGCATTGTTGTAGTCGGCGCGGAAGCCGATGATCCTCGGGTTGCGATCCTCCAGGGTCAGCACCACTTCGGCGGTGCGGGTGCCCTCGGGGATGTACCCGGTGGTCTCCCGCTGCTTGAAGCCGGTCATCAACCACCGATCCAGTGCGGAGACCGGGCCGATCTCAGCGCTGCCGAGATACAGCTTGTTCTCATCGAGGAAGTTGACCTTGACCGAGGACTCCGAGAAGTCCCACAGGAACCCGCCGAACCAGCCGCTGAGGTCGTAGCTGACGGACCCGAGATCGATCTCGGACGCGGCGGCACTGAGATCGACGACCTGCCGCAGGTTGCCGGTGGCCACGTCGCCACCGCCGAAGAACTGCTCGCCGCCGTCGGCCGGCCCGGTGGAGGCCTTCGGGAAGGAGAGGAAGGACGGCAGATCGGGCATCTTGAAGCCGGTGCCGATCGGCCAGAAGTTGCGCGGCGTCCCGTACTTGATCACCGTGGGGGTGCCGTCGACGATCTCCCAGCCGGGCATCGTCACGGCGCTGAATCCCGACAGCGACGGGTCGCCGAGTTCGGCACCGGGGTTCACCAGCAGGTTGGGGCCCATCGTCAGGCTGGTGCCGACCGCGGACGCGGCGACCCGACCGGCATCAAGCTGCTCGAAATCCCGACGCGCAGCCGCCAGCACCGAAAACGCCAACGCCGCCTGCGCCGGGCTACCACCCGAACCCGACCCCGGCAGACCCTCCACCGCAGACACCGAATGCCCACTCGAAGCGATCACCGCCGCCCGCGCCGCCGCCCGAGCCGCCCGCGTCGCCACAAACGGCGCAACCGGAACCGACGCAGCAGCCGCCACCGGCTGCTCCACCGACGTCACCGCCACCACCGCATCGGCAACCTCAACCTCGACCTCAACCGCAGCCGACACCGGAGCAACCGGGGCACTGATCGTGGTGGCCGCCGGCCGCACCGCACCCGCCGCCGCCGGGGAGTCGTTATCCCCCTTGACCGCCGCGGCACCTACCCCCGCCGCAGCCCGAGCCACCCCGGAACGCCCAGAAGACTCCGACCCCGCATCAGCACCACCACCGGAACGCTTACCCGTCCCGGCGCCGGCACGCGCCGAACCACGCTCCCCCGCCCCAGCAGACGACGCGGCCGACGCAGCCGAAGCCCCGTCATCCTCCGCCGGAGCAGCCGACGCCGTGCACGCCGGACCCGCCAGGGCCCAACCGATACCGAGCGCAACAGCCAGCGCTCCCATACGACCAATGTTCACAAGGGTTTCCTTTTCACGTCTCAGTGGCGTTGGTGTCTGTGGATTGAGCTGTCGCCTAGACGACGACGCCGGCCGTCCAGAACTCGTTCATGGGCGAGGCGTACTGATCGTTCTTGGTCAGATACGGCAGCCCGAGCGAGTCCTCGATCATCCGCAGCAGGCTGTAGTGGTTGTAGTGGTTGGTCGCGGTGTAACTTCCCGGCCGCATCCCGGCGGCGATCGCACCCGGCGACGGGATCACGACCGTGACGATGTGATTGCCCTCGTTGCCGATGCCCAGCGACAGGTTGTTGTTGTCCTCGTCGAAGGTCACCACCACCGCCGTCTTCAGCGTCGGGTCATTCCAGACCGGGGAGTTCATGATCACCGGCACCGTCTCGGACAGGAATTGATCCAAGGCCGCGACGTTGTACTGATGCGCCGGAGACAGCTGACCCAGGACGAAGTTCAGCATGCCCCAGGGGAAGTCGATCGGACCCTCGCCGTTGAAGTCCTCGTTGGCGGCGAACCAGGCGAAGTTCGGCGCGGTGTCCGCGGACTGCAGGTCGATGGCCATCTGCTCCAACGGGACGATGTGGGCCTTGGCGTAGGCCGGGTCGTCGGCGATCGCCTCAAACGCCGGGAACGGCAGCTGGTCGGTGGCGTAGTCACCCGAACTGACCAGCGGGTTCCCGTCATAGGTAAGGCTCTGAGCGTAGCCCCGCCAGGTCTTGCCGGCCGCATCGATATTGGCCGTCAGGATGTTGTCGGAGCTGATGCACGGCGACGCGCAGTTGTAGGTCAGACCGTAGTCCGTTCCGCCAACGATCGGGTAGTAGTTCGGCAGGCTCGGGTGGGTCAGCCCGTAGGAGTTACTGGAGAACCCGTAGGCGTTGATCAGGCTGTTGGTGAACGGCGCGTTGGGGCTGCCGACGATCTGGTTGTAACCCTTGTTCTCCATGTAGACCATGTAGATGTGGTCCAACTCCCCAACCACCGACGGCGCCGGCTCCGGATCCGGCGGGGCCGGCAGGTCCGCGCTGACCGTGAAGGAGATGTTGTCGGCGAAGGCCGGGTTGTAGGCGGCGTTGAATCCGTACTTGATCGGGTTGCACGCCTCGAGGTTGACCACGACCTCGGCGAAGCGGGTGCCCTCCGGCAGCAGCCCGGCGGCGTGACGCTCCTTGAAGCCGGTCTGCAGCCAGCGGTCCCACATCGAGACGGGGCCGATCGACGAGGCACCCAGGTAGGTCCGGTTGGAGTCCAGGAAGCTCACCTTCACCGATGCGGCCGACGGGTTGAACAGGTAGCCCCCGAGCCAGCCGCTGAGGTTGTAGTTCACCCCACCGAGGTCGATGTCGGCGCCGATGCTGCTCAGGTCGACGGTCTGGGTCAGCGTCGCGGTCGCGACGTTGCCGCCGCCGAAGAACTGCTCACCACCGTTCGGCGGGCCGCTGTTGGCCTGCGGGTAGCCCATGAAGGTCGGCAGCGTGGGCATGGCGAAGCTGACACCGGTCGGCCAGCTGTTCCGAGGGGCGCCGTATTCGATCACCGTGGGCGTGCCGGTCAGTTTCCACCCCGGAATGCTGACCGCGCTGTTGCCCGACGGCGAATCGTCGCCGAACTCCGCGCCCGGGTTCATCAGCAGGTTGGGGCTCACGACCAGGCTGGTGCCGACCGCGGACGCGGCGACCCGACCCGCATCACGCTGCTCGAAATCCCGACGCGCAGCCGCCAGCACCGAAAACGCCAACGCCGCCTGCGCCGGGCTACCACCCGAACCCGAACCCGGCAGACCCTCCACCGCAGACACCGAATGCCCACTGGAAGCGATCACCGCCGCCCGCGCCGCAGCCCGAGCCGCCCGCGTCGCCACAAACGGCGCAACCGGAACCGACGCAGCAGCCGCCACCGGCTGCTCCACCGACGTCACCGCCACCACCGCATCGGCAACCTCAACCTCGACCTCAACCGCAGCAGAAACCGGAGCCGGAGCCGCCGGGACGCTGATCGTGGTGGCCGCAGGCCGCACCGCAGCCGCCGCCGGTGCGTCGTTATCCCCCTTGACCGCCGCGGCACCTACCCCCGCCGCAGCCCGAGCAACCCCGGAACGCCCGGTCGAATCCGACCCCGCATCAGCACCACCCGAACGCTTACCCGTCCCGGCACCGGCACGCGCCGAACCACGCTCCCCCGCCCCAGCAGACGACGAAGCCGACGCAGCCGAAGCCCCGTCATCCTCCGCCGGAGCAGCCGACGCCGTGCACGCCGGACCCGCCAAAGCCCAACCAATACCGAGCGCAACAGCCAGCGCTCCCATACGCCCAACGTTCACAAGGGTTTCCTTTTCTTGTCAGACCAGCACGGCGGCGGGTAAGAGGGTTTCGAGGGCAGCAGAAGACGGGGGCGGCAACGGCGGATCCGACGGCGGGATCACACCGGAGCCGGTGAGGGTGGCAACGACCCGGGCGAGGGCCTGCGTCGTTCCGACCGCGATGTCGCCGACGATCTGGACGACGAACTCGGCGACACCCGCCAGCGCGCTGACCAGGAAGATGTCGGCGTCGACGATGGCCTGCAACTGGTCGGTGACGGTGGTGACGAATCCGTCGAGGAAGTACGGGATGGAGGCGAACACCGTCCGGACCCCGAGAGCGATGTTGACGCCGATGTTCGGGTAGCCGTACATGGCGATCGCGTCGTCGAGTGCCTGCTTGAGGTCGGTCGGGTCGACGATGCTGGTGACCTTGCCGTACAGCGGCGCACCGTCGAAGTCCGACCGGCTCGGAGCCCCGAACAGACTCACGATCGTGGGCGTGATGTCGGCGGTGGTGTAGGCCAGGTTCTGCTTGCCGTCGTTGGCGCCGTCGCCCTCGAGGTCGAAGATCACGAACGAGGACGTCTCGTTGGGCGACTGGAAGCCGTGCCCGAAGCCCACCGACTGCTGGTGGCCGTGGTCGGTCGTCACGATGACCGTCCACTCCTGACCCGGGTTGGCCGTCTCCCAGGCATCGATCGCGTCCATGATGCGGGCGATGTTCTCGCTGGTGTTGACGACCGCGGCGGCATATTCCGGTGATCCGCCGCCGTGCGCGTGGCCGGCCTCGTCGACGGCCACCTGGTAGGAGAACATGAAGGCCGAGTCGGTGGCCTGGGTGGCGTTGATCCGTGCGATGGTCGCGTCGACCACGAGATCGTCGGTGTCCTCCCAGCTGTTGCTGAACTCGACGAACACGTTGTCCGCCGGTGCGACGGGGTAGCTGCCGGCTGCGGCGATGTCGTTGATGTACTTCCAGTTGGCGAACACCGCGGTGTCGATCGTGGAGTCGAAGTACTCCAGCTGGTTGAACACCGTCGGCCACGGGATGTAGGGAGCCGGGTCGAACAGGTTGTTGATCACCCCGGACTTGCTGTCCCACACGCCGGTCAGGATCGTCGTCCAGGACGGGCCGGAGATGGTGGTGTGCCCGACGAGGCTCGTCGCGCCGGTCACACCCTGATCCATCACGACCCGGAATCCGCTGTTCGGGTCGTCGTAGGTGTATTCGAGAATCTTGCTCAAGTTGGTGCCATCGGTGCCGATGAGAAGCACGTGAGTGGGGTCGGTGTCGTCGCCGACCTGCGCGGCGCCGGCGTTGCGGCTGCGCCCGGCGCTCGAGGATGCCATGACGGGGAGCGCACCGGCGGGCAACACCGGGGTCGGCGACGGCAGCGGGAGCGGAGCCACCGATTGCAGCGAACCGGCGGGTGCGCCAAGCAGCGCCGCGACGGCATCGGCGAGCGCCTGCGCGATCCCGCCCACGGTCACGCGGTGATCGGCCGGGGCCGTGGCTGCGGCCGGCCGAGGAGAAGCGGTGGGCACACTCGCCACTGCCGGGACGGTGATCCGATCGGCGAGATCGACCACGGGCGAGCCCGGCTGAGCTGCCGTGGTCGCTGCCGGGACCGCGACGGTGCCCTGCGCGCCGCCGATCGCCGAGTCGGAAGCCCTGGAATCGGCACCGGAATCCGATGCGCCAACCCGGACGGCGGCGCGCCCCGACACCTCGCCACCTTCTGCCGGTCGGCCACCGGCGTCAGCATCGGCAACGGCCGACTCTGCCCGGGTCGCGGTGCGCTGCCGGTGATCGGAGGCAGAAGCATTCGCTTTCCGGGACGGCCCGCCGGCCCGACTGGACTCCGCGACCGCGTCCGAGCGGGCGTCGGCGGTCACGGAGTCGGAGGTGCCTGCATCCGCCGACGCCACCGCGCAACCGAGGGCGGATCCGGCTCCCGCGACCAAGCCGGCCACGGCCACGCCGAGGCACAGGTCCTTGACGGTCTTCATGGCTGGATTCTCCGATCGGCACGACATCAGGCCCCGTGGACCGCAGTCAGAGTAGAACGGCGGAGCGACTCACAGGTGGTTTTCAGCCGCAAAGTCGGCAATGTCAGAAAGTTCTGTCTGACGGTCACGAAAGAATTGCTGCGAAATCCAGCCTGACGTGGTCAAATGAGGTGTTCGGCTCCATAGGTTGCAGTTAATAGTTGGTTATGGGAGAGCTGATGAATTCAGGGGATTTCATCGGACGTCTCGGTCCTCTGGCGGCTGCGCTCGGGGTCGGTACAGCACTCTTGGTGACCGGGGCGGCGACCGCCGCAGCGGATACCGGCGAGGAGTCATCGGCATCCGCCACATCCGGCTCGGCCGCGGCGCCGTCATCCGGCCCGGTCTCTGCGCCGTCTTCCGGCGGTGCGGTTCCCGCCCGTCACACCCGTTCCGCCGAGTCCCGCCGCGCCGCGGTGGCGGCCGCATCGGTTCCACGCGGCCCCCGCGCCGCCCGAGTTCCCGAACCGGTGACGTCAGGCGCACCCGCGCACCGGGCGACTCCACGAGCATCGGCGGCACTGCCCGCGGCCGCCCCGGCGGTGGGCCGCCCCTCGGCAGCCGAATCGTGGATGCCGCCTGCCGGCACAGTCGCCACCCGATCGGCGGCCGCGTCCGCGCGGGGGATCGCGTCGGTGCTGGACAACCGCGCTCCCTCCGTCAGCCCGAGCCAGACCGGACAGAACGGCAACGTGGTCACCGGTCTGCTCAACGCCGCCGATGCCGACGACGACCAGGTGGTCTACACGGTCGTCGAGGAACCCGAACACGGGTCGGTCGCCATCGGCGGCAACGGCGGGTACACCTACACCGCCGACACCGCCCTGGCCGGTACCGGGACCGTCGACTCGTTCCGGGTCGCCGTCAGCGACGCGGGTTCCGGTTTCCATGTGCACGGCCTGCTCGGCCTGGTCAACCTCCTGACCTTCGGCCTGATCGGCAGTAGCGGGCATACGTCGACGACAACCGTCGGTGTGACGGTCGCGCCGTTCGGCACCTCGACACCCGTGAACCGTCCGCCGACCGGTACGGCCAGCGTCGGCGCTCCGGACCCGGTGACCGGTGTGGTGACCGGGGCGGTGCTCGGCACCGACCCCGACGGGGACATGCTGACCTACAGCGCGCCCGCCACCACGGCCAAGGGCGCCATCACCATCGGGGCCGGCAGCGGGCAGTTCACCTACACCCCGACCCCAGCCGCGCGGCAGAACTCCGCGGACCTTCAGGACAGCTTCACCGTCACCATCGCCGACGGCCACAACGGGACGGCGGCGGTCCTCGTCGCCGTCGCGATCGCGCCGGCCGTCGTGACCCCCGATCCCGACCCGGGACCCGACCCGGACCCCGACCCCGACCCCG
>Ga0208823_1000524_pt1 | contig 32731 bp, 33 predicted proteins | sample AD_UKC075_MetaG_FD_184440 | JGI IMG/M metagenome (GOLD analysis project Ga0208823, IMG submission 184440) | Active sludge microbial communities of municipal wastewater-treating anaerobic digesters from USA - AD_UKC075_MetaG (SPAdes) (version 2) | ecosystem: Engineered > Bioreactor > Anaerobic >... | reverse complement strand
GAAGCAAAAGAAGCAAAAGAAGCAAAAGGGACGGGGGTTTTTGCTTCATAAGAGCACGCTGGAGTAATTTGCAGCATGCAGGGGCTCATCAGATGGAAGCATGAGAACCGTCCCCATGGGGGGAGAGGCTGTGGATGTGTCTGGTAAGGCGTGTTTGTGTCGGGTGGATTTTAATGTACCTATTAAGGATGGCGTGATTGTCGATGATACGCGGATTCGGGCGTCTTTGCCTACGATCCGGTGCCTTATGGAGGGTGGAGCTAAGGTAGTTCTGATATCCCATTTGGGGCGGCCCAAAGGCAAGGTAGTTGAAAGTCTGAGGATGGATCCTGTGGCTGAGCGGCTATCTGAACTTCTGGGGGTGCATGTCAAGAAACTGGATGACTGTATAGGCGAGGAAGTAGAAGAAGCTGTACGCTCCATGAAACCCAAAGATGTGTTGCTTCTAGAGAATGTGCGCTTTTATCCTGAAGAGGAACTAAATGACCGGGAATTTGCCAAAAAGCTGGCGGCGCCTTTCGATATTTTTGTCAATGATGCTTTTGGAACTGCTCATAGAGCTCACGCCTCAACAGTAGGAGTTGCCCAGTTTTTGCCTGCGTATCCTGGGTGTTTAATGAAACGCGAATTAGAGGCTCTGGAAAAACTTCTGAGGTCACCTGAGCATCCTTATGTTGCGGTTATCGGGGGCGCTAAAGTTTCCGACAAACTTGGGGTTTTAGAAAACCTTCTCGATAAAGTAGATTCCCTCCTGATAGGCGGCGGTATGGCCAATACGTTTTTAATGGCTCAGGGCTACGATGTTGGTAAATCTTTATGCGAAAACGACAAAAAGGAAGACGCCCTTAGAGTTATGAAAAAGGCTCAGGAATTGGACAAACAGTTGCTTCTTCCTGTGGATGTAGTTGTGGCTGAAAGACCAGAACCAGGTGTCCCGGTTAAGGTGGTCCGGCCAGATGAAATCCCTGAACATATGATGGTTCTGGATATTGGACCTGAGACCCGTCGAGAGTTTTCTAGGGTGATCTTGCAGGCTAGAACAGTATTTTGGAACGGGCCAATGGGAGTCTTCGAAGTCGAGCAGTTTAGTGGAGGAACTCTTGAAATAGCGGCTGCCATCGCTCAGGTAGAAGGATTCACAGTGGTAGGGGGTGGAGATTCTTTAGCAGCGGTGGAAATGGCGGGATGTGCAGATAAGATAAGTCACTTATCTACTGGAGGAGGAGCTTCCTTAGAGTTTTTGGAAGGGAAGGAACTTCCTGGAGTGAAATGTTTGCGTGGAACTAGGTGATGTCCGTCTGTGCTGCGAAATGCTTAGTTTTTAGGGTAATCTTTGAGGCGGCAAGACAGGCAGAGTAAAATAGGCAGATTAAAATAGGGAGAGTAGACATGCGAAAACCTCTTATTGCTGCGAATTGGAAAATGAACAAGACTATAGGTGAAGCCCTGTCTTTTGCAGGCGTTTTTGCAGAGCGGCTTTACCGACGCTTTCCTGATAAGAATATTCCCGTCGATGTGGCGCTGTTCCCTTCCTTTCTGAGCATTCCGGCTCTTTGCGCGTTGTTTGCTAACGAACCTATACATATTGGAGCGCAAAATATGCATTGGGAAAAAAGCGGCGCTTTTACAGGTGAAGTTGCTCCCTATATGTTGAAAGACGCAGGATGCGCCTTTGTGATTTTGGGGCATTCAGAGCGACGACACATTTTTGGAGAAACTGACGAAGATGTTATTAAGAAAGTAAGAGCTGCTTTGGACCACGGTCTAAACCCAGTTATCTGTGTTGGAGAGACTTTGGAAGAAAGGGAAGCGGGCGAGACTGACCGAGTAGTTTCCCGCATGGTAAAGGCGGCTTTTTCCGTGGTTGCTCCCGAGGAGTTAAGGTCGGTTACGGTCGCTTACGAACCTGTTTGGGCTATTGGTACAGGTAGAGAAGCGCGCCCTGATGATGCAGAAGACGTGATATTGGGCATAAGGAAAACTGTAGACGCTATTTATGGGCAGGATACATCTGAAAATCTTAGGGTTTTGTACGGGGGAAGCGTCAAATCAAAGAACGTGAGATCCTTTATGTCGAGGGAAAGCGTGGATGGGGTATTGGTTGGAGGCGCAAGCTTGGATGCCGAGGAGTTTTTCAAAATCGTTGACGAAGGCTATAAAGCAAGAAGAAAGTTTTTGTAGGCATATGACTGACGTATGACTTTTTCTCAAGATTATCTGTGTATCTCATAAACAATCTTTGTGGGGGAATTGACGTGCCAAGACCTAGGCCAGTAGCCCTGGTCATACTCGATGGGTGGGGCATTTCGGATACTGCGCCTAGCGCGGTGACTGAAGCTAACATTCCTTATTTCAGATCTCTTATATCTGATTACCCCAATTCTTCCCTAGAGGCGTCTGGGGAAGCGGTAGGTCTCATGCCTGGACAAATGGGGGATTCGAATGTAGGGCATTTGAATCTAGGTGCGGGCAGAATCGTATACCAGGATTTAGTTAGAATATTCAATGACATAAAGACAGGGGATTTCTTCAGAAATCCTGCTTTGGTAGCTGCTATGGATAACGTTATAAATAGAGGTTCTAATCTGCACGTGATGGGTCTTTTGTCAGACGGGGGAGTCCATAGCCACGAGAATCATCTATACGCCATTTTGGAGATGGCTAGATCCAAAGGTTTGGATAACGTGTTCATCCACGCTTTTCTCGATGGGAGAGATGTTCCTCCGCAGTCTGCTGCCTTGTACTTTGAGAGACTAGAGAGGAAAATCGAAGAAATAGGCATAGGCACCATAGCTTCTATAACTGGTAGGTATTGGGCCATGGATAGGGACAAAAGGTGGGACAGAACGCAGGCAGCCTACGATCTACTGACCCTTGGAATAGGCCGCAAAGCTGGTGATTGGCGCGAGGCTTTAGAAATGGCGTATGAAAAAGGGGAAACAGACGAGTTTGTGTACCCTACTCTCATATATAAAGAAGATGATCAAAGCGGTGGGAGATTTCAACCTGTTGACGACGGGGATTCACTCATATTCTTCAACTTCAGGTCAGACCGGGCTCGTCAAATATCTCACGCTTTCTGTGATAAGGAGTTTTCGGGTTTTGAACGCAAGAAGCACCCTGATGTCCTGTTTGTAGGTATGCTTTGTTACGAGGAAGACCTGGAAGGATTATTTGCTTATCCGCCTTTGATTCTGAAAAATACGTTGGGGGAAGTGGTTTCCAAGGCAGGTCTAAGGCAGCTTCGGATAGCAGAAACGGAAAAGTACGCCCATGTTACCTTTTTCTTCAACGGAATGAGGGAGGAGCCTTTCCCTGGGGAAGATCGGTGCTTGGTTCCTTCACCCAAGGTGGCTAAGTACGATCAAAAACCTGAGATGAGCGCATTTGAAGTAACTGAGGAAGTCATTAAACGTATCAATAGCGGTGTGTATGATGTGATTATACTTAATTACGCAAATCCCGATATGGTTGGTCATACGGGATGCTTTGACGCGGGTAAAAGAGCCCTTGAGACTGTAGATGAGTGTCTCAGCAACCTAATTCCGACCATTGTAGATGCAGGCGGAGCCGTTCTTGTGGTTTCGGACCATGGAAACATTGAAGAACTACTAAAGCCCCAGGAGCAATCAGGCGATTCTCGAGGGGATTGTTCTTTGGCTCAAAATCATACATATCACACTTCTAACAAAGTGCCCTGTATTCTTGTGGCTCAGAAAGATCCAACCACCGGGCGTGTAATTGTAGATGGGAGGGAAGTGGAGCGCATTTCTGATGGAATATTGGCAAATGTGGCTCCCACCCTTTTAGATATACTGAATCTTGAGAAACCTCCGGAAATGGACAGGGATGGTTTGATAGTATATGGGTAGGCTTGCGAGGGCACTTTTCGGGCACTCTTTTAAATTTGCAGGTGTGGGTAGTGATCACAGGGAGGGGTACCAATGGGTGTGATAATAGATGTAAAGGGCAGGCAGATTCTAGATTCCCGGGGAAATCCTACGATAGAAGCAGATGTGCTCTTGAACGATGGATCTATGGGGAGAGGCATGGTACCGTCAGGAGCCTCAACGGGCAGTCATGAGGCTTTGGAACTTCGTGATGGTGGGAAACCTTTTGGGGGTAAGGGTGTCAAGAAAGCGGTGACCAATATCAACGAAATTATAGGACCTCAGATCATTGGTCTCTGTGCCATAGAGCAAGAACGGGTAGATAACGTGATGATTGAGCTAGATGGCACCCCTAATAAGTCCAAGTTAGGAGCCAACGCCACATTGGCAGTTTCTTTGGCAGTTGCTAACGCTGCCGCTCAGTCAAAAGGCCTTCCCCTTTATAGATATCTAGGAGGTCTTGAGGCCAGAATCTTGCCCGTTCCTTTTATGAACATACTCAATGGGGGCAAGCATGCAGATAACAACGTTGATATTCAGGAGTTTATGATAGTGCCTTCTGGTGCGGAAACCTTTTCAGATGCTATTAAGATGGGGGTAGAAATCTACCACACTCTGAAAGGTATCCTTAGAAAAAAGGGCTATTCAATTTCGGTTGGCGATGAAGGCGGGTTTGCACCTGATCTTTCATCTAACGAGGAAGCTTTGGAACTTTTGGTAGACTCTATTCGAAAAGCAGGTTATAAACCTGGGGTTCACTGTGATCTGGCCATAGATGCTGCGGCTTCTGAGTTTTACGAGGACGGAAAGTACGTTTTGAAAGGTGAAAATTGGAGCGGCACAGCGGCTGAACTTGTGGAAAAATATTCTACATGGGTGAAGTCATATCCTATAGTTTCCATAGAAGACGGACTTTTTGAAGATGACTGGGAAGGTTGGGTCGTCATGACCAAGGTTCTGGGAGATAAGATTCAAATTATAGGTGACGATCTTTTCGTTACCCAAAGGGATAGAATCGAGAAAGGGGCAGCAGTGGGCGCAGGGAATTCGGTTTTAATAAAACTCAATCAGGTAGGGACTCTAACCGAAACCCTAGAATCCATACAGTGCGCCCAAAATGCAGGCTATCGGTGGCTTATCTCTCATCGGTCTGGAGAGACCGAGGATGCTTTCATTTCAGATTTGGCGGTAGGTACTTGTAGCGGCCAAATCAAAACAGGCGCTCCGTGTCGCAGTGAGAGGGTAGCGAAGTACAATAGGCTCCTTAGGATTGAAGAGGAACTAGGTTGTTTTGCGGTATATGGAAGGGGTTTGTGAAAGTAGACTTAGCCAGGGTACGGTGTTACAATTTGATAGCTGGTTTTCGTTTTGAAGTGAGGTGAATCGGGTGGAGATTGTCGTAAGGATTATTCACGCTGTTGCGGCAGCGGGTCTTATTGTGCTTGTCATATTGCAGCCAGGCAAGTCTGCTGGGCTCAGCTTATTTGGGTCAGATGATTCGGCCCCCAGGAGAAAGAAAAAAGGCCGCGAGGATCTTTATGCCAAGATGACCGTGTACTTTGCAGTCGCATTTTTAGTATGTTGTGTTGCACTTGCGTTTTTGAGGCAAGGCTAGTGTACAACCGCTAACAGCATTGGAAAGGAGACGTATGGCATGATTAGCTCGGGGTGGGCAATAGCAGCATTAGTCGCAGGAGCTATTGCTCTTTTGTTTGCGATGTTCCTTCGTTCGAAAGTAGCGTCACATGACCCTGGAACAGAGGAAATGATGGAGATAGCCGGTGCAATACATGAAGGAGCTATGACGTTTCTCAAGAGACAATATAAGTCATTAGCTGTATTCGTAGTCGTGGTTGCAATAATCATATTTATAGCAGGGTATTTTAGCCCTCCTGACGCTATGCGTCCAGAGACTGCCATAGCGTTCATAATTGGCTCCATTACTTCGGCTTTGGCCGGCTACATAGGTATGCAGACAGCTACAACGGCTAACGTAAGAACTACTCAGGCTGCCAAAAAAGATACAGTCAGCGCTCTTGATGTAGCTTTTTCAGGTGGCGCCGTTATGGGAATGACCGTCGTTGGCCTGGGTCTTTTGGGGATTAGTATCGTGTATTTTCTATTCGGAAATCCTAACGATCCCGCTTCATTTGGAGTTATAAACGGTTTTGCTTTCGGAGCCAGCTCTATTGCGCTTTTTGCGAGAGTTGGTGGAGGAATATACACAAAGGCTGCCGACGTTGGGGCAGACCTTGTAGGGAAAATAGAAGCCGGTATACCTGAAGATGACCCGAGAAACCCTGCAGTTATTGCCGATAACGTAGGTGATAACGTAGGTGACGTGGCAGGTATGGGCGCGGACCTTTTTGAGTCTTACGTAGGCTCTCTTATAGCGGCTATGGCCATGGGTGTGCTTATGAAAGATCCAAATGACGCGCTGTTTGCTATAATACTGCCTTTGCTCATTGCAGCTGCAGGCGTTGTGGCGTCCATATTGGGAACGTTTTTTGTGAAAATGAAGATGTCGGATCCGGCTGCTGCGTTGAGGATAGGTTCCTTTTCCTCCAGCGCAATAGTGCTTTTACTTGCTCTTGGCCTTATATATTATTTCACAGGAGCGATTACTCTTTTCTTGCCCATTTTAGCAGGCGTTATAGCAGGCGTGTTAATTGGGCTTGTGGCAGAGTATTACACATCGCCAGATTACCCTCCTGTTAGGAGCATTGCTGAGGCTTCTCAAACAGGGGCGGCTACAAACATTATTCAAGGGCTTTCTGTTGGGATGAAATCTGTATCCCTTCCTATTATCTTAGTGGCAGTGGCTAGTTTGGTAGCTTTTAAGTTTGGAGCCGACAGCGGGTTTGGTGGTCTTTACGGTATCGCCTTGGCGGCTGTAGGCATGCTTTCTACTACTGGTATGACAGTATCAGTAGACGCCTATGGACCCATAGCTGATAATGCAGGTGGTATTGCTGAAATGACCCATCAGGATAAGAGCGTTCGCGAGATCACTGACACACTTGACTCCCTTGGCAATACCACTGCGGCGTTGGGTAAAGGTTTCGCTATAGGTTCCGCGGCGCTTACTGCACTTGCCTTATTCGCAGCGTATTCCCAAGCTGCAGGGCTAACGCTTATAGATATTTTGAGCGCTGATGTGATTGCCGGGTTATTGATCGGAGGAATGTTGCCGTTTCTGTTTTCGTCTATGGCCATGGAGGCTGTAGGGAAAGCTGCTTTTGAAATGGTAGAAGAAGTAAGGCGGCAATTTAGGGAAATCCAAGGGCTCATGGAAGGTACGGCTAAGCCAGATTACGCTAGGTGTGTAGATATTTCTACTGCAAGCGCTTTGAAACAGATGATTCTGCCTGGAATCTTGGCGGTAGGTATGCCAATTTTGATCGGTTTTGTCCTAGGTAAAGAGGCGTTAGCCGGACTTTTGGTAGGTAGTCTAGTGACCGGCGTGTTGATGGCCATCTTCTTGGCTAATTCGGGCGGGGCTTGGGACAACGCCAAGAAATATATAGAAGCAGGCAACCTTGGCGGAAAAGGCACTCCGACTCACGCTGCAGCGGTGGTAGGAGATACTGTAGGAGACCCTTGCAAAGATACTGCAGGTCCTTCTCTTAATATATTGATAAAGCTTATGAGCATAGTGGCTTTGGTGTTTGCATCGTTGTTCTAATGCCTATGGTTTATACGGTTGTGTGGTTGGGTGCATGGGATTGAGGGGATGTATAGAGTTATAATAGATATCCCGAAATATCTTCTGCACCCGCCTAGTCTTAGATGCTCTTTGCACATCCAGATGTTTATCCAGTTGGGGAAAGGGAAGGTGATCACATATGATGAGTAGAGAAGAGATTTTGGAAGAAGTTAGGAAGAGAATTCTTACAGAGAATCTGTATAAACATATTCTTGCAGTAGAAGCAGTAATGAGGGCCCTAGCCCGACATTTCGGAGAAGATGAGGAAAGATGGGGAGCTGCAGGGTTGCTCCACGATATCGACTATGAAGAGACGAAGGAAGACCCTGATATGCACAGCATAAAGTCAGCCCAGATTGCACAAGAGCTCGGGTTCGACGATGAGATTGTAGATGCGGTAAAGGCTCACAACGAAATCCATGGTTTTCCTAGAGAGACGATGATGGCAAAAGCTCTTTACGCTGCTGATCCCTTGACAGGGCTTATTGTTGCATCAGCGTTGATTTCTCCTGAGAAGAAGCTAGCGGCTATAGATACAGGGTTTGTTATGAATAGAATGGGAGAAAAATCTTTTGCTAGGGGAGCGAACCGGGAAGTTATTAGATCTTGCTCTGAATTAGGACTTACGGTTGAAGAATTTGTGACCATCTGCTTACAGGCTATGCAGGAGATTTCAGATGAGCTAGGCCTTTAGATGTATTTGAGTGGAGGTAGCGCTAGATTTTTGAAGTTGGAGGCAAGAGGCGCAGACAGTATGAAACAAGATGATGATATAAAAGTAGTTGTGCGAAATAGAAAGGCAAGGCATGACTACCATATTGAAGAGACTATAGAAGCCGGCATCGCCCTTATTGGGACTGAGGTGAAATCGCTTCGTATGGGTCGAGCCAGTTTGCAGGACAGCTGGGCTGAAATATCTGGCAACGAGGTGATATTGCACGATGCTCACATAGATCAATATGAGCCGGCAGCCAGGTTCAATCATGATCCTCGACGTCCAAGAAAACTCCTTTTGCACAAGCATGAAATAAGGCGATTGGCATCTAAGGTTTCGCAGAAAGGGTACACCTTGATACCTTTGTCTATTTACTTTCGCAACGGTAAAGCCAAGGTGGAACTGGCGCTTGCAAAGGGGAAAAAGACTTACGATAAACGGGAAGCAATTAGAGAAAGAGATCTGGAGCGCGAGGCTGAAAGAGCTTTGCGGGAGAAGGAGAAACTCGATTAGCGTTTGGGAATCTTTTGAGGTTAAGTTTGGCCAATCAGTACAACCAGTTGAATACAAACTGTTCTGCAGTAATTAAGTAATTACGAGAAACATATGTCTGGATGACCAGAAAATTCATTCCGCCGCTTTTAGGCAGTACCCCATTTGTGAGATCTAGGAAACAGTCTATGAAACAATACATCAACCAAATCTGCAGAAATGATGAAGGAGAAGCGTGAATGATACTTGAGTTTATCAAGATGAACCCTTCGGGCAATATAACTGTTATCGTGTTAACTCCTGTGTCGCCTGATCTGTATGGTGAAGTGGCGCGCCAGGTGATGGATACTGACGTGTTAGGGGCGGAACAGGTAGGGTTTGCTCAACGTCCTTTGGGGCCAGGGGCAGTCGCTAGGCTAGAAATGATGGGGGGAGAGTTTTGCGGGAATGGGTGCCGAAGTTTTGGTGCGTGGTTAATGTGTGCACCGTATTTGGGGAGACGTTTGGAGAGCGGTGACCTTGAAGTGGTGATCGAAGCATCAGGGTATGATGGGCAAGTATTAGTGCGGGGACGCAAGGAGCGAGGCGAATTTTGGGTTTCTTCACCTATGCCTTTGCCTAGCAGAATCCAATTTACTCCTCTTGGGCACAGTGAGATCGGGTTGGTGGAGTTTCCAGGAATTAGTCATGCCGTAGTCGTGAATGAAGATCCTACATCTGAGGTTTTTTGGCAAGTGGCTGAAGTGTGCAATTGCCAGGATGTGCCTGCGTTTGGGGTGATGTTTCTAAGTGAGGAGAAATTACAAGTTGTGCCGGTAGTTAGAGTGCAAGAGACCCAGTCTTTGGTTTGGGAAGGGAGCTGCGCTTCGGGCAGTGTTGCGGTAGGGAGTATTTTGGCTACTAAGGGTAACGGCAAGGTTAAGAATTTGGAGCTGAAGCAGCCGAAAGGTACGCTATGGGTGGACATAGACTTGACGGAAGAAGATGGATTGGCGCAAGTATCAGGACCTGTTTCCCTGGTGGCTCATGGGAAGGTATGGGTAGAGTGTTGATTTTTGTAGACAACATCCTTACAAACGTATGTTTGTTGTTATATTCATAGAATCGTGGTAAAATAATGACAGAGTTTGGGGGCGATATAGGTTCGACGTGGGTAGTTGGGGTCTGAGTAGCGAGCATGGGAGCCGTACCCATTAAAGCGGCAAACAAATAACTGCCGATACAAATTACGCACTGGCTGCGTAAATAAGCGGCCACGGTACCGGAGAGAAAGCTTCCCTATCTCCGTGTTGCCGTCACAAGGGAAGATACCTATATGGGGTTGCTCGGGACCATATAGGGAACTAGATTCTGAGCTGGCGAGTTAAGAAGCCTGCTCCGAGGCGACTTAACTTGCGAGAAGAAAATCGGAGCTACGCTCGTAGAGACTGAGGCCTGGTTACTTACGGACGAGGGTGCAATTCCCTCCGCCTCCACCAGATAATAACGCAAGGATTGATACAATTCTTGGGTTATTGTTTTGCACACACTTGCCTCTAAATGCTCCTATCACAAGGGCGGTTAGAGGGTTTTTTTATTTTTAACGACTGTTGAGTTGAGAAAAAAGCTCTCTCTCTCCGGAGCATTTTCCAGGAAGAGAGCTTGTACTCGGCAGTTGCTATTTTTATGTTGCACACCGCACAGTCGGTAATTGCACACGGTGTGCAACAGTTGAGTCCATATAATTGTGTAAATTGAGTTTTCTTAGAAAGAAAGGAGCCAAATTCAAAACCCTCGGTCAGAATATAGAGAGGCTGAACGAAGAAATTAGAAAACGGGAACGGGTCATACGTATTTTTACCAACCGAGAATCTGTTATCCGCCTGCTAGGTGCCCTGCTCATGGAACAGGACGAGAAATGGAGGAATACTTTACCTGGCGGGAAAGTGAGATCCTTTCACAAACACATAAGGTAACGACGATCTTTTAGCAATGTATCTAGCCGAGGGTAATTTTACACACAAATATGGACTTGATCCTCTACAGCCCCTTTTCTGAAAACGGCTATCTATCATAAAATTCATGATTTAATGGTTCTTTTCAGCAAAATCGTTCTCAATTCTATCAAAAGAATTCTTCCTTCTTAGACATAGCCAACGTTATTTGAGACAAATGACAGCGCGCTACGCATATCTCTTTCGTGTTCGCACAAGAGAATGGTACACTGTAGTTCATGGACGGTACAGCATAGTCCGATGTTAGTTGCTATGCGTTTTTGCCTGTGGAGCCCTTCAGGTTTACCTATGAGGGGTATGATACATGGTTTGTAGTGAGTTCAGGGGAAAAACCCTTCCCCCTCGTGAAGGTCTCGGGCAGACCCTATTTCTAGTCGGAATTCATAAGGGTGTGCACAATCTAGCGATAATATACTTTTTAGCGCTAATCGAATATTGCAGAATTGTATTAAAATAGGAGTCGCTAGAAATATGTAGAGATCAATGTGGATTGAGTGTTGGCGTGAGAGAAACTCTGTGGCCGCAAGAGTTTCTGCTGTGTTTGGGGACAATTGCACGGCCGTTGTTTCCTCATACCGGTGTTTCTCACGTAGGCAAATCAGCGACGGGCTAGGCGCAGAAGTATGCGTGTATTCGGAAAATCGTATGGGGAAATTAGAATGTCTCGTTCAACGATTGATGTGACCCAAGAGAAAAGTGAAGCAAAAGGTGCCGTCCCCGTTGCTTCGAAAGAACCTTTTCTTGGAAAGGAGTGTGCTTCTATGGCTGGTTATTATGTATTTGATGAAAACGTGGCAGTGTACGAGAAGTGGCGGCCCAGGTACGTAGAAGATATGTATTCGGATATCATCGCATATGCGGGTTTGAGTTCACAGAGTAACGCGATAGAGATTGGCATCGGGACCGGACAAGCCACTGAGCCTTTTCTCAGAACTGGTTGCGCAGTTACAGCAATCGAGATTGGTAAAAATCTCGCAGAATTTGTTTCATGCCGATATGCAGGGTACCCCAAATTTCGCGTAGAGAATATCTCCTTTGAAGAATTTGCTTGTGAACCACAAACCCTCGATCTGGTCTATTCGGCGACAGCCTTCCATTGGATACCTCCTGAAATTGGATATCCCAAGGCGTTCGAACTGTTGAGGGGCGGCGGATCAATAGCTTTATTTTGGAACAGACCTTTTGTAAATAGATCTAACGATCCCTTGCACAAGGAGATCCAGAGCATATATATGAAATATCGGGGAGAGGTTAGAACGCAGCCGGAATACGATGCGGATAAGTACAGGTCCGTTCAGGACGCAATGTGTCGCTATGGTTTTGTAGATGTGAGACTTAAACTCTATCACACCACGAGGCAGTTTTCCGGCGACGATTACGTTGGCCTCCTGAATACATATTCCGACCATCTGGCCATGGACACATCTATGCGATTGCGGTTCGAGGCGGACATCAAGAAAGCTATCGAGTCTTTTGGCGGTATCGTTACGGTTTATGACACCATAGACCTACACATGGGAAGAAAGCCGTAGGTTCTCTGACCACCTTCTGTTTAAATGAAGTTGAAGAAAAGCAGCAAGAAAACAAAGTTAGAAAAGATAGCATAGATACCTTTATAGACAGACTTAAAAGCCAAGAAACAAATTTAACATGCTTTGATGAGGCTTTATGGTATCTACCATAGGGAAGGTAGTTATTGAAGAAGATATTACATTTTCCTTCAGGGATGGAACTAAAATCAAACAGGAAATATTATAAAAAGTCAGAACCCATTGGTTTAAAGGTTTTAAAGCCCTGGACTAGTCGGTTATTCCTTATTTTAAATGAAATATGGTAGAAATTAGTTAATATATTTGATTAAAACAATTAGTGTACATATGTAGATTTATGTGTAGTATGGGGAACATTTATAAGGAGGGGACAGCTTATGGTGGAAAGAATTAATGTACAAGTATTTGTATTCTGTAAGGCCCCGTCTTTTAAGGTTCTTATTCTAAAGCGAACTCCAAATAGGAGTGGTTATTGGCAACCAGTATGTGGTGGTGTTGATAGTGGAGAAGAACTGATAGAAGCTGCTTTACGGGAGGTTGTAGAGGAAACCGGAATAGAGAATATTAAATCAATTATAGATTTAGAATATACATTTACATACAAAGAATCTAAAAATGGTGTATTAATGCATATGCAAGATTTTTGCTTTGCTGTTGAAGTGGAAAATATAGTTGATATAAAACTATCTGATGAACATGAGGAATATAAATGGTGTTCATATAGTGAAGCAAAAGCATATTTAAAATGGGAACATAACTTAATTGCGTTAAAAAAATTAATGCAAAAGGTCTAAATGTTGTAGTTGTTTTATGATATAAGTGTGTATTATTTACATTATATGCAATTAGAGTAGTTTGAAGAGCCTTTGTAGCCAGGTGTACAATTTAGCGTTAATATACCTTTTAGCGTCAATCGAATATTGCAAATTGTATTAAAATTGGAGTCAGTAGAGGAAATAAAAACTTTTGTGGTCGAAACCCCTTGATTGTGAGGAGTTTATTGTTTTTTAGGGCTACTTTTCACGGTATAGATTGTAGTTTGGATCGCGGTTTAGAGAAGAAGTATGGAAAGCGTAGAAGAACCTGCTAAGGTCTTTAAATAGGTAATAAGCCCCGAACAATTACTTGTTTCATTCAGAAGCAGACTAGGAACGGAATTCCTCTTATTTCTTAGTCTTTGGTTTCTTGGAACCGTGAGATGAGTATTTAGTGTATCTTATACCTGTGCCTGGAATAGAAAAGGTCTTTCTAGTTCCTTTCTTGTTAACTGAAACTCTAGCCCCTTTCACACCGGTGCTTAGACTTACTCCACTCTTACTCAAATTAATCCGGGTGTTTTTGCCTATTTTTTTGCTCTTTCTGAAGGAAAACCCCATAAATAACACCACCAATGCTAGTTTTTATTGTAATTCTATTCTACTCTACTTCCTGAGTTCATGGAAAGATTGTGCAGGTAAGTAAGGATTCACCTAGCATAAAGACTCGTCCTAAGGTGGTTTCGCCATGCTGTTACTATGCGGGAACCTATGAGAATGTGTAAGAGACTGCGAGCTAGTGGGAGAGGGTGCAGGACAGTGGGATGCAGAAAGAATTGGAAACCAGCGCGCAAAACCTGCTTGCGCCGAGGAAGTTCCACCGCATAAGGATCGGGTGTTCAGTGAAGGTAAATCAGCAAACCTTGCAAATCTGACGATTGAGAAGAATGAATTTCGAAGGATAAAGGAAATTACAGGCGTGAGACTAAATAGTTAGTAGGTAGATGTATTAAGGATCGATTGTGGGACTTTTGGGTTTGCTTCTTGGCGAATAAGGAGGGAGCTGTTATGGTAAAACGTCCGTTGGGAAACACTGGCTTTATGATCGCTCCGGTTGTATACGGTAGCATCGTTTCTATGGGGGAGCCCCAGGACGTATCGGACGAGTACGTGTCGTGGGCTTTGGACCATGGGGTAAACTACTTTGATGTGGCGCCAACTTATGGAGATTCGGAAGAGAAGCTAGGGAGGTCTCTAGGCTCTCGCCGCAAAGATGTGTACATTGCATGCAAAACCTCATGTAGGTTACGAAAAGATGCTGAAAAGGAAATGTATGAATCCCTTGAGCGCCTCAGGACAGACTATTTCGATGTGTATCAGCTGCACAGCATCACTACAGACAAAGATGTGGATGAGGCATTTGGGACAGGCGGGGTAATGGAACTTATGGTGGAGGCCAAAGAAAAAGGACTCACCCGCAAGGTTGGTATAACTGCCCACAGTGAGAAGGCGGCTCTTCGCTGCTTGGAACTTTATCCTTTCGATACGGTGCTTTTTCCGTTCAACTGGGGATTGAACCTGGGACAGGGTATTGGCAACGCCTTGATGGCTGAGGCTAAGAAACGAAATATGGGCGTGATTTCAATTAAGTCGATGATACACCGAAGATGGTTGAGCGTTGAAGAGGTGGAGAGGTCCCGTTTTCCCAAGTCGTGGTGCAAACCCATTGATTTGGAAAGGCCTGATTTTCGTAATGCGGCTATAAAGTATGTGTTTGCCATTGGTGTAGATGCTATAGTTCCGCCAGGTGATTTTGTCAACTTTTCGTATGCAGTGGAAAATATTGATAAGTGTCTTTCTGAGCCTTTGATGGAGGAAGACCTTGCCTTGCTGCAGAGGGAGTTGGTGGCCGTAGGTGATAACTGGTTCTTTGACATTGATGGAAAAATGAAAGGTGTTCTTCGTACAACGTAGCGTATTCTCCTATGTTTTCCTTGCTTGGTCCATGCTTGTTTAAGCATGGGGCGAAGTTTTGTGTAGCTTCTGGGTGTAGCTTCTGGGTGTAGGTTCTAGATGGGTTATTGGACCGATGAAAGGAAAATGCCTGCAGGGGAAAGACTAAAGGGGAGGCGATTCCAAGCGGAGGTTTCTCGGTTAGAAGTCCGAAGGAGAGACCTCCGTCCCACTTGCTTCACGACGAAGCAGAAACCCCCGTCCCCTTTGCTTCCCTTTGCTTCGTCCCTCTTGGTTGTGTCACAACTCGTGACATTTATTTGTCAATGTCATTTCGTCCAGATTGATTCCATTTGGAGGTGATCTATGCACAATATAAATTAGGGGTGTTAATTCCATGGGTAGGTCCCAGAAAAGGCAAAGATACTTTTGGAATACTTTGATTAGCCTAGTAGGGTTGGGTGGATGCGCTCTTGCAGTTCTTGGGAGTCTCATGCACAGTTTTCTCTGCGGAGCAAGAGTTTTGTTTGAAGGCGACACTACGTGTGACGTAGTTTTTCTACGGAAGAGGCTGAGCGAGTTAAGATATAAAAATCAAACAGAATTGTATTATTGGATTTTGAACCCCAACACATACTTTGAGCAACTTATCTGGCCATCAAAGGAAGAGTTGGCTCGAAGGAAAGTAGATGCGTCAAGTCGCTAGAACAGAATTAGTGGCTCAGCAGGTAATTTGCTTACGCTAGACTTCTGTGCGGTTGTTTACTAAGGAGGCTTGTTGGAGCTGAACTCCATCGAAACCCGTTCACACCTTCTTGAATCTTCTTCGAACCTTGGCAATTCAATGCAAAACCGATGTGTCTAGGTAACAGATTTGCGCAGTAGCCTTTTAGTTCCGGATCGGAAGCAGAAACCCCCGTCCCTTTTGCTTCTCTTTTGTTTCGCGACGAAGCAGAAACCCCCGTCCCTTTTGCTTCTGTTTTGTTTCGCGACGAAGCAGAAACCCCCGTCCCTCTTGCTTCTCTTTTTGCTTCTCTTTTTGCTTCTCTTTTGCTTCGTTTTGTCTTGACTGATCAGGTAATGAATTCTAGACTTGACATAAGGTGTTGTTTGTTTCTTTGAAAGCGGCTCGAGGAGGTGATTAGTGTTGTCATCAGAGGTGTTTTCTGAATCGGTGATTGAAATAGAGCGGCTTTTGAGACGTGTTTCTTTTATCATTAAAAAGCGGGGGCGAGACATCCTCAAAGATTTTGACATAACTACCCCTCAGTTTCTAGCTCTTCAGGTTTTGCGCGATCACCCCGGAATTACCATGGGAGAACTGTGTGATAAGTTGTTCCTGGCTTATTCTACTGCTACTGATCTAGTTGATCGTATGGAAAATCACGGTTATGTAACGCGCCAACGTGATCCCGAAGATCGAAGAGTGATTCGGCTGTTTATAACAGAGAAGGGCGAGTCTATTATAGGCGAAGTAATTACTGCAAGAAGGCGTTATGTGGATCAAATACTCAAAGAGCTAAGTGAAGAGGAGATTGAACAATTAGCCAGGTCACTGGAAAAACTGAACTCCCTAATGAGGCCACAGAACGTTTGAGGATAATATGGGAATTACGGTAGATAAAAAGCGCCCAAGCCGTATTTATCCATTTTGTTTAGGTGGGTATGCGCGTTCGTGAGGGGCTTTTTGCCTTTTAATTGAGGGTGTTTTTCAGTCATTAAAAACCAGGGGTGATATGCAGTGTTTCTTGAATATATACTCATATTCGCAGCAAGAGTTTGCGATGTAAGTCTTTCTACCTTGAGAATGATAATGGTAGTGCGTGGGAAAAAGTACCCAGCTGCCGCTATAGGCATGGTTGAAGCAACCATATATATTGCCGCATTAGGGCGGGTAATGACGAATATCAACGACCCATGGAAGATGCTAGCATATGGACTGGGTTTTGCCACAGGAACTTTGTTAGGCAGTACTATTGAGGAAAGATTAGCTATGGGTCACGTATCATTGGAAGTCATTCCTCCTGAGGAGACTGCTGAGGAACTGTTAAAGGCTCTAAGAACTGCAGGCTACGGTGTAACGGTTCTCACTGGCTACGGCCTTAAGGGCGAGAAAATGGTTCTGATGATTTCAACTGATAGAAAGAGCCTTCCTAGACTAACTGAGATAATCGAGGAGTTTGCACCGGATTCTTTTGTGACTATCCTAGAAACCAGAGCTGTGCGGGGAGGAGTTACTCCTTACAGACATACAAAATGATATGCTGGCAAATAACCCTTAGCGTTGGCTTGCTTGAGGTTGTTTTGCAGCAAACAAATTAGGAAATCGACGGATTCTAGTGCAAAGAGGTGTATGAAATGAGAGTAGATGGTCGCAAACCTGACGAGCTAAGGCCTGTTACAATAACTCCTGGGTTTTTGAAGTACCCTATCGGATCGTGTCTAGTTGAAACAGGTGAGACAATGGTGATATGTACAGCAATGATAGAAGATAAAGTGCCACCTTTTTTGAAAGGTACGTCTTCCGGGTGGATTACTGCAGAATATTCTATGTTGCCAGGAGCTACACAAACTAGAACATCCAGGGAAGTAGCGAGAGGGAGGCAAGGCGGGCGGACTATGGAAATCCAACGACTTATAGGCAGAAGTCTTCGGGCCGTGGTAGACCTTTCGTTATTAGGCGAAAGAACCATATGGTTAGATTGCGATGTTATTCAGGCCGATGGTGGGACGAGAACCGCCTCCATTACGGGGAGTTTTGTGAGTTTGGCCCTTGCCCTTGCCAAATTGAACGAAACTGAAAACTGGCCCCATTCTCCTATTACCGATTACGTGGCTGCGGTCAGCGTGGGGATATATGAAGGCCAGACCATACTGGATCTTTGCTACGCTGAAGACGTTGCAGCAGAAGTAGATATGAACGTAGTCATAACAGGCAAGGGCGAGTACGTGGAGATTCAAGGAACTGCCGAACATGCTCCTTTTAGCCATGCCCAACTCGAACAATTACTAGACCTTGCTCATAGCGGCGTAGATGAACTTATAAAGATCCAGAAGCAGGTTCTGGGCCCCGGAGTTTTGGATCTTTAAATAATGTATAATGGAAGTTGAGACATAGTTTTCGTGCGAATTGACATATAGTTGGTATATCAAGTTTGGGAAATGGTGGTTTTCAATGTGAAGCAAGCAAAAGTGACTCTAGCGGTTGCATCGAGGAATAGAGACAAGGTAAATGAATTAGAACGCATATTTTCCCAGATTAGGCCCGATGTTGAATGGACCTTTTTGAGCGCCGATGATCTTAATATGCCCGATGTTGAGGAAACGGGCAAAACCTTTATGGATAATGCCGTTATAAAGGCGATTTCCGGGGCAAAGCACTCAGGTCGTATATGCATTGGCGAAGACTCAGGGCTTGAAGTTGATGTGTTAGGTGGCGCTCCAGGTGTGCACTCCCACAGGTTTTCCGAGACAGGCTCCGACGATGATAACAATCGACTTCTATTAGACCTTCTTAAAGATGTTCCACCTGAAAAGCGGACGTGCCGGTACACTTGCGCAATTGCTATAGCTGATGCTCAGGGCGTTGTGGGTGGAGGCGAAGGGCATGTAGAGGGTATTATAGATGTGGAGCTCAGAGGGACCAACGGCTTCGGGTATGATCCCCTGTTTTACTCACCGGAACTGGGCAAAACTTTCGGCGAGGCATCTAGCGAAGAGAAGGATAGGGTAAGCCACAGGAGAAGAGCCATCGAGAATCTGTTGAACCAAGTAAAAGAAGAGTTTGTATGATAATCCGTGGGGTGGGTTGAAGAAGGGGTGGTAAGTTGCTGGTAGGAATTACTTCCGACACCCATGGATACAGGGGAAGAATACGAGAATGCGCATCGGATTTACAGCAATGTGACTATATTCTTCATGCGGGAGATTTTTACGAAGATAGTCAGTATATTGCGGCCTACACCAATCGCAGGGTTATAGCCGTTGTTGGAAACTGTGATCACATGGTGTCAGGCCCTGTTGAAGAAACTGTCGTTTTAGGTGGAAAGAAAATCTATCTAACCCATGGTCATCTTTACAAAGTGAAGCAAGGAACAACTTTGCTTGCCCGCAAAGCTAAGAGTTTAAAGAGCGATATTGTGGTATACGGGCATACCCACTCCCCTAGAGTATTTGAAGAAGATGGAATTTTGTTCATAAACCCTGGGAGCCTTAGCATGCCTAGACATGATTCAAGAGCGTCCTTTGTGGTAATGGAGATTCTTAAGGATGTAGTGAGGACAGCCATAGTAGTCGTAGCCTAATTTGATTTTATTTTGTACCCCGGTTACGAATGTCAAGGCGGTTGAAACTGACGCGTAAGTTCTCAAATAGGTCAACCTTTATACATATAGTTTGCTGCATCATCTATTTCAGGGGTAAAGAGGTGTAATTTATGAAAAAACTTCTTGTTCTAGGGAGCACGTACATTCAAATTCCCCTTATAACCAAAGGGAAAGAGATGGGACTGTACACAATTTCCCTCGGGGAAAATGGTGGAATATGCAGGCAATACGCAGATGAATGGGTATGTATAGATGTGGGTGAGGTGTCGAAGGTACTAGAATTTGCCAGAGATTCTGGCGTTTCTGGAGTCATTTCTTGCGGTTCTGAACTGGGAATATATGTAGCGGCTTATGTGAACGAGCAGCTAGGATTGAGCGACAAGTTTGTAAGTTCTGAAGCGGCGAAAAACGCTGCTCTGAAAGACAGATACACAGATCTCATGTCGTCTCTGGTTCCACCAGGTTTTTCGTCTGATGATGTCGATCAGGTCCTAGATATGATCGGTTCCTTGAGCGGCCGGATAGTTTTCAAACCTGGTGTAGGGGGCGGGGGCCGAGGCATTACTGTCCTCGATGATAGGAGTGATTCTTCCATTCGAGAAGCATTTTACCGTGCCCAGAACGCATCTAAGAACAAAAAGGTAGTAGTACAGCAATTCATCGAGGGGAAAGTGATCGGAGTGGAGTCTTTTACCTTCGATTGGCAAGTTCGACCTCTTGCGGTGCCCGAAAAGGATGTATCGGATCCACCTGCATGTATTACTAGAGGGGTAATATTTCCTTCTAGGTTGAGTGATGAGGTTCTGCAAAAGGTTTTGACAGCAAACGAGGAAGCTATTAAGTCAATGGGGATTCAGTGGGGACCCACCCACATCGATATGGTTGTAGATGAGCGGGGGAACCCTTGGGTCATTGACGTGGGCGCAAGGCTTTCGAGCGGTCTTTTGATGTCTGTGTCCGTTCCTGATTACTATAACTACGACTTTGTCCGAGCAGCTATACTTCTCGCCATGGGGGAGATGCCGCCAGAAATACCGACTGAGAACAATGGCAAGTACTATGCTTCGAGGGCTATAATCGCAGATAAGGATGGAATTCTGAAATCGGTAACTTACGACGAAGAAGCAATGGAGCGATACAACGTGCTATCAGTCATCCAGATGATACCAACTGGCACAGAGGTACGCACAGCAAAGGCAGATGCCGACAGAATCATCAAATTTGTGGTCCGCGAAGACTCCTACGAAAAAGCCCTTGAAAATCTAGACAGGTTCGAACGCACCGTGCGTGTGGTAATAGAGAAGCACGGGGACGGTTCTCCTGCTTCCTTTTGAGATGTAAGGTACAAAAGACAGTGCCACAACGATAACAAGCAGGGCTATATTTTATTTCAAACTCATTTCAAATGCCGTATTTTAGCAGTCCTATTACCATCAAATGCAATGGATAGAATATGTAGAAAAACCATTTAGTGGTTTTCCCGCCTCCTCGTTCTCCGTTGTACTGAGCCAACAGAGGGATAGCCAGGTACACCCCCATTTGAAACAGCTGTTCGTACCATCGGCTGTCTCCATCTAGCAGCAAGATAAGGAAAGAGAAGGCTATAGGGATCGCTATGATACTAAACGCCAGCGCTTGCTCTTTGAAATTGCCTCGATTTATGCCGAAAAGGAATATCCACAGCACTCCTGTAAGACCCCAATCACCTGGAACGGCCAATATACACAGGAGCAATATCAAGGTAAGCCTAGCTACATCGCTGATTTTCTCGTTATGCCAGACTACAAGTGTGAGTAAACCCAGCAAAAGTGTGTACATTACGCTGGTTTCGATTGGAGTACTCAGGTTTTTCGAGAATGGGAAAGGCAACTGCCCAGTTCTGTAGTAGCAGAAAGGAACGTGGGAGATCAATGCAAAAACAAATAGACGCAATGCGTATTTTTTCACGTTTCTCGTGTGATAGTAACCTTCTGCTATGAAGTAACACATTATGGGCGCGGTTAGACGACCAATAGTGTGCATTATTTGCCCCAGAAGCGTTCCGGTTGGTACGAATGCCCAGCCAATGTGGTCGATGAGCATGGCTGTGACGGCAATCATCTTGAGGGTGTAAGATGACATTCCCGATTTTTCCCTAGTGTTTGAGTCTGATACTGACTGCACCATAATTTCCTCCTCAACCCGGGTCTGACTGTGTTATCATAATACAACATTTGTTAGAACGTGTAACATGTGGACTTAGATTTTACGTGGAAGCGCTTTAGTCATGAGGTGCAGGTGACAAGAAAGCCAGGATTGAGTTCAAGGGTAGGAGGTATAAGAAAGATGAAAGTATTTGGGGACTTGCTGCAAGCGGTGGGTAAAACGCCAATGGTACGATTGAACCGCATTACTAGTGAAGAGTGTGCGGAAGTTGTGGTAAAAATCGAGTACTTGAACCCAGGCGGTAGCGTAAAAGCTCGTTCGGCGCTAAGCATCATCACCGATGCTGAGGAAAAAGGTTTGCTCGGGCCTGGTTCTACCATTGTTGAGTGTAGCAGCGGTAACCAGGGCATTTCCTTGGCCATGGTTGGGGCAATCAGAGGTTACAAGGTTGTGATATTCATGCCTGAGACCATGAGCAGTGAGCGAAGGAAGATCCTTCGTGCTTACGGGGCGGAGGTCATTCTGACGCCTGCAGGAAAAGATATGAAGGAAACCATAGAACGATCGAGGAAAATGGCGGAGGAGTTTGCGGCGTCGGAGCCCAATGCTTTCTTGTCGAGGCAGTTTGACAATGAGGCTAATCCTAGAGCTCATCAAATGACTACTGCATTGGAAATCCTGGAACAGACAGATGGCAGGCTAGATGCGTTTGTATCAGGTATAGGAACAGGTGGAACCATAACAGGAGTCGGGCGAGAGCTGAAAAAGGTGCTTCCTGAGGTCAAGATAGTAGCTGTTGAACCTAGTAAGGCCTCCTTGTTCTACGGTATAAACGATGGTATTCATGCTCAAGAAGGTATTGGAGACGGAGTTTATCCGGGAATACTAGACTCATCAATAATAGACAGAGTTATTCTCGTAGATGACGATGACGCAATTGAGTGTGCCAGAGATCTTGCAAGAAAAGAAGGGATTTTCTGCGGAATATCAAGTGGCACTAATGTGTTTGGTGCCCTTCAAATAGCTAGGGAACTGGGTTCGGGGCATAGGGTAGTCACTTTAATCCCAGATGGTGGTGAGAAATATCTTAGCACTGCGTTGTTTCGCGAATAGGAGAAGGGGGAGGGAAGCAAAGGGGACGGGGGTTTTTGCTTCGCGCGAAGCAAAAACCCCCGTCCCCTTTGCTTCCTTTTGCTCTTTGCTTCAGTTGTAAGAAATTCTTAAGATATGTATCCATTTGTTAGTCAGATCTCTGGTTTATCCTATGAACTAGGCTCGAGGGTATTGCGCAGTTGCACAAAATGCTGGAGGCTGCACTGTAGGACGGGTTAGTTCCACGATGTACAATATAGGGAAGAGGGGTTTACGTAAGACCCAACTATTAGATCTAAATTTTGTTGAGAGGTGAAACAAGATGAAGAACAACGACGCATCTACAGGAAAGGCCAGAGTGCTTGTGGTTGACGATGATAGAGACATAGTGAACGCCATTTGCATAAACCTTGAGAAAGAGGGATATGTACCTCTTAGGGCATATGACGGCCCTGAGGCTCTGGATATCATACAGACTCAGAATGTGCATCTCATCATTCTAGATGTCATGATGCCCAAACTGGACGGGCTTTCTGCGATGCTAAAAATCCGCGAGGACAGAAACATCCCAATTATAATCCTCTCAGCAAAGTCGGAAGACAGTGACAAAGTCCTCGGACTGTCTATGGGAGCAGATGATTACGTCACCAAACCGTTTAACAGTATGGAGTTAATGGCTAGAGTCAAGTCCCAGTTGAGACGCTACATGACCCTAGGGGATGTCCATGAGAGGAATTCCTCTCGATTTCTTCAGACAGGCGGTTTGTGCTTTGACGTAGAGAACCGCACACTGACTGTTGATGGCGAACTGGTCAAACTCACTGCAACCGAAACCAAAATCGTGGAACTATTGATGCGTTCACCTGGAAGGATATTTCCCGCTGAAGAAATCTATGAGCGGGTCTGGGAGCAGCCTGCTTACCGTGTGGAAAACACTGTCATGGTGCATATTCGCCGCATCCGAGAAAAAATCGAGATAAACCCTAAAGAGCCAAAATACTTGAAGGTGGTATGGGGCATTGGATACAAAATCGAAAAGATCTGAGCAGGAAGTTGTGACTGATCCAGCTAATTCTTTAGGATTCGAAGGAAATGAGAATGAGACCGGGGTATCTGGACCCGTTGCCAAGGCGGACTCGAAAGATGAAGCAGGTACAAAAGGAGTTCCAACAGCCGCTCATAGTGGGAAAGCAAAGAGAACTCACCCTTTTAGGACGTGGATTTGCTTCGTCCTTGGCATCAGCATTATCGGGACATGCATAGTTGGAGCGTTAGTTGGTCTTTCCCTAGCCAATTGGAATTGGGAAGAATTGAAATCTGTTTTTCTTGATTACAAGCATACTATCCCTTTTAAGCAGCAAACAACAGTGTACTTCTATGCGCTGTTATCTCTAGTGGATGTTTCTGATCATAACAACCTCACGGAAGCATCGGAAGTAGCGGAAGTGCTAGATTATAGATTGGTGCGGGAAGGGGAAAACCTTAAGTATTATGCGGTGAATTTGGACTCTGGAATAGTAGCAACCAACATCGAAGAAGACCTATGCGAGGATTTGGCCAAGGCTGTAACAGAGGCTCATAGTGGAGAAATCATGCTTCCTTTACCGGACGGCTATGGGTACTATTGGTATTTCGATGGAAGTCGTACTCATGTGATTGAAAATGATAAACATTTAGATGTTGACCGGTTAGATAGCGCTTACCATAACCTATTAGTAGATGTACCTCAGTACTTGGGCGGAAAAGAAAAGGCCCAGTCAATACGAGCAGTGTTGGCAGTTAGCGATGTTTTGATTCCGAATCCATACGGAGAGTCAGCGTACTATAGGAATCAGCAGGTTTTTCGCGTGATTGGTTGGGCCTATTTGGTTACTCTATGTATTGGAGTTTTTATGCTTGGGTACAGCATATTGAAGTATGATGAAAAAAAGGAATTTGAAGCCAGTTTGGCATCATGGTTGGGTGGATTTTGGCTAGAAGTAAAGATTGGCATCACAATTCTACTCTTTGTCGGCGTGCTAGGTTTTGCAGGGGCAATTCTCTTGGGAACTTCAGGTCCGACGGGGGTTTTGGGCGTTGTTGTATCTGTCCTATGCGTTTATGCTGCGTTGTGGTGGGTATACGTCATAATCCTCGATATTTCCTATAACGGTAAGCAGGTTTTTGCCAATAACTGCATTGCCCATTTTTCAGAATGGATGACACTCTATGAAAGCAAGTATCCGTGGGAAAAACTTATGCTCAAAAGGGTCTATAGATTGATAGGCGCAGAGATTTGTCTTGCCATAATTGCAGTATTGTCCGTAATCATACTCATAGTAGCTGGGCATGGTGCATTTGGTTTCAGTGTTGCCGCAATTTGTGTAGTACTTGCATTCTACCTTATATATAGGTATGTACAGAGTTTTGCTACTACCGTGTCCGAAATGGGCCTTCTTATGGATCAGATTGAGAGAATGAAAAATGGGGATTTAGACACCAAACTATCGGTTAACAGCGATTCTGTTATCTACGACGCAGTTCAGAACCTCAACGATCTGCAAGAAGGGATGAACCTTGCAGTAAGTGAGAAACTCAAATCAGAGCGACTCAAGATTGACCTTATCACAAATATGTCCCATGACCTCAAAACGCCGCTAACATCTATAGCCAGTTACGTTGATCTTTTGGCAAAGGAAGACTTGCCAGCGCACGTAAAAGATTATGTGTCTATATTGAGTCAGAAGACTGAGAGACTAAAAAACCTTATCCAAGACCTGTTTGACTTGTCCAAAGCTACCAGCAACAATCTGGCACTGGATATCAAAGAAATTGACCTTTGTCGCTTAATCGAACAAACCCTTGCAGATATGGAGGAGTTGATTCAGGACTCGGGCATACCATTTAAGGTGGACCTGCCAGACGAGCCGGTTCTTATGAAAAATGATGGTGCTAAGCTATCTCGAGTATTCCAGAACCTCTTATCGAACGCAGTCAAGTACTCTCTTCCTGGAACTCGCGTATTTGTTAACCTGCAAGTTGTCGATAACGAAGCTGTTGTGACCATAAAGAACACTGCAAATTACGAAATGAACTTTGAGGAAGAGGACATATTAGAGAGATTTGCCAGGGGGGATGCGTCCAGGACTACCGAGGGTTCTGGGCTTGGCCTGTCTATAGCGAAAAGCTACACAGAAGCGTGTGGTGGGAAGTTTGCCATAAGGATAGATGGGGATCAGTTCACAGCCGAGGTTAGGTTACCTATGGCATAAGATATATAAAGCAAAAGGGACGGGGGTTATTGCTTCGGACGAAGCAATAACCCCCGTCCCTTTTGCTTCTCTTTTGCTTCTCTCTTGCTTTACTTCTACTTCATTTTTTCCTGGCGAGTTCTGCAACTTCACTAAATCTGCCAATTATGTAACCGTAGTTGTCCCTATGGTGAGGTATATTGCAGTTGCTGCAATCCTTGATGCCATCCACAGTGTAGGTGAAATTGCCTTTACAGTCTTCCCCTAGAGCATACAGGGGGCAGTAACAGAAAAGGCAATTGAAATCATCTGGATCTACACCGGTGTGGCAGGGGAACGCTTCGCATTCTCTGTGATTAATGAAGGCATACTTCTTGCCTCGCCAATATTCTGCGTTATTCTGAGGATGTTTTGTGTCCATAGTCGCCTCCTGATAACTAGACGCCGATAGCATATGTTCCTATTATAATACTTATTCTTTATAGTCGTTTCCTTGCCGTTTGCATTATTGATTTTCGTCTGCTGAATCATACCTAAGAAACCATATGTAAGAAAACCAACAAGCACGCAAGCTTATCCTATCAGAACATTTCGTGTTTCGAAAGAAGGAATGAGGAACCCATTTGTAGAAAATCACTTATTGACGGTTATGCGGCTGCAACCAAGCCTATATGGTTGCTAAAGGGGGCTTCTTAGCCAGTGCGCAGTTTATGGCCACTTTACACGCAGACCGTGCTCATTAATACGAAAGAGGTGAATTTTCTGTATGAAGGAACTATTGAGAAATGCCCTCAGGCTAGCTGACGTAGACTATTGCGAAATTCGCTTTGAACAAAGCGAATTTTTGTCTATCGGATATCAAGGGAAGGAACTAGACAGAATCGTAAGAGATACCCCCTATGGGGGAAACGTTAGGGCTTTATACAAGGGTGGATGGGGGTTTGCATCTTTCAACAGCCTAGACGATCTAGATGAAGCAGTAAAATCTGCATGCAGGCAGGCTCGAATAACTGGTGACAAACAAGGGGGCGAAAGCAAATTGGCTCCTGCGCCTATCATCGAAGACGAGTACGTGCCTAACTATACTCTAGATCCCCGGAAAGTAAGCTTGGACGAAAAGATAAACCTTCTGGACAGATACAGAGATATCATTTTAGGGTATGATCCTGCAATTACTGCAGCTCAAATTACTTACAACGAAAGAATTACGGATCTTTGCTTTGCGAATACCGAGGGTACATACGTAAGGCAAGAGAAATTGGATATAGGGGCATCCCTTGGCGCTACTGCTAGGAGAGGAATGCTGACTGTGTCTGAGTCCATAGGGCGCGGTAGCTCAATAGGGTTTGACTGTATGCTCGACGCTGACGAGGAACTCAAGGAAGCTTGCGACTTGGCAGTAAGACTTTTGGATGCTCCGCAAGTAAAAGCGGGAGTGTACACAGTAGTCTGCGATCCGGCTTTGGCAGGGCTTTTCGTTCACGAAGCCTTTGGCCATCTGAGCGAAGCTGACAACGCTTACAAGAACCCTCGTATGGCCGAGACCATGAAGTTGGGGCGCAGGCTTGGTCGGGATATTCTTACCATATATGACACCGGTGAGTATCCTGAGAATCGCGGTTACCTGAAATATGATGACGAAGGCGTCCCTACTCGACGTGCTTACCTGGTCAAAGACGGAATCTTGGTCGGGCGTTTACATTCGCGGGAGACAGCTGGAATCATGGGTGAGCCTATCACTGGCAATGCCCGAGCTCTAAACTACACTTTCCCGCCAATAGTCCGGATGAGGAACACCTGTATAGCTCCAGGTGAGGCTAGTTTAGAAGACATGATAAAAGATATAGATTTGGGACTATACGCAGTAGGTTCAGGTGGAGGTCAAACCAACGGAGAAATGTTTAACTTTATGGCGCGTCACGGTTTTATGATTCGCGACGGGAAAATTGCAGAATTAGTTAAAGACGTGAAATTAATGGGCAACGTTTTTACTACTTTGGAGAACATAGATATGATTGGAAACGATCTTAAGGCGCGAGATGGCGCAGGCGGCTGTGGCAAGGGAGGGCAATCGCCTCTTCCAACCAGCGGATTATGCCCATCAATTAGGATTCAAAATGTAATAGTCGGAGGTGGCAAGTAATGATTGGTTTTATACTGCCCGAGGGTGTCCAGGGAGAACTTCACCGTAGAACTTATCGTTCATGGGGCGTGTCGTTTCAGAACAGTATGTTTGAAGGAACTAGCCATAGCCGCAATGATCTAAGGACTGTTAGGGTAATCGATTCAGGTAAAATGAGTACTGCTACGAGCACGAAGCCTGACTGCGAAGAGGAACTAGTAAAGACTGCCCTGGAACTTTCCAAGTACGGCACTGTCGTGAATTTCGATTTTCCAGGCCCTTCGCAATATACCGAAATTGAACTAGCAGATCCCAAAGTAGCCCAAATCGACTTCCCTGAAATGATCGAAATAGGCGATGATCTCTTACATTCTCTTCTCAAAGTTGACCCGAATATTAGAGCGTCGGCTTCATTGGGTGCCCAGGAAGTAGAGGTAAATTTGAGCAACAGCAATGGGTTCTCAGGGGAATACTCTAAAACCATATTTCGCGCAGGCATGGGTGCTCAGTACATTCAAGGCGAAGACTTTCTGCGATTTGGAGAATATAGGTCTTCTTGGACTAACGATATAGATTATGAAGAATTGAAAAAGGAAGTTATCCAGCTATTTGAGTGGGCAAAGGAGATAACGGACATCGATGCTGGATCATATCCTGTAATATTTGCACCCGGAGAGGTAGGCAATCTTTTGCGTCCCTTTATAGCTTCATTAAACGGGAAGGCCGTTGCCCGAGGGATATCACCTCTAGAAGATAAGATTGGTGAGGAACTCCTAGACACTAGGATAACCCTTATAGACGATGGCACCTTGCCCAGAGAGGTATCTAGTGTTCCTTTTGATAGGGAAGGCATTCCTACTCAGAAAAATGTTCTTATTGACCGCGGAGTTGTTAAACAGATACTTACAGATCTTGAAACGGCCAGGGCATTGGGACTACCGCCTACAGGTAACGGTACAGGCAGTGGACCTGCACCTCATAGAACCATACTGGTTCCAGGAGAGACTCCTCTTAAGAAGTTAATTAAGGATATAGAGAAGGGGCTAATAGTGTTTGGCACAATGGGAGCATGGACAGGCAATCCATACGGTGGCAACGTATCTGGCACCATTTCTTTGGGTCTTAAGATTGAAGGCGGTGAGATTGCAGGACGAGTCAAGAACTGCATGTTTTCCATAAATTCATTCAAACATTTTAAGGATAATCTCATAGGGCTTAGCCAAGAAACCAAATCTTTAGGCAGTTCTACTTACCCCTATGTGGTGCTAGACGATGTGGTCATAACCACTGGATGATACGAGAATCAAAGGCGAAGCGATGAAGCAAAGAGAAGGAATGAAGCAAAAGAGAAGCAAGGGGGACGGGGGTTTCTGCTTCATTCCTTATAGGGTATTGCTAACAGGCAGACTTAATGTATGTACGGTCACGCCAAAGTCGCAGCATCATATCGGAAGGATATTGTGTATCTAGTAAATCACTACATATGGCGAAATCCCCTAAGAGCGCTTAGAAGGTAGAGCGCTCTTAAAGGGTAGAGCCCCAGACAAGCACTTTAGCCTACACGTCAGTTTCCGATGATTTACTGCACTTTAAGTAAGAAAGGGGGCAGTTTAAGAAGAAGCACAACGCAGCAAAGCGGAGTGAAGCTTTTAAATGTTAAGGCGGATATTAACAATATCAATAACAAAATGCAACATGTTTAAGGTTTAGATTGACAGACTCTACTTTCGGGAGTAGAGTCTGGATGTAAGGTATCACGGTGCCGACAGAGCGGTGAGTTTTTTGAGCATGTCATATCTATTGCTTCCCTTGGTGTTCTAGGGCGTTCTAGAGCGTTGCGCCATGGCCTGACACGTACGCTCTAAGAGGTTAGATTTGACTCACGAATCTCCCGCGGGAAACGAAAAAGAAAGGGGGAATTCCCGAGTGTCTTTTGATACGGAAAAGACGGTAATGACTATGAGAGACATGTTAATGACATCAACGCGCATGCTTAAAGCCCTCCAGCGTTCAACTGCAGAATATTGTGAAATCCGAATAGAAGAAACAGAAGAGACTATTGTGCGATTGAGGGGGAACGAGACTGAACTTGTCACCCAGAACGTATCGGTAGGGGGCAATGTGCGGGCCCTTTACCAAGGCGGATGGGGCTTTGCTTCTTTTAACCGCCTTGACGATTTGGAAAAGAAAGTGGATGAGGCGTGTGCGCAGGCAAAGATTTTAGGAGAGAGGCTGAAAAAAGACATTAGGCTGTATCCAGTAGATCCGATAGTAGACTACGTTTTTGGGCAATTCAAAAAAGAGGCGTTTGCAGTGCCTCTTTCTGAAAAAATGGAGCTTCTTCAGGAATATAACCGGATAGTACTTGATTCACCAGAAATCACATCCTCATCTGTGTATTACTTGGACCGACACACCCATCTGCATTTTGCGAATTCGGAGGGTACATACATATACCAAGAGAAGATGGATGTTGCCGGAAGTATAACAGCAGTTGCCACAAAAGATAGGCTCACGACCCAAGAGTCTGCCAGTTTCGGTTCGAATCAAGATTACAATGTGGTATTAGGGCTTGAAGAAGAGATAAAAGAGGCGGCTGATGCTGCTCGGCAGATGCTCTACGCACCGGTGGTAGAAGGTGGTCAGTATACTGTGATCTTGGATCCATTTATGGCAGGTACATTTGTTCATGAGGCATTTGGCCATTTGAGCGAAGCCGATGACCTTGATGAAGATGAAAGGATGAAGGAACTGCTCAAGATCGGTACCCGTTACGGTTCAGAGGACCTAGACATTTACGATAGCGGAGTTGAAGGCCCCAACCGTGGTGAATGTAAGTACGACGATGAAGGTGTTCCTATGCAGAAAACGTACCTTATAAAAGGTGGGGTAGTGGTTGGACATCTCCATTCTAGGGAAAGCGCTGCTAAAATGGGCGAATCGGTTACAGGTAATGCCCGGGCGATTAACTACAGGTTTCCACCTATAGTTAGGATGCGCACCACGTGTATCGCTCCAAGAGAACATACTTTCGAAGAGATGATTGAGAGCATTTCACTGGGCGTCTATGTCAAGGGAGGATATGGAGGGGAGACTAACGGGGAGATGTTTACCTTTGCACCATCTAGAGCATATATGATACGCAACGGGGCTATTGCTGAGATGGTTCGCGACGTTAACCTTACTGGAAATGTATTCGACACTTTGAGAAATATAGACATGATAGGGAACGATTTCGAGTACAAAAACAGTGCCGGTGGTTGTGGTAAGGGCTCCCAAAGCCCTCTTCCAGTAGCGCAAGGATCGCCTCATATACGTATTAAGAACGTTATTATCGGAGGTGAGAAGAAATGAGGAAGATGCTAGATGAAGCTGTTGCTAAGGGAGCCGAAGCTATCTTGACCATAACTGACTCGAAGAATACAGCAGTTTCTTTTGACTCCAATCGACTTAAGAAAATAGAGAATACCGAATCGTATACGCAAGGTCTACAGGTGATAAAGGACGAGAAACTGGGAGTAGCTGCTTCAACGCGAGTAGGTGGTGAAGGAGAACTTCTGGAAAAAGCTATAAGCGTAGCTGAGTTTGGGCCTACGGTAAGTTATACATTTCCTGCGCCTGAGCCGTGTCCAAACCCTAAGATGTTCGACCAGCGCGTTGCTGATATTAGCATTGATGAAATGATTGCCATCGGCGAAGAACTGGTGGATGCTATGAGGACTCTGGATAGTTCAATTAATGCAGGAGCACAGATCCAGAAGAGCGTGTTAACGGCTAAGATGGCCAATACAAAGGGACTTGGGGTGGATTTTGCAAAGACGGTGTTTGTAATTACAGGTGGATTTCAGTTTGTGGAAGGGCAAAACCTGCTCGGCTCTTGGGATTGGCAAATAACCACCTCTTTAGAATATGACCTTGAAGCTTTGAAAGATAAGCTTATAGAGGACTTTGAAATCGGAAGGAAAAACGTATCGATTGAAACTGGGCAGTACGATGTACTCTTTACACCGTCAGCAGTCTCGGACATAGCGATGCCGATTATAGCTTGTCTTGATGGGCGAGCCGTCATGCGGGGTATTAGTCCTTTTGCGGGTAGGATTGGCGAAGAAATCTTTGCACCTTCTTTCTCGCTTATAGAAGACGGTACCCTTGACGGGGCTGTTGGAAGTCGTCCTTGCGACGACCAAGGGGTGCCGTGTCGCAGGACTCCTTTGATCGAGCAGGGTGTGTTGAAAGAGTATTTGCTGGACTTGGAGTCTGCTCAGAGGCTCGGTAGAAAGCCAATTGGCACCGGTAATCCAGGAGGAGCACGTCCCAACAACTTGATCGTACCTGCAGGGGATATTTCAGTAAATGATCTATTGGCAGATATGAAGCGAGGAATCATCATCGACCAAACGATGGGAGCCTGGGCGGGCAACCCTTACACAGGTACGGTTACAGGCAACGTTGCTTTAGGGTATCTCGTAGAAGATGGCAAGAAAGTTGGGCGGGTAAAAGATTGTATGTTTTCCTTGAACGTCTTTACACACTTAAAGTCCAACCTTTTGGCTCTTAGCAAAGAGACTAAGAACATGGGCACAAGCATTCTCCCCTATTTCCTTATCGGAGGGGTATCTGTTTCGACCCGCGGTTAAGTGGCTAATTTAGACGTAGCAGTGAAGTATCTTAGTTTCAGTCAGACTGCCACATATAGGCAGCCGTTGCGTATGTACGGGGCGGGGCTTAACATGCCTCGCCCCGAAGCATGGGGACGGTTCTG
>Ga0208823_1000522_pt1 | contig 33063 bp, 20 predicted proteins | sample AD_UKC075_MetaG_FD_184440 | JGI IMG/M metagenome (GOLD analysis project Ga0208823, IMG submission 184440) | Active sludge microbial communities of municipal wastewater-treating anaerobic digesters from USA - AD_UKC075_MetaG (SPAdes) (version 2) | ecosystem: Engineered > Bioreactor > Anaerobic >... | reverse complement strand
TCTGCCCAACCGATGGTTCAGGGAGATTGGCCTCTTGGACCTAACGAAGTACAGTGTTGGTATTGTGTCGCAGTTCTACGAACGGCGGTAGATTCTTCAGGAGCGGTGTACGCGGCCCGTACGCACCGTTCTGTGAGAGGAAAGCCGCTAGGCTGATCACCTAGCGGCTACCTACTCGATTAAGTTCAACGCTAGAACCGGAGTCCCGTGATGCCAAAACGCACCGTGGCCTGGGCCGAGCTGTCCAGCTCCACGCCCAACGAGAGGTCCGTGGGGTATAACCCAAAGAAGTGCAGCTCGCTGCCCACGCCCACCCGCAGGCTGGGCCTTACATCCAGCTCGGTTACGGGCGTTTCCACCGTCACCCCGCCTAAGAAGTACGGCCGCACCAGGGCAAAGCCCACGGGGAAGTGCTCTTCACCCCAGGGGTAGACCTGCACCTGGGGGGACAGGGCCACAAGGAGTGTGTCCTGGATGGGCTGGTCTTCCTCCGGCCGCAGGCCGCTGACCCGCAGGGAGAGGCCCGCCACCGCCCGGGAGTAATCCAGGAGCTTGCTGCTGGTTGCCGAAACCTGCCAGGCTTTGTCCCCCTGGGAGACATAGGTGGCCTCCAGCATCAGCTTTTCCCACTCCGGCCCCGTGACCGCAACCCCCAAAGTGGGGCGCTCCCGGTTGGGGCTTTGGCGCACGAAAAGGTCAACGGATCCCCACTGGGCCCGGCCCCAGTCCACAAAGACCTCGTGACCCCCGTTGTCGGGGTCAAAACCGTAGCGGTAGCCCAGGCCAAACCAGGCCAGGGGTCCGTGGGTGAATTTGAACCCGATCTTGGGGAAGTTGTAGTCGCTGTCAAACTGGAATTCAGGCTTAAAGGTGAAGCGCTTGGGCAGGCTGGCCACCCGGCGCTCGGCGCGCTGGACGATCTCTTGGAACTCGGTGGTGCTGTAGCCATCCTGCCTGTAGGGGCGGAACTGGAACGTGGGATCCTTGGCCAGGATCACCGTCTTGATCTGCTCCACGTACTGCAGCCCCGCGGCGTAGCCCTGCTCGATGAAATACGCGGCCTTCTGGAATTCCCAGGAGGAATCCAGCCCCACGTCGGGCACGATGAGCACGTCGGCCATGGCGGTGTTGATCTCTGTGTAGCCTTCCAGCATGGCGGTTAGGGACATGCGCAGATTGTTCATGATCCTGCGGTAATCGGGGTTCTCATAGTCCTTTTCCAAAGAGACCGCGATAATCACATCGGCGCCCATGTCCGCGGCCACGTTGGCCGGCACCTGGTTCTTCAAGCCGCCGTCCACGTAGTAGGCATCGCCGATCTGTACAGGGGGGAACACGCCGGGGATGGACATGCTCGCCTGGATGCCGACGCTGACCAGGCCTTCATCCAGGGCCAGCTCCCTGCCTGTGCCCAGGTTCACCACCACTGACTTAAAGGGTATGGGCAGCTGGTCGTAGGTTTTCCCATCCAGGAGCACATCCAAAAACTGCTGAATGCCCGTGCTGTCCACCACGCCCCCCGTGGGCGGGAGGGGGATATCCAGCAGTTTAGAGGTGTCCAGATGGGTGGCTAACTGTTCCATGTTTTCCACCGAATAACCGGCGGCGTAAAGGCCGGCCACGATGCTCCCCATACTGGTGCCCACGATCATATCGATGGGGATCCCGTTTTCTTCCAGGGCCTTGATCAATCCAATGTGGCTGAAGCCCCGGGCCGAGCCTCCCCCCAGCACCAGGGCCACCGTGGGTCTGGTTTGCTTCGCCGCGGCACCCGCGCCGGCCAGGCAGAGGATCAGGACCGCCGCCAAGAGGCTTACGGCTGTTTTTCTATGCATCAATGCTCTCAACTCCTAAGTAAACACCTTCGCAGTATATAACTTCGGCTGGCGAAGGGTTTTTGTATGCGTCGCCTAGTGAAAAGGGTATGGCTTTGGGGGGCGTTTGTCAAGCGCTGCCGCCCCCCGGCGAGGATAAAAAAAGAGGGGTAGGGCCATGCTACACGCGAGTTAACCTAGAGAAAGGAGATAGCATGGCGAAAAAACCAGGACCCAAACCCGACGACCGCAGTGACAATGTGGAAAAACTCCGGCAGCAGGTGGTGCAGACCATTGAAAACCTGGAGGAAGCCCACAAGACGCTGCAGATGAACCTTCCGGAAGAGCAGAAGGAGGCCATCAGGGCCAAAAACCGCCGCCGGGAGGAGGCCATTGCCGCTAAGCGGCGGGAGATCCGCGATGAATATGCCTTCCAGGAGAGGCAGAAGGAATAGGAAAAGGAGCCGTCCAGGCCGGGCGGCTTTTTTGTTGGCAGGAAATGGCCTTACGGGAGGGGAATTTTCTCACCTGGGAGGGGGCAGCAAGCCCCTCCGATTTCAGGCTGGAGAAAGGTGAGGTCCATTGAGCAGAGAGGATTTGCGTTTGCAGGCGGCTGCCATTTTTTCCGATGGCATGGTGCTCCAGCGGGAGGTACCCCTGCGCCTGTGGGGCACGGCCCCTCCCCAAGAGGAACTGGAAGCGCGCTTTCGGGGAGCGGTCTATAGATTCCAAAGCGATGCCGCGGGAACCTGGCGGCTGGAGCTGCCGCCCCAAGAGGCCGGCGGCCCCTTTGAGCTGGTGATTACGGGGGCAGGATCTGAGCTGGTGATCCGGGATATTCTCATCGGCGATGTGTGGCTCCTGGGGGGCCAGTCCAACATGGAGCTGCCCGTGGCCAGGACCCTGGATCTTTATGCCCAGGAGGTCAAGGGGGCGGACAATCCCTGGATCCGCCAGTATCGTGTGCCCATCTCCTTCAACTTCGCCGGTCCCCAGACCGATCTGTCCGGCGGCAGCTGGGAGGCGGTGAACCCCCAGACGGTGCTGGAGTTCAGCGCCTTGGGCTACTTCTTTGCCCAGGCCCATAACCAGCGCTACCGGGTACCGGTGGGCCTGGTGCTCACCGCGGTGGGCGGCAGCCGCATCGAAGCCTGGCTCAGCGAAGAGGTGATCCGGGAGCTGGGGGGCTATGAAGATGTGCTGGCTCGCTGCCAGGACCCCGAGTACGTCCGGGAGTTGACCGATGGCCAGCTGGCGGCCACAGCAACCTGGTTTGAGGGGATCAATGCCCGGGATGTGGGGCTGCAGGAGAGTGAAACCCCCTGGTACAGCCCGGATCTGGATGATGGGGATTGGGACGGCCTGACGGTCCCCCAGCTCTGGAAGGGGACTGAGCTGGAAGGCCTCTGCGGTTCAGTGTGGCTGCGCAAACAGTTCCAGCTGGACCAGGGCGCCGCGGGCCGCGGTGCCCTCCTGCGCCTGGGGGCCATAGCGGATGCCGATTTCACCTACCTCAACGGGGTGCAGGTGGGCAAAACGGGCTACCGCTACCCACCGCGCAACTATGAAGTGCCCCCCGGCGTGCTCAAGGCGGGGATCAACACCCTGGCGGTGCGGGTGATTGTGGGCTACGGCGGAGGAGGGTTTATTGAAGGCAAGAGCTATGCCTTGGAAATCGGCTCGGAGCGTATAGATCTCACCGGGGAGTGGAAGTACAAGGTGGGCTGCCGCACAGAGCCTCTGCAGCGTTTCACCAGCGTCCACCACCAGCCCAGCGGGATGTACAACGCCATGATCGCCCCCCTTAAGGGCTGTGCTTTCCGGGGTGTCCTCTGGTATCAGGGCGAGTCCAATACGGGCGCACCGGAGGAGTACGGGAGGCTGTTTGCCGCGCTGGTTGAGAACTGGCGCCGGGATCTGAGCGATCCCCAGCTGCCCTTCCTCTTTGTGCAGCTGCCCAACTACGACACCACTCTCGAAGGGGATCCCCAGCCCGGCCAGTGGGCCCTTCTCCGGGAACAGCAGCTGAAATCCTTAGAGCTGCCCCGCACCGCCATGGCGGTAACCGTCGATGTGGGGGAAGCCAACGATCTCCATCCCCAGAACAAAAAGGATATTGCCCTACGGCTGCACCTGGCGGCCCGCCGGATGGTTTTCGGGGAGCCCATCACCGCCCAGGGTCCCTTCTTTGCACGCCTGGAGCGGGAGAACGGTGCCCTGCGGGTCTATTTCACAGACACCGGGGGAGGCCTGGAGGCCAGGGGTGGGGAGCTGCGGTGGTTTGAAGTCTGCGGCCCAGATGGAGTATTCCACGCCGCCCAGGCTGAGGTCCAAGGGGAGACCGTGCTGGTGTGGAGTGCAGATGTGCCCGAGCCAGTGGGGGTGCGCTATGCCTGGCACGATAACCCGGAAGGGGCCAACCTCTATAGCGCAGAGGGCCTGCCTGCCTCCCCATTCCGGGCCCATCTGTAAAGGGAACGACAGCAAAACAAGAGGGGCTGCACCACAGCGGTGCAGCCCCTTATACTTCTAGGTTGCTAGTTGTCTCCGTACATCGCGTCGTATTTCGCAGCCCGCTCATCGATGATGGCCTGGCCGCCGGAGCGGAGGTAGTCCTGGAAGCCCCGATCCCAGACAGCGTCAAACTCTTCCGGTTTGGCCACGATGGCCTGGGCCAGGAGGTTGTTCCGCTTCTCAGACAGGGCGGTTTCCATACCCTGCTCCGCCTCGATGTCGCCAACCTGGACGTTGATGCCGTAACGGGCTTCGTTGCTGGTGATCTCGTAGGCCCGCTCAATGTACTTGGCTTCTACGCCCGGATAGTTCAGGGCGATGGACCTGGCGGTGAGCACGGGATCGCCCAGATCAAGGCCGTTGATGGTGATGGTGTAGTCGATGTTGGACGGGGAGTTGATGATCTTCTCGCCCACCACAGGCAGCATCTCGATGGCACCATCTTCGTGGACGATGTGATGCACGCCCTCTTCACCGATCTGGAGGAACCTGCGCACTTCCAGGCTGGAGATGAAGTCCAGATACAGCAGGGAAGCCAGGGGTTCCTTGTTGGTGGCGGGGAAGAACACTTTCCTGTCGATAGGTGCGCTGAGATACTTACGGTAGATGCCCGCATCGTTGGGGAAGCACTCCACCGCGATGAAGGCCGCCTCTTCGCCTACCATGTTCCTCAGCTGGACATGGATGCCTTCCTGGCCATCACGGTAGGGGTAGTCCCAGTTGTGCATGAAGGCGCCCACATAACCGGCCTTAATCAAGTTATCTTCGGTGCGGTCGCCGGCTCCATACAGCGGGAAGTCCTTCCAGATCAGGCCTTCGTTGTACCACTGGTTGAGCTTGCGTACGCCTTCTTTGTAGTTGGGCCAGAGCAGATGGCGATCGTCAAAGCCGTAGACCCACATATCCCTGTCGGACATGTCGTTGGGCACAAAGGACATGATCAGATGGTCGTTCCTCCAGCCCACGTCGAAGCTGGTGGAGTAGGGGATCATCTTGTCCGCATCTTCGCCCAGGAGCAGTTCCGCGTTGTCCCGGAAAGCCCGGAGCATGTTTTCAAACTCTTCCAGGGTCCTGGGTTCCTCCAGGCCCAGCTTCTTCAGCCAGTCTTCCCGAACAAAGGTGTTGATCTTCTTGTTCTGGAAGAGCAGGGCTTCGATGGCCCAGACGGTACCGGTGTTGGGATCCCTGTTCCAGTAGATATTGGTTTCGCCCAACAGCCCAAACAGGTTCGGCAGGTATTCTCTATACTCTTCTAGGTAGGGGGCCAGATCCAGCACGCCGCCCATATTGGCATAGGCTAGGATGGTGGGATAGCTGTAGGTGACGCAGATATCAGGCGCATCTCCCGCAGCCAGAAGGTTGTTGATCACTTCAACCTCTGTCCAGCGGGGTACTGGCTTGAACTCCACTTCCACGTTGTACTTCTCCAGCATGCCCTTCTTGATAAAATCGGTCCAGAAGTTGTCCTCCGGTGGCGAACCTCCGGGGTTGCTCCGGTCATAGATCTCCACAGTGATCTTGCGGGTGGTGGTAAAACGCCCATCCACAAACCCCGGATCAGCCGCGAAGGCCAAGACCGAGCTGCCCAACACGAGAAGCGCCAGGAGCAGCACACCAAACAGTCGTTTCCGCATGGCAACTCATCCTTCCTTTCTTTTTTTATAAAGCACTGACGTGCATTATAACCCTTTAACCGTGTGCCCTAATCCTTGAGCGCTCCCAAGGTGGCTCCGCTGATGAAGTACCTTTGGAGCCAAGGATAGACGATGAGAATGGGCACGGTGGCAAACATGACCGTTGCCGCTTGGATGGTATCTGAAATGCCCGGAGCGCTGGCGAAGCCCTCCTGGGTCTGGATCTCGATGCTGGTCACCGCGTTGAGGATGTTGTAAAGCAGCAGCTGGATAGGATGGTATTTGCGCTCATTCATGTAGTACAAGGCATCGGAAAAACCGTTCCAGCGGCCCACGGCATAAAACAGGGAAAGGGTGGCCAGAACTGGTTTGGACAGGGGCAGGTAGATGGAAAACAGGATACGTATCGGGCCCGCCCCGTCAATTTCCGCCGACTCCCGCAGACTGTCGGGGATGGAGTAGAAGAACGTCCGCATGATGATCATGTAAAAGACCGACAGGCTGTTGGGGATGATCAAGACCAGGGGATGGTTCAAAAGGCCCAGGTCTTTGTAGAGCAGGTAGTGGGGAATGGTCCCCGCGCTGAAGTACATGGTAAAGAGAATCATGGTGTTGAAAAACCGCCGCCCTTTGAGATCCCGGTAGATGAGGGGATAGGCGCATAAAACGGTCATGGTCATGGACACACCCACGCAGATCACGGTCAAAATGGCGGTCCAAGCCAGGGACCAGGTGTATTTACTGTCCGTGAGCACCAGCCGGTACGCCTCCACGTTCCAGCCCTTGGGCCAGAGCAGCACCTGATTGCGGAGTATATATTCCGTGGAGCTGAGGGACCGGGCCAGAATATTGAGCATGGGCAGCAAACAGATGATGATCAAGAGCAGGCAGACAAAGGCAATGGCGAGATCTGCTGCTTTAGAGCGTTTGGATTTGACCACGGCTCATCCTCGCTTTCTATCCTTTGTTTACACTACCAAATACCGCGCTCGCCGAACCTTTTGGCCAGGGCATTGGCTGCCACCAGGAAAATCACGCACACCACCGACTGGAACAGGCCCACGGCGGTTGTGAGGGAGAACTGCAGCCCCCGGATGCCGTAGCGGTAGACGAAGATGGAGAGGACGTTGGATACGCTGTTCACCAAGGGGTTGCTCAAGGCGTAGGGCCGGTCCAGTTCGCTGCTGAGGATATGCCCCAGGCTGAGAATGAGCATGGTGAAGATGGTGGGACGCAGGCCCGGCAGGGTGATGTACCAGATGTTCTGCCAGCGGTTCGCTCCGTCAATGGCCGCGGCTTCGTAAAGCTCCGGGTTAATGTTGGTCAGGGCGGCTAGGTAGATAATGGCGTTCCAGCCCATGTTGCGCCAGATCCCCAGGAAGACATAGGTAAACACCCAATGGGTGGGATCGTTGAGGAAGGGAATAGATTCAAAGCCCAAACGGTTCAAGAGGATGTTGATCATACCCGAGGTGGGCGCGAAAAGCTGCTTGGCCAGTCCGGCAATGATGATCCAGGAGAGAAAATGGGGCAGGTAGACCACGGACTGGGTAAATCGCTTAAAGCGGGGAAAAGTCAGCTCATTGAGGAGCAGCGCCAAAATGATCGGTGCTGGAAAGCCGATCACCAAGTCCAGGAAGTTCAAAAGCAGGGTGTTGCGCAGCGCATAGAGGAAATCGAGGTTGCGGAAAGCTTTCAGGAAATACTCAAACCCGTGATTGTTTGCCAGAGGCATCTCCCACGGGCTTTGAACGATGCTGTAGCGCTTAAAGGCGATCTGGATATAGGTCATGGGGATGTACCTAAAGACAATAAAATAAGCGATGGGAATGGAAAGCATCAGATAAAGGGACCAGTATTTGCGCAGGTAGTTGATGATGCGCCGGGGATTGATGTTGGCTACACGTTTCATCTCTTGCCCTCCGCCCCTTTTTATACTACCATGGTAGTATACTTGAATAATATCTTACATTTTGATAAAAGTCAACCCCATTTTTTACGGTGGTTTGGTGCATTTAACCCCGGGAAAACAAGAAACAGCGGGGTTTGCAGCGATCGGGAAGGGAGGCCGCAGGGTGGGAGAGACTGTACTGCTCAACGATGGCTGGCAGTTTGCCCGAGGTCCGCTGGATCAGCTTGATCCCGCCGGTTTGGAATTTGCCGATGTAGACCTGCCCCACGACTGGCTGATCTACGATGCCAAAAGCCTCTATGCAGATGGCATCGGCTGGTACAGGCGGTATTTAGATTATAACGGCCAGGGGCGCATCTTCCTCTATTTTGAAGGCGTTTATCTGGACTGCTCCCTCTTTGTCAACGGGACCTGGATCGGGGACTGGAAAAACGGCTACACTTCCTTTGAATATGAGATCACCCAGGCGCTGAGGCCTGGGTCCAATGAGATCTTGGTCCGGGTTGTGCACCAGGCCCCCAACAGCCGCTGGTATTCCGGGGCGGGGATTTACCGCAGCGTCTGGCTGAAGCTGCGGGACGCTGACTTCTTGGTTACAGACGGCATCTACGTTTCCAGCCGCCGCCTTAAGGGCACAGACACCTGGGCGGCAGCCGTGGACTGCGAAGTGGAGGCGGGGAGCGGCGCGCCGCTGGCGGTGGTCCACACCCTTTTCCAGGGTAAAACGCCCGCGGCCAGCTCCCGGGAGCTGCTGCCCCCAGGTGTGGGCAGGCTGCTGAGCAGCCAGGAACTGGTCCTCAGGGGGGTGGAGCTGTGGGACCCCGACAAGCCCCGCCTCTACCGGCTCCGCACCGAGCTCGTGGATGGGAAAACCGGTCAGGTTCTGGACCGCACCTGGCAGAATGTGGGCTTTAAGGAAGCGGTCTTAAGCCCCCAAGAGGGGTTGATCCTTAACGGCCGCAAGTTGGAGCTCAAGGGGGTGTGCGAGCACCACGATCTGGGCGCCTTGGGCGCAGCTTTCAACAAAGACGCCCTGCGCTACCGCTTGCAGCTTTTGAAAAAGATGGGCGTAAATGCCCTGCGCACCGCGCACAGCGTTCCGGCAAAGGCTTTGATGGAACTCGGGGATGAGCTGGGCTTTTTAGTGATCAGCGAGGCCTTCGATATGTGGGAGCTGCCCAAGACCAAGTTCGACTACGCCCGCTTTTTCCCCCAGTGGGTGGAGCGGGATGTGGCCAGCTGGGTACGGCGGGACCGCAACCACCCCAGCCTGCTCATGTGGAGCATTGGCAACGAGGTGCTGGACACCCATGTGGGTGAGCGGGGCCTGGAGCTGACCCGCCTCCTCATTGAGCAGGTGCGCCGCCACGATCCCCGGGGGAACGGCTTTGTAACCTTTGCCTCCAACTACCTGCAGTGGGAGAACACCCAGCGCTGCGCCGAGCTGCTGGATGCTGTGGGGTACAACTACGGCACCGGCCTGTACCGCGCCCATAGGGAAAAATACCCCCACTGGGTGATCTATGGCAGCGAGACCAGCGCCGTGGTGCAGAGCAGGGGCATCTACCACTTTCCCCTGGAGGTGCCCACCTTAGGCGAAGACGATGGCCAGTGCTCCGCCCTGGGCAACAGCCCCGTGAGCTGGGGTGCACCCAGTACCCAGGACTGCCTGGACGCCCAGCGGGAAGCTCCCTTTTCCCTGGGTCAGTTTATCTGGAGCGGCTTTGACTACCTGGGGGAACCCACGCCCTACCACAGCAAAAACTCCTTCTTCGGCCAGCTGGACACCGCGGCCTTTCCCAAGGACAGCTACTACATCTACCAGGCCGCCTGGACCGACTACAAGACCAACCCCATGGTGCATCTCTTCCCCCATTGGGATTTCAGCCCCGGCCAGCTCATCGACGTGCGGGTCTGCTCCAACGCTCCCCAGGTGGTCCTGGAGCTGAACGGCAGGGAAATCGGCCGCAGAAACATGCGGGAGCCCCAGCACTTATACGTTACCAGCTGGAAGGTTCCCTATGTGCCGGGGGAGCTGAAGGCTGTGGCCCTGGATGAAAAGGGCAGGGTATTGGCCTGCGCGGTGCGGCGCTCCTTTGGCGATCCGGCCAGGATCAAGATCAAGGCTGATCGGAGGGAAATCGAGGCCAACGGCACTGATTTGATCTTCGTGGAGATCTCCATGGAAGATGCCCAGGGCAATCCGGTGGAAAACGCCACCAACCGGGTGGAAGTGCAGGTGAGCGGCGCCGGGCGCCTGGTGGGGCTGGATAACGGAGACAGCACCGATTACGACTCGTTTAAGGGTATAAGCAGGCGGCTCTTTAGCGGGAAACTGCGGGCTATCATCGCCGCGCGCCTTGAGCCTGGGGAGATCAGGCTGGAGGTGTCTTCCCCGGGTCTACCCCGGGCCGCGGCGGTTTTTTACAGCCGCCCGGCGGCGGGCGGCCCGCCAAGGGGCGTTCCCGCCCGGGAAGAAAACCGTCCCCAGCCTATACACACGGGGCGGCTCTCGGAAATTCCCCTGCGCAAGATCGAGCTCACGGCCCAGGGAGAGCGGATCCTCACCCCCGAGTGCCGGGAAGTGACGGTGCGGGCCGGGCTTTACCCCGCGGGAGCCTCTTACCCCGATCTCAGCTGGCGGGTGGTGAACCCCGGGGGTACAGACTCGCACCTGGCGGAAATTGTGGAGGTGGGCGAGGGCGAGGTGCGCCTCAGGGCCCTGGGGGATGGGAAGTTTCGCCTGCGCTGCCTGAGCAAAAACGGCACCGACCAGGTGCGCCTCTTTGCCGAGCTGGAATTTACCGCCGAGGGCCTGGGCGTGCGCTTTAAAGATCCCTACAGATTCGTGGCGGGGAGTCTCTATGATGCGGTGGTGGGGGTGGTGGGACCGGGTAACGAGCGGGGGGTGGCCACCGCCCGCGGGGTGGAAACCCAGGTGGGCTTCGCCGGTTTGGACTTCGGGCCCGAGGGCTCCGATATGATCACCATCCCCATCTTTGCCCTCACCAGCTCCCCCCACCGGTTGCAGCTCTGGGAAGGCAGGCCCCGGGAAGAGGGCAGCGTGCTCCTTCTAGATACCTTTTATGCCAAACCCACCAGGTGGAATGTGTATCAGCCTGAGACCTATCAACTGGCCAAGCGCTTAAGGGGTGTGACGTCCCTTTGGTTTGTCACCTGGGACAAGCTGCACATCAAGGGCTTCTCCTTTGCCCGGCAGCGGCGGGCCTTCGCCCGGATTGCCGCCGGGGAGTGCGACCAGGTCTATGGCGATGAGTTCACCATTAGGGGGGATAGGATCGAAGGTATCGGCAACAACACCACCTTGGACTTTGGGCCGCTGGATTTTGGGGAGGAGGGAGCCGGAGGACTGATCCTCTGTGGGCGCACGCCCCTAGAGCAGGCTGCGGTGGTGCTCAGCCTGTCCTTCCCCCACGGGGAAGAGCGCCAGCAGGTGGTCTTCAGGCGCGGGGAGGACTACACGGAACAGGTTTTCCCGCTCCAGACCATCAGGGGCAGGGCCCACCTCCGGCTGGTCTTTCTGCCGGGAGCCCGCTTCGATCTGGCTTACCTGCGCTTCTTGCCCGCTGGAACGGATTTGGTAAATATGGAATAAACACCGTTGACTTTTAGGAAAGTGTTAGATATTATTAAAGTATACTACCATGGTAGTATTGACCGGGAGGCGATTACGATACAGGACTTAACAGCTAGGCGGGTCCCTGGAAGCCGAGCATCTGCCCGGGAGTTCGTTTACAGTACCCTGCGCCAAAGTATTCTGCACCTGGATCTCAAGCCGGGTACGAAAATGTCCGAGCAGGAGATTTCTGAACAGTTTAAGGTGAGCCGCACACCGGTGCGGGAAGTTTTCGTTCACCTCAACCAGGATGGCCTGGTGGAGATCTATCCGCAGCGGGGTACCTATGTTTCCTTGATTAACCTCAGGGCCCTAGAGGAGGGGCGCTGGGTGCGTGAGATTGTGGAAAAGGCAGTGATTGAGGAAGCGGCCGGACGGCTGACGGAGGAAGATCTGCACAAGCTGGAGTCAAATCTGGCGGCCCAAGAGGTGTGCTACCGGAACAAGAATTACCTGGAGATGCTGGGTTTGGACGACGAGTTCCATGGAACTATTTTCCGGGCCTGTGGTAAAGAGCGCACCTACGAAATGGTGAAGCAGTTGAACATAGACCTCTACCGCCTCAGGGTGCTGCGCCTCTCCCACGATTTCCGCTGGGATCAGATCTTGAACCAGCATCGGCAGATCCTCCAGGCTCTGCGGGAGGGCAAGGGAGAAGAGGCCAAGAGGATCATGGGCGAGCATCTGCGCATGGTCATTGTGGAAAAGGATCAACTGCTGGCTGATTACCCGGAATATTTTGTGGACCTGTAAAGAGGCGTGGTGAGTGAAAGGATGGTCTAGGTGAAAATTGTAGATATCCGGCCGACCACAATTACTGTACCCCTGGAGGCTCCCCTCAGGCACAGCAATGGGGAGCATTGGGGGCGCTTTGTGCGCACGATCATCGAAGTGGAAACGGATGAAGGCATTATCGGCCTCGGTGAAATGGGAGGCGGCGGTGAAAGCGCGGAGCTCCAGTTTCTGGGCCTCAAGCCCTACCTGGTGGGGCATGATCCCTTTGCCCTGGAAGAGCTCCGCTTCAAGATCTGCAATCCAACAGCCAGCCTCTACAACAACCGCACCCAGCTCATGGCGGCCATTGAGTTTGCCTGCCTGGACATTATCGGGCAGAAGCTGGGCCTGCCCATCTACAAACTCTTAGGAGGTAAGCTGAGGGATGAGATTCCCCTGGCCAGCTACCTCTTTTTCCGCTACCCCAGCGACGACGGGCTCCACGGGGAAGTGCGCACCGTGGAACAGCTGGTGGAGCACACCAGGCAGCTGAAGGAAACCTATGGCTTTCGCACCCACAAGCTGAAGGCCGGCGTGTTCAGCCCCTGCTATGAGCTGGAAGCTTACCGAGCCCTGGCCGAAGAGTTTCCGGAGGATTCCTTCCGGATCGATCCCAACGCCTGCTGGAGCGTGGAAGACAGCATCTGGTTTGGCCGGCAGATCGAACACATCCGCAATGACTATCTGGAAGACCCCACCTGGGGCCTGAACGGCATGCGGCGGGTGCGGGAAAAGGTGCGCATTCCCCTGGCCACCAACACCGTGGTGGTGGATTTTGAACAGCTGGCCCAGAACATCCTCCATCCCGCGGCGGATGTGATCCTCCTGGACACCACGTTCTGGGGGGGGATCCGGGCCTGCGTGAAAGCCGCGCATGTCTGTGAAACCTTCCAGCTGGGTGTGGGTGTGCACTCCTCCGGGGAGCTGGGCATTCAACTGGCCACCATGCTGCATCTAGGGGCTGTACTGCCCAACCTGTCCTTTGACATCGACGCCCACTACCATCACCTGCGGGATGACATTATCGAGGGGGGTAAATTTGTGATCCAAGCTGGCCGGGTTAAGGTTCCGGAGGGGCCTGGCCTGGGCGTTACACTCGATCGCGACAAACTGCAGCAGTATGCTGAGCTCTATAAAGAACTTGGAAGTTACCCATACGACCGGGATTCCCGGCGACCGGGCTGGTATCCACTGCTGCCCAATGATCGCTGGGCGGATCATACAAGAACCGAGTGAAGGGGGGATCGCCGCCAAGGGTACTTAGCGTGGGACAACGGGGAGTATACAGATGATAAATAAAGGAGGACGTGAGTCAATGAGAAGGATTGGATTGTTTGCCGTCGTGCTGCTTGTGGCAGTGATGCTGTCCAGTGCAGTTTTGGCTTACGAGTCGGATCGCATGGACTTCGGGCCCATTGACTTCCAAGGCGCCACCGTAACGGTTGTCGCGCACTTCGACAACCTCTCCGCTTTCTATGAGGGTGGAGCCCGGGCTGGCCGTTTGGAAGAGGCCAAGAAACTGTTTAACATCGGCGAGATCCAGCTGATCACCGCCGGTTGGGACGAAGTGGGCGAACTGGCCCTGAACCGCTACCTCTCGGGAGACTCGCAGTATGATCTGTGGCGCCTGCCGCACCGGGATTTCTTCACCCTGGCGACCCGCGGCGCATTCTATCCAGTGGATGAGATTCTACCTCCAGAGTACTTCGAGAAGCTTTCACCCATCACCCGGGAGAAAAACGAGCGCCTGGCCTACGACGGGCATGTATTCCACTTCTCGGTGGGCACACCCGACGACTACGGGCATGCTCCCTTCGCGGTTGTGAACCTGGACATGTTCGAGCGGGAAGGCCTGCCTGATCCCTACGAGCTCTATGAAAATATGGAATGGAACTGGAAGATGGTGGAGGAGATCGGCCGTCAGGTCACCAGGGACACCGATGGCGATGGTGTCGTGGATCAGTGGGGTCTGGCTTTCATCGATCCCATGTTCATGATCTTCTCCAACGGCGGAGCCGTCACCAGGCTGGGCGATGACGGCAGGGTCTACTACGCCCTGGATGAACCCCAGGCCATCAACGCCCTGCGCAAACTGGGCGAGTGGGAGAACGTATTGGGCATCTCCTACGGCGACTGGCAGATGCGGGAGTTTATAACCGGCCGCGCAGCCATCGGCATCATGCCCATGTGGCAGATTGACCCCAGCGAGTACGAGTTTAGGCACGGGGTCCTGCCCCTGCCCATGGGGGACGATGTGGATGACTATGTCTTCTCGCCCGGTGTTGCCGACGCCATCTTCATCCCCAGGAATGCCGCTTACCCGCTGGGCATGATTGCCCTGGATAACTTCCTCTTCCCGCTGGAGGATTACTACGAGACCATGGAAGACTATATCCGCGCTCGCGCCTTTGACCGCACGACCTATGAAGTCCTCCATCGCGGCGTGTCAGAGGTGGACGGCGATGCCGCTTACTACCACAACTTCCTCGGCGCTTGGTGGGAGGGTGAAACCCCCTACGGCGGTGTGATCATGGGAATCAAGGGCGGCGGTGTAGCTGCCACCATCGTCAACGAGTTCAAGCCTCAAGGTCAAGCAATGATCGACGAGTACCTCAAGCAGTAAACGCCGAAAGGTTTTGGTCTGTGAGCCCGCGGGCTCACAGACCTTCTAAACCACAGGGGAGGTGGCGACGATGTGGCGCAGGATTGTGACAGCGGCGTTGATTCTTCTGGCAGCTGCCTGCGTAATGTACGCCCAGGGCAGGTCGATTACCAACTTCACCGTCCCGTACACCAGCTACCTGTATGATTTCTGGGAGAAGGCGGTACCCAGTCCCCAAGCTTACCTGCCCTCCCGGATTGTCCTGGGTGAAGATCTGCAGGTGGGACCCCTCAACAATCCCAACGATCTTTTTGTTTCCCCCAAGGGTGAAATCTACATAGTGGATACGGGCAACAACCGCATTGTGGTGGCCGACCGGGATTTTCAGCTGCTCCGCGTGATCTCCACTTTTGGAGATGGGGACAGCTTTAAATCTCCCATGGGCATTTTTGTCACTGCCGAGGACCACATCTACGTCGCGGACACCGGCGGCGGCCGCATCGTGCACCTGAATCCCGATGGAAGCCTCAACCGGATCGTGCCCGCTCCCCAAACCGACATCGAAGGCGTTCTGCCGGCCAACTTCAACTACCGGCCCCTCAAGGTGGGCGTGGATCAGTACGGCAGGATCTTCGTGATTGCTCAGGACTTATACGAAGGGTTTATCAGCTTCAGCGCGGACGGCCAGTTCAGGGGTTTCCTAGGCGCGCCCAGGGTCACGCCTAGCCTTGCCGATTATCTGTGGAGCCGCTTCGCCACGAAGGAACAGCGCCAGAGGATCAGGGCCTTCCTGCCCACCGAGTACACCAATTTTGATCTGGACTCCGAGGGGTTCATCTACGCCACCAGCCACGCGGAGGACAAGGAAGAGGACGAAGGCGGAATTGCCATCAAAATCCGCAGGATCAACGCCAAGGGTGAGGATCTCCTCAGGCGCCAGGGTTTTTCCATCCCCATGGGGGATGTGGAGTTCCCCAACCGCTGGTCCACGGCGACCCGCCGCACCTCCTCGATGCTGGTGGACATTACTGTCCAGCCCTACGGGGTGTACAGCGTGCTGGACGGCAACCGGGGGAGGGTCTTCACCTACGATAACAACGGCAACCTCCTCTACGAGTTCGGCTATTGGGGTACGGACCAGGGACAGCTGGCCAGTCCCGTGGCCATCGACTGTTTGGATAAGACCATGCTGGTTTTGGACAGCCAGCGGCGGGGTATTGTGGTCTTTGAGCCCACCGATTACGCCCTGTTGATCTGGGCCGCCCTGGATGCCTACGAGCGGGGCGACTACTATCTCGCGGAGAGAATCTGGGGCCAGCTTTTGGTGCTCAACTCCAATTTCGATGTGGCCTACACCGGCATCGGCCGGGCGTTGCTCAGGCGGGGCGAGTACGCCGAGGCCATGAAGAACTTCAAGCTGGGCAACAACCGCGCCGAGTATTCCGAGGCCTTTGAGCTCTATCGAAAAGACCTGGTCTACGCCCATTTCCCCAAGGCCTTTGCCCTTTTTGTCGTGGTGCTGGCCGCCTTTTTCACAGCCCGCAGGCTGAGGAAGGCCAGGCGCACCGCGCCTGCGGTGCAGGAGGTGGCCGCGACCAATCCCCGGCGGCGGGGCTGGGTCCTGAGGACCCTGGACAGTTTGCGTTTCGGCCTTTACGTTGTGGTCCACCCCTTCGACGGTTTTGAACGGCTGAAAAAGGAGCGCCGGGGTACGCCCTTTGCTGCCACCATTATCCTGGCTTTGGTTGTGCTCACCTTTGTTTTTGCCAGGCAGTACACGGGCTTTATCTTCAACCGGGTGGACCTGAGCAAGATCAACCTCCTGGTGGAAATTGGCAGTGTGGTTCTGCCCTTCTTGCTCTGGACCTTTGTGAACTGGGGTCTGACCACCCTGATGGAAGGGAAGGGTACGTTGAAGGATGTGTATGTGGCCAGCGCCTTTGCCCTCATCCCTGTGATCCTTACGGTGGTGCCCTTAACTATTGTCAGCAACTTCCTCATTCAAGAAGAAGGGGCCTTTTACTACATGCTCATGGGCTTCGGGTTGGGCTGGGCCGTGCTCCTGCTCATCCTCGGGGCCACCATGGTCACCCACGAGTATGATTTCCGCAAGACCATTTTCACCTGCATCTCCACGCTGCTGGGCATGGCCTTTGCCCTGTTTTTGGGACTGCTCTTTATTGCCCTCACCGAGCAGGTCATCCTCTTCGTCCGGCAGCTGCTCACTGAAGCGATTCACCGCACTTAGCTGGAAGCAGAGGGGGGCTGAAAGCGTATGCGCTCTAGACTATTCACCCAGTTTGTGATGCTCATAGTGCTGCTGGCTGCCTTGTCCGGCGTCGCTTGTGCCGCTGAGCTGACCGGTTTTGCCCAGGCTGCGGAAAATGAGTTCTTGGAGCTCTACTACAAGGCCGAGACCGCGGAGATCGCCGTGCTGCACAAGCCCAGCGGGGCGGTGTGGTTTTCCAATCCTCCCGGCAGAGACAAGGAGGAAACGGTGGCCAGGGGTGCGGCCAAGGCCCGCCTGAGCTCCCAGCTGGTTCTCACCTACTACGCCTTTAACCAGCAGCAGCAGATGGACAGCTTCAACGATGCTGTGGCCCACGGGCAGTATGAGATCACGCCCCTGCCCAACGGGCTGCGGGTGAAGTTTCTCTTTGGGAAGACCTGGCAGGACAGGGATTACCTGCCCACCATCATTTCCGAAGAACGGTTCAACGAGCTGATTTTGGCCAACATCCCCCGGGAAAAGGACCGCGAGTTTCTCCGGGACATGTACGGCCTGTTCAGCCTGGAAGAGGGCTATGACAGCGGTGAGGACTTGAGCATCATGGGCGTGGATTTTGACCACCTGCTGCAGGGCTGGGGAATCAAGGTGGAAGAACCCCGCTTTAGGACCGCTGACAAGCGGCGTCTCTTCCAGGAGTACCTGGTTTTGATCAGGGACAATATGAAGTACGACTCCCTGGGCGAGGTAAAGCCCGAGGAGATCTTGGCCCTGCGGGACACCCCAACACTTCTGCTGAAGTGGAATGTGATGCAGTGGGATATTGAAGATGCTGTGCAGCTGGTTAAGGCCGCGGGCTACACGCCGGAAGATGTGGTCTACGACCATGAGTACTACAATGTGGCTCCGCCCTATCCAGACCTGCGCCAGTTCGAGGTTGTGGTGGAGTACCTCTTAGATGGGGAGGATCTTGTGGTCCGCATCCCCACCGAGGAGATCACCTTCCCCGAGAAGGTGTGGGATCCGAAGAACGAAGAGGAAGTCTCTTACCCCTTGAACTCCCTCAGCGTGCTGCCTTATTTTGGCGCGGGCAGCGTGGACGATGAGGGCTACATGTTCATCCCCGACGGTTCCGGCGCCCTGATCTATTTCAACCGGTCAGCTCCCCTGGCGGAGCCCTACAGCCGCCGGGTGTACGGTCAGGATCATGCCGCCGTTCCCCTCCGGGAGTATTCCTCCATGCTCAAGGAGCAGATTTACCTCCCGGTCTTCGGCGTGGTCAAGGGCGGGCAGGCCTTTTTAGCCATCATTGAAGAGGGGGATGCCTCGTCCCGGATCGAGGCCATGCTCCCCGGCATGCGTGATTCTTACAACAAGGTCTGGGCATCCTTTGAAGTCCGGGCTGCGGCCAGGGTGAACATGCAGGCCGAGGGAGAGCTCATCCATCTGCGGCAGCTGTCCCTCCTCATGTACCAGGCCAGGCTCAACCAGAATGATATCGCGCTCCGCTATGTGTTCCTCCCCGAAGAAGAGAGCACTTACGCGGGGATGGCCCGGGCTTACCGGCAGTACCTTGTGGAAAAGTACGGCTTGACCGAGCTTTCCCCCGGAACCGATCTGCCGCTGATTGTAGATCTGATCGGCTCCTTTGACCTGACAAGACCCGTCCTGGGCATTCCCAGCAACGTGGTGGAAGCCCTGACCACTTACGAGCAGGCCCGTTCCCTGGTGGATGACCTTTTGGCCGAGGGAGTGGGCAGCCTGAAGGTCCGCTATTTGGGCTGGCTGCGCGGGGGGATCCGCCATGTCTACCCCCGGGGAGCTCCCCTGGAGCGGGCGGTGGGCAGCCGCGGCAGCCTGGAGCAGCTGAACCGGTACCTGGAGGACCTGGGGGTGGGTTTGTATCCCAGCGTGGACTTCCTGCAGGTGCACCGCAACGGCCTGGCCGATCTGTACCTGGAGTTTCTCCACGCCCCCAGGGGGTTGGACCGCAGCGCAGCCTATGTGAACACGTTCCATATCGCCACTTACCAGCCCATTGACGGCCGTCAAACCGCGCTCTTGTCTCCAGCGCGCCTGGCGGAGGTGATCGACTCTTTCCTCCGGGGTTACAACCGCTACGGCATCTCCGGCTTGGCCCTGGGGGATTTGGGCCTGCTGCTCTATGCCGATTACCGCCTCAATCCCAACCGGCTGGTGGACCGGGTGATGGCGGCGGAGATCATCGCCCAGGAGGTGGAGCGCCTGGCCCAGGAGAAACGGCTGATGATCGCCGGCGGCAACGCTTACGTCCTGCCCTATGCGGAGGTCTTGGTGGAGGCGCCCCTCTTTGCCCGCGGCACAGCAATTGTGCATCAGACCGTACCCTTCTATCCCTTGGTGGTGAGCGGGTTGGTTGAATACGCGGGGCAGCCTTTCAACCTCTCTGATCACCGGGGCGAGTTTTACCTGCTGAAACTGTTGGAGACGGGGGCCGTGCCCTACTTCGCCCTGTCCTGGGATCCTTCGTTTGAAACGAAGAATACAGATTTTGACTACCTGTTTTCCACGTACTATCCCGAGATCAAACGGGATGTGCTGGCCGTCTATAATCAGGTTCGGGCTGTTTTGGGCGGAAGCTGGCCTGCAGTCATGGTGGACCACAAGGTGCTGGCGCCCAACGTCTGTGAGACCACCTACGCGAGCGGGCTCCGTGTGGTGGTGAACTACACCTCGCAGCCCTACCAACTGTCGGAGGATCTGGTGGTCCCCGCGGTGGGCTACGTGGTCCTGCAAGGGGGGAATTGAGATGAAGAGGAAAAGGCGGTCCATGAGCTTTGCAAGCAGGCAGAAGCTGGCGGGGTTTTTGTTCACCGTCCCCTTTCTGGTGGGCTTCATCCTCCTGTTTGCCGTCCCCTTCTACCAAGCAGTGATGCTCAGTTTCAGCGAGCTGGTGCTGACGCCGCAGACCTTCGAGCTGCGCTGGAAGGGCTGGGAGAACTACGGCTATGCCCTGCAGGTGCACCCGGAGTTTTCCCGGACATTCACGGAGGTCATGGTCAAGCTGGCCACGGAGCTGCCCATGATCATCATGTTCAGCTTCTTTGCAGCCACCATCCTCAACAGCGACTTCAAGGGGCGCACCATTGTCCGCACCCTGTTCTTCCTCCCGGTGATCTTAAGCGCCGGCGTGGTGCTGAAGATGGAGGTAAACGACTATGCCCAGATCATGGTCCAGCACCTGCAGGAAGGGGCCCCGTTTTTTGGTGGTGCAGCGGTGAGGAGCTTCTTCGACGCGGCGCGCTTTCCCGCGGGCATGGTGGATTACGTAATCGATGCCATCAAGGCGCTGCCCACGGTGATCCGGGCCTCCGGTGTGCAGATCCTCATTTTCCTCGCGGGCCTGCAGTCTATCCCCAGGGAAGTATACGAAGCGGCTAGCGTGGAGGGGGCCACTGGCTGGGAGCGCTTTTGGCTGATCACCTTCCCCATGATGACCCCCTTGATCTTGGTGAACGTCATCTACACCATCATCGACTCGTTTACAGCCATGAACAACGACCTGGTGGTGCTCATCCGGGAAACCATGCTGCGGGGCGCTGGCTATGGGGTGAGCATGGCCATGGCCATGATCTACTTCGTGGCCATCGGCCTGATCCTGCTCGCGGTATTTGGGCTGCTCTCGCGGCGGATCTTCTACCACGTTTAGCCTGGAGGTGTGAACATGAGCTTAGCAGCCAAGGAAAGATGGAGAAAGCGTATTGTGGCCCTTTTGCGCACGGTGCTGCTCATCGGTATCGCCTATGTGATCCTGCTTCCCCTGATCTACCGGTTCTCCACCGCGCTCATGAGCATTGAGGATCTCTACGATCAGTCCGTGCGCTGGCTTCCCAGAAAGCCCACCCTGCGCAACTTCAGGCTTATGTGGGAGCATATGGAATACCCCGCTGCCTTTGCCCGCTCGCTGTTTTTGGCGGCCTTAACCAGCGGGCTGCAGCTGGTTACCTGTTCCATGGTGGGCTACGGCCTGGCCCGCTTTAACTTCCCCGGAAACAAGCTCGTTTTCGGCCTGGCCATCTTTACCCTGATGATCCCGCCGCAGCTGATCATGACGCCCACCTATCTGAACTTCCGCTTCTTTGACCTGCTGGGCCTGCTCAGGGGCCGTTCCCTCAACCTGATCGGCACCTACTGGCCGTTTATCCTCATGGGCCTTACCGGCACGGGCTTCCGCTGCGGCCTGTACATTTTCATCATGCGGCAGTTCTTCAGGGGTATGCCCAAGGAGCTGGAGGAAGCTGCTTATATCGACGGGGCGGGCCCCCTGGCCACCTTCTGGCGGGTGATGATCCCCGGGGCCGTGCCGGGGCTGGTCACCACCTTCCTCTTCTCCTTTGTCTGGCAGTGGAACGACTACCTGTATGTGACCACCTTCATGGCCGGCCGCAATTTCTTGCCCCAGGCCCTGGAGGGCGCCGCCACGAAAGTGCACAAGGCCATTGACGAAGCCAGCGCACTGGCGGCCAGCAGCGGCTTTTTGGATGATCATTTCTACTCGCTGATCAACAACGCAGGGATGCTCTTGGTCATTCTACCCCTATTGATCCTCTACATCTTCCTGCAGCGCTACTTCGTGGAAAGCGTGGAGCGCACAGGTATTGTGGGGTAACAAACTGGAGGTGGTGTTGGTGCTTGCCAGGAAAGCTGCTCATCTGAGTTTGGTGGTGCTGCTGCTTTTATCATTCTACATCCCCGCGCGGGGAGAAGCTGGAGGTGTTCCCATGCTGAAAGATATTTACGCCGGAGATTTTCTCATCGGGTTCGCCGCCCGGTCCGATTACTGGCTGGATGAACCCCTGCTGGACCATTTCAACGCAGTGACCGCGGAAAACATGATGAAATGGGAGGCGCTGCAGCCCAGGCCCGGTGAGTTCCGCTTCACCCAGGCCGACAACCTGGTGCGTTACGCCCAGGAGCACGGGATGGCAGTGATCGGCCATACCCTGATCTGGCACAACCAGACTCCGGATTGGGTGTTCAAGGATGAAAACGGGCGGGAAGTGAGCCGCGAGGTGCTCCTGGCCCGCATGGAGGAGCACATCAAGACGGTGGTGGGCCACTTCAAGGGCCGGGTCAAAGGCTGGGATGTGGTCAATGAAGCGGTTGAGTACAACCCGGCCACCGGTAAGTGGGAGCTGAGGGATACCCCCTGGCGCCGCATCATCGGCGATGATTACATCGAGTACGCGTTCCGCTTTGCCCAGGAGGCGGATCCAGAAGCGGAACTTTACTACAACGACTACAACGCCGCGGATGTCCCCAAGCGGGATGCCATTTACGCTTTGGTTAAGGGCCTTCTGGAGAAGGGTCTGCGGGTGGACGGCATCGGTATGCAGGGCCACTGGGATCTGCAGCATCCCAGCGTCGAAGCCATTCGGGAGGCCATTGAACTCTATTCGTCCCTGGGGGTGAAAGTCCACATCACCGAGCTGGATATCAGCGTGTACACCTGGGATGACAGGGCTAACCGCTACCCCACAGGCCTGCCCGAAAGCGTTCAGGAGCAGCAGGCCGCCAGGTACGGGGATATCTTCCGCCTCTTTAAGGAGTACGCGGATGTGATCGAGCGGGTAACCTGGTGGGGAGTGAAGGACAGCCACAGCTGGAAGAACAACTTCCCCGTGCCGCGCCGCCCCGATTATCCCCTGCTCTTTGACGGCCAGGGCAACCCGAAACCAAGTTTCTGGGCAGTTGTAGATCCTTACAGCCCGTGGAGGGAGAACCGGGAGAAGTACAGCACTGCACAGGATCGCTAAGGAGGAAGCGAGCATGCTCACCAGGCGCCTTGGAACAGGTTCCATACTCGGCCTCAGCTGCCTGCTAGTTCTGGCTGCCCTCATCTGCTGTACTCAACCAGCGTCTGGGGAAACGCCCGCCTACCGGGAGTACCTGGCGGGCATCCAGGAACCGGTTTATCCCCAGCGGGAGGTGTTGATTCCCGCGGTGGCCTTCGCCCGGGCAACGGGCAAAACCGAGATCTTGTTCCGGCATGGGGGCTATCCGGGCCTGACGGTTTGGACGGATGAGCAGGGCATGGTGGAATGGGATGTGTGGGTGGAAGAGGCGGGGCTGTATAACATCGAACTCACCTATTACCCCGCGCCAGGACGCAGCACGGCCATGGAGCGCAGCATTGCCGTCAACGGAGAGCTGCCCTTCACGGGAGCTGAATACCTGGTCTTCTACCGCGTTTTCGGCGATGCGGGGCCGTCCCGCTTTGATGCCGCGGGCAACGAGATCCGTCCCCAACAGGTGGAAAAGCCCATGTGGCAGACGGTGTTCCTCAGCGATTCCGAGGGCTATGAACAGCACCCTTACTTCTTCTACTTCCAGGAGGGCTGGAACACCATCCGCCTGGTTGCCCGGGCCGAGCCCATGATCATCGGACATTTGAGGCTCTGCCAGGCCCCGCTCCCCAAGCCCTATGCCCAGGTGCGGGCCGAGCAGCCAGGTGCACCGGAGCTTGAGGGCATCTTCATCCAGATCGAAGGGGAGGCCAGCACCTACCGCTCCAGTCCATCCCTCTTTGCCGTGGCCGACCCCGGCGATCCCACGGTGGTACCCTATCACCACGCGGAAACCAGGCTCAACTCCGTGGGGGGCCACCGCTGGGCGGAAGTGGGTGACTGGATCGCCTGGCATGTGGAGATCCCCCAGGATGGGTATTACAAAATAGCCATCAAGGCTAAACAGAATATCAACCGGGGGGACCTGAGCAACCGCAGGCTGCTCATCGACGGCCAGGTGCCCTTCGCGGAAGTGGCCGCCATTCCCTTCCGTTTCTCCTCCCGCTACGAGATCGTCCAGCTGGGGGAAGAGGAGCAGGGCGAGCCTTTCCTGTTTTACCTAACCGAGGGCAGGCATGAAATCCGCCTGGAGGCCGTCCTCGGCGAGCTGGGCCCCATCATCGAGTTCGCTGAGAAGACTTTGTATGAGCTGAACGGCATCTACCGCAGCATCATCATGATCACCTCGCCCACCCCTGACCCCATCCGCAGTTACCAGCTGGAGCAGCGGGTGCCCCAGCTGCTGGAGCGGATCAAAGGGGGAGCTGAGGATCTGCGCTACCTGGCGGCGGAGATCGAGCGCATCACCGGGCAGCTCAGCCACGGGGCGGCTCTGCTGGATTTTGCCCGCATGCTGGAGCGGATGTACGACAAACCCGATGCCATCCCCAATCTGCTCCAGGAGTATCGGGATGCCATCGGGCAGCTGGGCACCTGGATCATGACCTCCCGGCGCCAGCCCCTACAGATCGACTTTTTGGTGGTGGCTTCCCCAGAGCAGAAAATGCCCAGGGCCAAGCCCACTTTCTGGGAAGTCTTGGTCCACGAAGTGAGGGCCTTTGCTTCGTCCTTTGTCCGGGACTACACCACGATCCACGATATTGACCAAGGCGCCGGTGAGCCGGCCAAGCGGATCAGGGTCTGGATCGGCCTGGGACGGGACCAGGCCCAGATCCTCAAGCAGATGATTGAGGACAGCTTCACGCCGCAGACGGGGATCCATGTGGATCTGGAGCTGATCACCTTCATGGACCAGCTGCTGGTCCCCGCCACCATCGCCGGAAACCAGCCCGATGTGGCCATTGGCGCGGCCAACATGGACCTGGCCTTCCGGGGTGCGGTGGTGGATCTGAGCCAGTTCCCCGATTTCCCCGAGGTGGCTCAGCGCTTTAAGAAATCCGCCCTCCTGGCCTTCCGCTTCCGGGATCAGGTCTTTGCCCTGCCGGAAGTGCAGAGCTTCCCCATGCTCTTTTACCGCAAGGATATCTTAGATGAGCTGGGACTGGAGGTCCCCCAGACCTGGGATGACGTGATGCGCATCCTGCCGGAGCTGCAGAACCACCACCTGGAGTTCGGGATCTGGCCCAGCATGTACACCTTTGTGCAGTTTTTGTACCAGAACGGGATCAGTCTGTACAAAGAGGATGTGATCCAAACCAACCTCACTGCCCACGCCGCGGTGGAGATCTTTGCCCAGATGACCAACCTCTTTACCCAGTCGGGTCTGCCCCTGCAGTATAACTTCATCAACCGCTTCCGCATGGGTGAGATGCCCCTGGCCATCGCCAACTACGCGGAGTTCAACACCCTGTCTGTGTTCGCCACAGAACTGAGGGGACAGTGGGGCATGGCGCCCATCCCCGGTACTCTGCAGGCCGACGGAACCATCAACCGGGCCGTACCTGTGGCCCAGGATGCTCTGCAGATCCGCACGGACCAGCTGGGGGCGGTGATCATGCCCAGCGGTACCACGGGCTCCATCATCCTGGAGAAATCCCAGAACAAGCAGGAAGCCTGGGAGTTTTTGAAGTGGTGGACGAGCAAGGAAACCCAGGTGCGCTTCGGCCGGGAGCTGGAAGCCCTCATCGGGGCCAGCGCCCGCTACGCCACGGCCAACGTGGAAGCCATGCAGGAGCTGCCCTGGCGGGTGGAGGAGCGGGAGCAGCTGAACATCCAGTGGGACTGGGTGGAGGGAGTGCCCCCCGTTTTGGGCGGGTATTACGTGACCAGGCAGTTCGACTGGCTGTTCCGGGCAGTGGTGCTGCAGAACGCGCCCATCAGGGAGTCGGTTTTGGACTACGCCCGGGAGATCGATCGAGAGATTGCCCGCAAGCGCATGGAGTTCGGCTATGAAACAGAACTGGAAGAGCTGGATCCCCGCTGGAAAGAACTGTTCTGGGATCACTACACCCACGTTTGGCGGCTGGATTGGGATCCGCCGGGATTGGGCGAGGAGTACCGGGATATCTTGGAGCGCTACGGGCTTGTGGAAGGGGGAGGCCGTGAATGAAGGCACTCTGGCTGGAGCTTAAGGAAAAGAGAACCTCCTATCTGTTTGTGGCCCCATTCCTGGCGGTTTTCGCCGTTTTCGTGGTCATTCCCATTCTGGTGGCCGTGGGGCTCAGCTTTACCTACTTCAACATGATCGAGCCGCCCCGCTGGGTGGGCTGGTCCAATTACCTGGCCCTGTTTTTGGAGGATGATGTCTTCCTCATCGCCGTGAAAAACACCCTGCTCTTTGCCGCCATCACCGGGCCGTTGAGCTATGCCCTGTGCTTTGTCTTCGCCTGGCTGATCAACGAGCTCAAGCCCAAAATCCGGGCCGTGCTCACCCTGCTCTTTTACGCGCCGAGCATATCCGCCAACGCCTTCATGATCTGGACGGTGCTCTTCAGCGGCGATGCCTACGGGTACATCAACGGCGTCCTGCTCTACTGGGGACTGATCGACAAGCCCGTTCAGTGGCTGGTGGACCCCAACTGGATGATGCCCATCGTGATCGTGGTGGTGCTTTGGATGAGCTTGGGCGTGAGCTTCCTCACCTTCATCGCCGGGCTCCAGGGGATTGACCCCATCTATTACGAAGCGGGCGCCATCGATGGCATCCGCAACCGCTGGCAGGAGCTGTGGTACATCACTCTGCCCATGATGAAGCACCACCTCATGTTTGGCGCCATTATCAGCATCACCAACTCCTTTGCCGCGGCCGACCAGATCCAGGCCCTCACGGGCACCGCCCCCACCGACTGGGCCACCTGGACCATCGTGCAGCACATCAACGACTACGGCTATGTGCGCTACGAGATGGGCTATGCTTCGGCCATGGCGGTTCTGCTCTTTATCACTATGGTACTGGTGCAGCGCCTTGTGCAGCGGCTGCTGCGCCGCTTAGGTTAGCGGGGAGGGAAGCGCAATGCGTCTGAGGATCAGTCATCGTCGATTGGCACGGTCCACCGGGGGCGATGTGGTCATCCTGATCTTTTTGGGTCTGGGTGCCATCTACATGGCCCTGCCCATGTTCTACACCATCTGCCAGGCCTTTAAGCCCTTGAACGAGCTTTTCATCTTTCCGCCGCAGTTTCTGCCGCGCCATCCCACCCTGAGCAACTTCAGCGATCTCTTCCTGCTCATGGCCCAGTCCTGGGTGCCGGTGACCCGCTATCTCTTTAACTCCCTCTTCATCGTCGGCGCCGGCAGCGCGGGCAACGTGATCCTAGGTTCGCTGGCAGCCTATGCCCTGGCCAAACACGACTTTAAGGGGCGGGGTTTGATCAACAACCTGATCCTGTTTTCCCTGATGTTCGCAGGTTCTGTGCTGGTCATCCCCAGATACTTGATCATCTCCTACCTGGGCTGGATCAACACCTACGCGGCCTTGGTCATTCCCGCCTGGGGCACCACCTTGGGTGTGTTCCTCATGCGCAACTTCATTACCCACATGATCCACGATTCGCTTTTGGAAGCGGCCCGCATTGACGGGGCTTCCGAGTGGTATATCCACTGGCGCATTGTCATGCCCATCGTCAAGCCGGCCTGGCTCACCTTGATCATCCTGAACTTCCAGCAGCTCTGGGGCGACCAGGGGGCCATGTTCATCTATTCGGAGGAGCTGAAACCCCTGCCCTACGCCCTGGGCCAGATCATCGGCGGCGGGGTAGGCCGCGCCGGCGTGGCCGCTGCCGTCTCGGTGATCCTCATGGCGGTGCCCGTGACCGTCTTCGTGATCAACCAGGCCAAGATCGTCCAGACCATGGGCACATCGGGAATCACGGGGGAATAAAAAAAGCGCCAGGCAAGGCACCTGGCGCGCAGCCTTTCCCCTCAGCGGGGCAGCTCCAGGGTTTCTCCCACCAGCAGGACCTGCCCGAGCAGGGGTTTTTGCCCGGTGAGCTCTTCACTGCGGGCATCGGGCTGGCTTCCGCCGGCCAAAAGCTCCACAGCACCTGGCTCCACCAGACAGCGGCCCTCTTCGTCGAAGACAGCCAGCTGCCGGGGGGCGAGCCGGAAGGTGACCGTGCGCTTTTCCCCCGGTTCAAGCCGGATGCGGGCAAAGCCCTGGAGGGAGTGGTGGGGCACTGCCGCGGAGGCGTCGCGGTGCCTGATGTAAAGCTGCACCACTTCGTCCCCGGCCCGGGCGCCGGTGTTTTCCACATCCACCTGCACCACCAGCTCCTCCCCGATGTTAAGCTCGGCAGGCGCCTGGAGGTTGCTGTAGGTGAAGCTGGTGTAGCTTAAGCCGTAGCCGAAGGGGTAGAGGGGCTCTTCCTTCAGGTATCGGTAGGTTCTCCCCTCCATGGAATAATCGGTGAAGGGGGGCAGCTGATCCAGGGATTTGACAAAGGTTATGGGCAGCCGTCCCGCGGGGTTGTAATCCCCAAAGATGATGTCCGCGAGGGCGTTTCCGCCTTCTTCCCCTGGGTACCAGGCCTGGATAATGGCGGGTACGTTTTCCTGGGCCCAGGTCACAGCCAGGGGGCTGCCGCTAAAGAGCACCAGGACAAGTGGTTTGCCCAGGGCAGCCACTTCCTTGATCAGCTCGTTCTGCATGCCGGGAAGCTCCAGGGTAAGCCGGTCTCCTCCGCCGTCGCTGTTGGCCGCAGCGCCTTCTTCCCCTTCCAAATCTGGGGAGACGCCCATGCACATAATGACCGCATCGGCCCTTTCGGCCACAGCCAACGCTTCGGCAAAGCCTTCCCGGGGGCTGTTCCCCCAGTAGCCCGGTCTGGTGGTGGTAAGATCGCACCCCTCCGCATAGAGCACGCGGCAGTTCGGTTCCAGCTTCCGGCGGATGCCCTCCAGGGCGGTCACCAGCTGGCTGGAAGTGCCGAAGTAGTTGCCCAGGAGCACCTTGCGGCTGTCCGCGTTGGGGCCGATCACGGCCACCGTCTTGAGCTCCTTGCTCAAGGGCAGGAGGTTGTTTTCGTTTTTCAAAAGGACCATGGACTGGCGGGCCATCTCCCGGGCCAAGCTGCGGTGCTCGTCGCAGGCCACCACTTCATAGGGGATCTGCGCGTAGGGCACTTCCTCTTCCGGGTCAAACAGGCCCAGCTTGAACTTGGTGCGCAGTAGCCTGGCCAGGGCCCGGTCGATCTCCTCCTCGGAGATGAGTCCCTGGGCCACCGCTTCCACCAGAGCCGGGTACACCCGTCCGCAGTTGAGGTCGCAGCCGTTTTTCACGGCCAGGGCAGCCGACTCTTCGGGGCTGCCTGTCACCTTGTGGTGGGCGTGGATGTCGTGGATAGCTCCGCAGTCGGAGACCACATGGCCCTCGAAGCCCCAGTCTTCCCTGAGGATCTTCTGCAGCAGGGTGGGGCTGGCGCAGCAGGGCTCGCCGTTGGTGCGGTTGTAGGCACCCATCACCGACTCCACCTTGGCTTCGGTCACCAGGGCCCGGAAGGCGGGCAGGTACGTTTCATAGAGGTCTTTCTGGCTGCAGCGGGCATCGAAACTGTGGCGCAGGCTCTCCGGTCCGCTGTGCACCGCGAAGTGCTTGGCACAGGCAGCCGCCTTTAAGTACTTGGGATGGTCTCCCTGCAGGCCCTTGACGAAGGCGATGCCCAGCTGGGCGGTGAGGTAGGGATCTTCGCCGTAGGTTTCCTGGCCCCGGCCCCAGCGGGGGTCACGGAAGATGTTGATGTTGGGAGTCCAGAAGGTGAGGCCTTTGTAGATGCCCCGATCGCCGTGGCGGGCCGCTTCGTGGTGCTTGGCCCGGGCTTCCGTGGCGATCACCTCCGCCACCTGCTGCAGGAGCGGGGCGTTGAAGCTGGCGGCCATGCCGATGGCCTGGGGGAAGACGGTGGCGGTGCCGGCCCGGGCCACTCCGTGCAGGCATTCATTCCACCAGTTGTACTCCGGGATGCCAAGATGGGGGATGGCTGCGGAATCATAGAGCAGCTGGGAGACCTTTTCCTCCAAGGTGAGGCGGGAGATGAGGTCTTTGATCCGTTCTTCCATGGGCAGGTCACTTCGCTGGAAAAGCATCTTATACACCATCTTTCTTTTAGTTCTTGTAAGCAATTATAACATGGTATTAGGAAATACTGAAGAAGGAGTGGGCAGGTATGGGGCAGGATTACAAAAGCCTAAGGGACTACGGCTGCTGGTTGAACTACGACCCCCTTCCCGGGAATAAATACTTAGGGAAGTTCAAAACCGTGTCCGTTTGGGGGGCCGGAAGTCTGCGGGGCGCCATAGTCTCCGAGCTGACCCGGGGTTTGCAGGGCCTTTTGGGGGAGGCACCGGAGCTTCTGGTAGGGGAGGAAGCGTCCGTTGTGGTGCGCCGCGAAGAACAAGGGAACTTGGGCAATCCAGAGGGCTTCCGCCTTAAGGTGCGGGAACAGCAGGGTCAGCTGCGGGCAGTGATCTCCAGCCCTGGGGAGCGGGGGCTGCTCTACGGCACCTTTGCCTTTCTGCGCTTCCTGCAGCTCGGGGAGATCGCGCCGGGGCTGGATCTGGTGGATGGGCCCCGCACAGGCCTGCGGCTGATCAACCACTGGGATAACCTGGACGGCAGTGTGGAGCGGGGCTATGCCGGCCGGTCCATCTTCTTCCGGGACAACCAGCTGGTGGACGATCTGGAGCGGGTGCGGGACTATGCCCGGCTGCTGGCCTCCGTGGGGATCAACGGCGTTGCGGTGAACAACGTGAACGTGCACAAAGAAGAAACGCAGCTCATCGCCGCCAAATTGGAGATGGCCAAGACCCTCAGCGCCATCTTCCGGGAATACGGTATCCGCCTCTATTTGAGCATCAACTTCGCCAGTCCCCTGGAATTCGGCCTGGATACCGCCGATCCCCTGGAGCCCGCGGTGCAGGAGTGGTGGCAGAGGCGCACGGCTGAAGTTTACAGGGCCATCCCCGACCTGGGCGGCTTTCTGGTCAAGGCCGACTCGGAAAACAGGCCGGGGCCCTTCACCTACGGGCGCAGCCACGCCGAGGGCGCCAACATGCTGGCCAGGGCCGTGGAGCCCTTTGGGGGAGTTGTGATCTGGCGCTGCTTTGTCTACAACTGCCAGCAGGACTGGCGGGACACCCAGACCGACCGGGCCAGGGCCGCCTACGACCACTTCAAACCCCTGGACGGCCAGTTTGCTGACAATGTGATCCTGCAGATCAAAAACGGCCCCATGGACTTCCAGGTGCGGGAGCCGGTTTCACCCCTCTTTGGCGGGCTGGAGCGCACCAACCAGATCCTGGAGCTGCAGATCACCCAGGAATACACGGGCCAGCAGCGGCATCTTTGCTACCTGGTTCCCCAGTGGAAAGAAATCCTGGATTTCGATACTTACGCCAAGGGCCCCGGGGCCACTGTGGGTAAAATCGTGTCCGGAGCGGTTTTTCCCATGCGCTTTAGCGGTCTTGCCGGCGTGTCCAATGTGGGCAGCGACCCCAACTGGACAGGCCACACCCTGGCCCAGGCCAACCTCTACGGCTACGGGCGGCTGGCCTGGGACCCGGGGCTTTCTGCCCAGCGGATCACGGAAGAATGGGCGGTGCTCACCTTCGGCCAGGAGCCTGAGGTGGTTGAGACCATAGGCGAGCTGCTCCTTGGTTCCTGGGAAATCTACGAGAACTACACGGTACCCTTGGGGATCGGCTGGATGTGCAATCCAGGCCACCACTACGGCCCGAGCCCCGAGGGCTATGAGTTTTCCCGGTGGGGCACCTATCACCGGGCAGACCGCAGCGCGATCGGGGTGGACCGCAGCGTGAAGAGCGGAACAGGCTTTGCCGGCCAGTACCATCCGGAAAACGCCCTCCGCTACGAATCCCCGGAGACCTGCCCGGAAGAGCTTTTGCTCTTCTTCCACCGGATCCCCTACACCTACAGGCTCAAATCGGGGAAGACCTTGATCCAGCATATCTACGACACCCATTTCCGCGGGGTGGAGCAGGTGGAGGAGATGATCGAGAAGTGGAAGGGGCTGGAGGGGAAAATCGATGCGGCTACCTTCCGCCATGTCTTACAGCGCCTCGAGGGCCAGCTGGTGGATGCCAAAGAGTGGCGGGATGTGATCAACACCTACTTCTACCGCCTAACCCACATCCCCGATGATCAAGGCCGCAGGATCTATCCCTAGAAAAAAACAAGGGGCTGTTGCAGAATGAACGTTGATTAGTTCATCCTGCACGGCCCTTTTTTGTCTAATAACGAGAATACGGGCTCGCGAAGGAGCCCGTACCCTGGTATAATTTAGTTATGCAAACAAAACTATACACCAAAGATTATACCGTGCTTTGCTCTGGTTATCAACTACGTTTGCCGTTAAAGTAAGTGTCAACGTTTAGTAGGTTGAGACCTCGCAGTTGCTTGTTTCACGGACCCAAGACCAGGATGGGGCGGTTGCGCTTCTAGGTACTGGCCAGGCCAGCTAATGCCCGAAGCGCGATTTTCCACGGCCGAGTCGGCCCGTTCAAACTCGGAATACAAACGTGCCGCCAAGTCGGGTCCTGCAGCAGAGTTCTAGATGCGATTCTCTTCCGAATGGTGGCCTCTTTGACAGGATTCTGGATGTCTTCGTGGGATGTCTCCTCCAGCCACTGGTGCAGCTGACCGTTCGCTCTCAGCATAAGCAGGAGCGCCATGCACCAAGCACCCTCTCTGCTCCATCTCATCCCGCGCTTCTTCATTCGGTTGGCCAGCTTCTTGTCTACCATGGTCTCCGCAACGCCCAACCCGCTGAAGAAATAACCTTGTCTTTGCTCCTCACGCAACCGGCTCCTGTAGTCCACCAAATGGCTAGGATACTTCCGGCACTGCCTCAAAAGCTTGTTGAAAAGCTTTCGCTTCTTCTCTGGAACCTCGGGCTCCAATGACTCCAGAGTATCCATGAATACTTGAATGTCACCCGTCTCCAGAACAGACATGAGCTCCTTGGCTTTGTTTCTAAAAAGCAAGCGGAGATCTCGCATCAGATGGAACCTGTCCAGTTGAACTATGCAACCTTTAAAGTAGACTCCAGCCTGTTCTTGAATCCATCGTGCCCCATCGCCGTTGACGATCACCTGGATGACTGAAAAGTCATACCGCTCACTTAAGCAGGCGGAAAAGCTCTCCCAGAAATCATCTCCATTCTCGAAAGCTCCCATCATGACCGTAGCGTTCTGCAGCTTACGCTGTTTAC
>Ga0208823_1000518_pt1 | contig 33185 bp, 29 predicted proteins | sample AD_UKC075_MetaG_FD_184440 | JGI IMG/M metagenome (GOLD analysis project Ga0208823, IMG submission 184440) | Active sludge microbial communities of municipal wastewater-treating anaerobic digesters from USA - AD_UKC075_MetaG (SPAdes) (version 2) | ecosystem: Engineered > Bioreactor > Anaerobic >... | reverse complement strand
CCGGCTCGGTCGTCATGAGGCCACCGGCGGTGTTCTCGTCGTAGGTCAGCAGACGTCGCAGGTCGGCAGCCTCGTCGGCGTCCATCCGCTCGAGGAGCTCCTCCTGGCGGTCCTTGGGCAGCTCGGCCAGGAGGTCGGCGGCGTCGTCGGGCTCCATCGCCTCGAGGACGTCGGCCGCGCGGTCCACCCGCAGGCCGGCGATGATCTCGACCTGGTCGTCCTCGGGGAGCTCCTCGATGACGTCGGCGAGCCGCTCGTCGCTGAGCTCAGCGGCGACCTCGGCCCGACGCTGCGGGGTGAGGTCGTGGATGACCTCGGCGAGGTCTGCGGGCTTGAGGTCCTCGTAGGCCTCGACCAGCCGAGCGGCGCTCTGCGCACTGCTCGACGTGCGCAGCCCGACGACGTCCTCGATCGCCACGAGCCTGGTCTCACCCCGCCGGCGGGCCAGTCGACCCAGGCCGCCACGGGGGGCGCCGGTGCGCACGAAGGCGCGGGCCACGCTCCAGCCCCGGGAGCCGTGCTGCTCGATGCCGACGTCCTCGACCGTCGCCGCGAGCAGCCCACCCTCCTCGGTGCGCACCTCGACGGGGCGCTCGAACAGCTCGGCGACCACGAGCGTCTCGTTCCCGCGCTGCTCGAACCGGCGCATGTTGACCAGCCCGGTGGTGATCACCTGACCGCCCTCGACGGAGGTGACCCGGGTCATCGGCACGAACACCCGCCGCCGGCCGGCCACCTCGACGACGAGCCCGATGACGCGCGGACGGGTCCGCGCGACGTTGAACGTCACGACGACGTCGCGCACCCGGCCGACCTGGTCACCGAGGGGGTCGAAGACGCTCAGCTCGGTCAGGCGGCCGACGAAGGCGCGGGTCGGCGTGCTCACTGGCACAGGCTATCGGGGTGTGGAGCCGCCGAGGCGGTCAGGCGGGCGGGGTGTTGCGGCGGGCGCCGGCCCGGCCGCGCCAGTGCCACGGACGCCACCGAGCGGTGGTCCCCGGCCCGGACGGGACCGACATGCTGCCGGAGTCGGACGGGTACGCCCCGGGCCCGTGGACGAGCCTGCCGTGGGGGGTGAGCACGTGGATCGTGCACCCCTGGGCCCATCGCTGCGCGACGTCTCCCACCGCATTGAGGCGCTCAGGGCGCAGGACCTGCACCGCGGCATCCCAGTCCTCGTCCGCGGGAGTGAGCTCGCGCGACGTCGCGCGAACGCTGAGCAGCAGCCCACCGCTGTCCTTGCTGCGCAGGACCAGCTCCACCTCGTCGGGCAACCACGGCAGGCTCTGCTCGCCGGGCCCGGACACGACGTAGGCAGCCGGCCCCGTGCCGCGCTCGTCGCCGTCGTCGTGCCACACGTGCCAGACCGGGTGGGTGCCGGCGCCGGGCACGCGGATCCAGAGCAGGCCCGACTTGCTCGCGGCCTCGTGGATCAGCCGGGTGACGTTGGTGGTCGGGGCACCCGGCGTGACCTGCGTGGAAGCGTCATCCGTCACACCGTGAACTCTCTCACAACGCCCCACCGGGCGGCGCTGCTAGCGTCCCGGCCAGACCTGCATCTCGCCGACCTCGTGGACAAGGGACCCCCGCATGCGCAGCGCCAAGGACTTCTTCACGCCCCTCGCGGTGGGCGCACCCGTACCCGTGCGGGAGGTGCCGGCGCGGCCAAGCCGGATGATCCACTTCTTCGACCCCAGCAACCCGCGGATGGCGGCCAAGGTGCCCCAGCTCGTCGGGACGGTCGACGTGCTTCTGGGCAACCTCGAGGATGCCGTCAAGGCGGAGAACAAGGATGCCGCCCGCGCCGGCCTGGTCGAGATCGCCCGCGCCACGGACTTCGGCGAGCACACCCAGCTGTGGACACGGATCAACTCCCTGGACTCACCGTGGGTGCTCGACGACCTCACGACCCTCGTCACCGAGGTGGGCGACCGCCTCGACGTCGTCATGGTGCCCAAGGTGCAGGGGCCGGAGGACATCCACTACGTCGACCGGCTGCTGGCCCAGCTCGAGGCGAAGGCGGGGCTGACCCGGCCGATCCTCGTCCACGCGATCCTCGAGACGGCCCGCGGCGTCGCGAACGTCGAGCAGATCGCGGGTGCCAGCCCCCGCATGCAGGGCATCAGCCTCGGCCCCGCCGACCTCGCCGCCGACCGCCGGATGAAGACGACCCGCGTCGGTGGCGGACACCCCGGCTACCTCGTGCGTGCCGACCCCGTCGGCGGGGACATCACCGGCTCCCGCCCCACCTTCCAGCAGGACCTCTGGCACTACACGATCGCCCGCATGGTCGACGCCTGCGCGATGCACGGGATCTTTCCGTACTACGGCCCCTTCGGGGACATCGCCGACGTCGTCGCCTGTGAGGACCAGTTCCGCAACGCCTTCCTCCTCGGCTGCGTCGGCACGTGGACCCTGCACCCCGCGCAGATCGCCATCGCCAAGACCGTGTTCAGCCCCAGCGCGCAGGACGTCGCGCACGCGCGGCGGGTCAAGGAGGCCATGGGCGACGGGACGGGGGCGGTCATGCTCGACGGGAAGATGGAGGACGACGCGAGCCTGAAGCAGTGCCTGGTCATCCTCGAGCTCGCCGACCGGCTCTCGGCCAACGACCCTGAGCTCGCCGCGCTCTATGCCGGTGCCGCGGGCACGACGGATGCCGGGGCGCAGGCATGAGCGCCGCGACGGACTACCGGCCTCGTCGATCGGTGCTGTACATGCCGAGCAGCAACGAGCGTGCCCTGGAGAAGGCCAAGACCCTGCCCGTCGACGGCCTCATCCTCGACCTCGAGGATGCGGTGGCTCCTGACCACAAGGCCACGGCCCGCGACAACGCGTGCGCGGCCGCGCGCTCGGGTGACTACGGCCAGCGCGAGGTGACGATCCGGGTCAACGCGAGCGGCACCCAGTGGCACGACGACGACCTCGCCGCCGCCTGCGCCGCCGGCCCTGACGGGATCGTCGTCCCCAAGGTCGACTCGGCGCAGGAGGTGCTCGACCTCGTGGCCGCCATGGAGCGGCACGGCGCACCCGAGCACACCCGGTTGTGGGCCATGATCGAGAGCCCCGCGGCGGTGCTCGCCGTGGGTGAGATCGCCGCAGCGTCACCTCGACTCGCTGCCCTGGTGATCGGCACCAACGACCTCGTCAAGGAACTCGGGGCCCGGCACGTTCCCGGCCGAGAGCCACTGCTGACGTCGTTGTCGCTCGCCCTGCTCGCCGCCCGACGCTCGGGGGTCGCGATCCTCGACGGTGTCTACAACGACGTCACCGACCTCGACGGGTTCTTCGCGGAGTGCCGCCAGGGCGCTGACATGGGCTTCGACGGCAAGACGCTCATCCACCCCGGCCAGGTCGGGCCGTGCAACGAGGTCTTCGCGCCGTCACCGGCCGAAATCGAGGACGCGCACGCTCTCGTGGCGGCTTGGGATGCCGGTGCCGGCAGCGGTGTCGTCACTCACCGTGGGCGCATGGTCGAGCACCTGCACGTCGAGATCGCCCGCCAGGTCATCGCGACCGCGCAGGCCATCGCCGACCGCGCCTGAGGGGGGCGCGCACCGCCGCGTCGGACCTCAATCCGGCCTCGATGCCCTCACCTGAGGGATGATTGGCACCGTTGGTCGGTTCGACACGTCTGGAGTTTCGCTGATGCCTGGTCACCTGAGCGTTCGCGCGGCGACGCCCGGTCTGGCCCTCGCGGGTGCGCTCGTCCTCGGGGGATGTGCGGGGCTCGGCGCGTCCTGGTCCTCCGACGCGGCCGCACCGCAGCAGAGCACGACCAGCGCGGCCCCGCCGTCGGTCGCCCCGGACACGCCGTCGCCGTCCGTGTCCAGTGCCGCCCCGTCGGTGAGCGCCCCGACGGCATCCACCCCGGTGCCCACGGTGACGCAGAGCGCGTCGTCCGCCACCCCCTCACCGACCACCAGCGCAGCCCCGAAACCATCGCCGAGCACGACGAAGGCTCCCAAGCCGTCCCCCAAGCCCTCGGCGAAGCCGTCCGCGAAGTCCAGCCCTTCCCCGTCGCCGACGGCCAAGCCGCGCACCACCTTGCGGCTGGGTGATCGGGGGCCCAAGGTGCTGGCCACCCAGCAGCGGCTCACCGAGCTCGGCTACTGGCTCGGTACGCCGGACGGCCACTTCGGTGCCCTCACCCAGCAGGCGGTCTTCGCCCTGCAGAAGGCTGCCGGCCTCTCACGTGATGGTTCGGTCGGCCCCAAGACCGCCAAGGCGCTCGCCGACGGCATCCGACCGCGGGCGACCCTGTCCGGCAACGGGGTCGAGATCGTGCTGGACCGCCAGCTGCTGCTCGTCGTGCGCGGTGGCACGGTGAGGACGATCCTCAACACCTCGACGGGCAACCGTGAGGAGTACACCTCCACCTCGGGCAACCGGGCCATCGCCGTCACGCCGAAGGGGACCTTCAAGGTCTACCGCGGGGTCGACGGGCCGCTGACCAACTCGCTGGGTCAGCTGTGGCGCCCTCGCTTCTTCTACCGCGGCATCGCCGTGCACGGCTCGCCGAACATCCCGCCGTGGCCGGCCTCCCACGGGTGCGCCCGGTTGAGCAACGCGGCGATCAACATGATCTGGGACAAGAACCTCATGCCCATCGGGAGCACGGTCGTCGTGCGCTGACGCCCCGGCGACCTCGTGCGCTGACGCCCCGGTGAGGCGTCACTCGCCGGGGTAGACGACCCCGACCTGACGGCGGGTCTCGTCCATGGTGGCCATGACGCGACGGGTGGCGTCCCACGGCATCGACCACGTCTGCGTGCGCCCCGCCGCCAGGGCCCGCGCGAACTCCGCGGCCTGGTAGCGGAACCCGTGGTCGAGCACCGGTGCGACGAACTCGTCGAGGACGGTGTCGTCCGGTGCCACGAGGCGCACGCGGCTGTCGACCGCGTAGAAGACGCCCGAGATCTCGAGCCGTGCGGCCGTGCCGACCACGCGTGCGGGGCACGCGGTGGCCGCGGCCATCGAGCACCACAGCCGGGCGAGCTCCCCGGAGGGGCCGCGGCCGTCGATGGTCGTCGTGGCGTCGACCCCGAGGTCGGTGAGGACGCCACGCGCCGTCACGTCGGCGAGGCTGCCGAGCACGTGGTCGGCGAAGGAGACGGGGTAGACGCCGAGGTCGAGCAGGGCCCCACCGGCGAGCTCGGGCTGGGACAGGCGCGCCGGGCCGTCGGGGTAGAGCAGCTGGCCGTGGTCGGCCTCGACGACCACGACGTCACCCAACGTGCCGGCGGCGACCGTGCGGGCGATCACGTCGTAGTGCGGCAGGTAGCGGCTCCACATCGCCTCGGCCGTGAGCAGGCCACCTGCCTGCGCGGCGTCGAAGACGTGCTCGGCCTCGCGCAGGCTACGGGTGAAGGCCTTCTCGACGAGCACCGGCTTGCCGGCCCGCAGGGCGAGCAGGGCGTGCTCGTGGTGCTCGCTGTGCGGGCTGGCGACGTACACGGCATCCACGTCCGGGTCGGCGACGAGGTCGGCGTACGACCCGTGGGCGCGCTCGACCCCGTGGCGCTGCGCGAACTCCCGGGCCCGATCCAGGGACCTCGACCCGCAGGCGACGACGCGCGACCGCGTGCCCGTGGCCACGGCATCCGCGAAGGTGTTGGCGATGCCGCCCGGGGCGAGGACGCCCCAGCGGATCGCCGGGGCGTCCATCGGGTCGGGAACCGTGGACGCGGCGAGGGTTGCGGGGGCAGCAAGGGCGGACGACATGCGGCTGATCGTATGCCGTCCGCCCACCTCAGAAGCGGGACGTCGCCTCGGCCACGAGGTCGCCGACGAACTCGCCGGCGTCGACGTCCAGGCCACGCCGGGTGAACCACGTCGCCATCGTCGTCGCGTCGCGGGCCAGGAAGTCGAAGCCCTGCGGGTTGCCGATGACGTCGACGATCTGGGGCCAGTCGATGATGACGAGCCGCTCGTCGTGCAGCAGCACGTTGTAGGGCGACAGGTCGCCGTGGGCCCACCCGTGGTGCGCGAGCGTGAGCACGGCGGTGCGCAGCTGCTCGAAGAGGTCGGCGAGCAGGTCGGGATCAGGCCTGGTCGCCACGAGCCTGGGGGCGGCCACGGGCGTCGGGCCGCTGACGTCACCGACGAACTCCATGAGCATCTCGGTCTCGTCGAGCTGCACGGGGTAGGGCACCGGCAGGCCGAGGGCCCAGAGGGTGCCGAGCGCGCTGAACTCGGCCGCGGCCCACTGCCCCGAGATGAGCTGCTTGCCGAACTCGGTGCGGGTGGCCATCGCACGCATCTCCCGACTCTTGCGCACCCGCCGGCCCTCCAGGTAGCCGGCATCGCGGTGGAAGAGGCGGTGCTCGCCGCTGCGGTAGCGCTTGGCGGCCATGGTGCTGCTGCGCTCGGTGCCCGGGACCCACCGGCGCAGCACGTGCACGTCGGCTTCCTTGCCGGTCTTCAGCACGCCGAGATCGGCCTCGACGGCGCCGAGGTCGGTGATCACCCAGGACGGGCGCGGCTTCGGGCCGTGGGTCGCGCCGTCCCAGGTGGACCAGCGCTCGCCCTCGGTGGGGGCGTCAGGTGAGGTGTCGGTGGCGAAGAGCTCCTGCTTCGCCGGCAGGTGGAACGGCTGGTGTGCCACGGGGGTGCTCCTGATCGAGAGAGGGAAGGAGGGGCTCGGTGTGGGCCCGGACAGTCGTCGACATGTCGGCCTCCTCTTCCGGATCAGGGTCTGGTGCTCAGCGACGGCGGATGCCGTGTGCTCACCTCCCAGCGTGCCGCACCCCCGGCGCCGGTCGCCACTGGTTTTCCCGCGTCATGGCGATCGCGTGGTCAGGGGAGTCGGGACAGCGTGGCCAGCACCGGCGTCGTGGGGACGAGCGTCAGGTGGGCGCCGACCGGCAGGTGGTCGGCGTCGGTGGACCTCGTCGGGGCGACGCGGTGGCTGCGCAGGATCAGCGCCAGGGCGAGCACCGACTCGACCATCGAGAAGTGTTGGCCGATGCACGCCCGTGGACCCCCACCGAACGGCATCCACGCATAGCGGTGTGCCGGCTGCGGCCGAGGTCCGTTCGTCGTGAAGCGCGACGGGTCGTAGATCAGGGGATCGACCCAGAAGTCGGGGTGGCGGTGGATGGTCCACGGCGCCACGACCACGGAGGTACCCGCCGCCACGGGGTAGCCCATGATCTCGTCGTCCTCGACGGCGAGCCGACCGAGGACCGGCGCCGAGGGGTAGAGGCGCATGGCCTCCTTGAGCGCCGCCGTCGTCTCGGGGAGTGATGCCGCGTCGGTGGCGGAGGGGCGCCGCTCCCCGAGCACGTCGTGCACCTCGGTGCGCAGGCGGTCCTGGACGTCCGGACGACGACCCAGCAGGTGCAGTGTGTAGGTCAGGGCGCTGGACGTGGTCTCGTGCCCCGCGAGGAGGAACACCAGGGCCTGGGCGCGCACCTCCCCGTCGGAGAGCAGGCGCTCGCCGTCACGCGCCGTGAGCAGGTGGCCGAGGAGGTCGTCGCCCCCGGTGGTGCGACCGCTGCGGCGGGCCTCGACCATGGCGTCCACGAGGTCGACGAGGTCGGCGCGGGCCGCTCGGGCGCGCCGAACCCCGGCGGTCGGGATGGCGGCCGGCAGGCGGAGTGGCGTCAGGCCGCGGGAGATGATGGCGGCGGAGAGAGCGGGGAAGGAACGGCGCACGCGCTGGGTCGCGTCCGACGCGGACTCACCGAACAGTGCCCGCAGCACGACGCGCAGGGTGAGGTGCTGCATCCGCTCGCCGAGGTCGACCGGGGTTGGGGCGGCGGCGACGGGCCACCCTGAGATGACCGACTCCATCTCCTCGACCATGAGGTCGGTGTAGTCGTTGACCGCGGCGTGCGTGAACACCGGCTGGAGCACCCTGCGTTGTCGTGTCCAGTCCTCACCCTCAGCGGCGAGCAGCCCTCGCCCGAGCCAGGTGGCGATCTCGTCGTAGACCTGGTCACGTTTGGCGAAGGACCGCCAGGACGCGCCCGAGAGCACCTTGGCTGCTGCGTCGGGGTGGTGCAGCCACCACATCTCGCGGTCCAGTCCGCGGGGGCCCACCACCATGCGCACCACGTCCCCGTGCTCCTGCCAGGACCGCTGCGCGAACTCCACGACGTTGCGGCGCAGGGCCAGGGCAGGCCGCAGGCGACCTTCGACGGTGGGCGGGTGGCCACCGTGCGGGTGGGCGGGAGCACGGGCTGCCATGACTCCATCATCGACCCGGAGGTGGTTGGTCTCACACCGGCTGAGCGGTCAGCGTCGGCCAACCCGACGGCATACTCGGTGGGCAGACCCATCCCGAGCCAAAGGCGGCGATCACGCATGTCCCGACTCCAGACCACGGACGGCCTCTCCGAGGAACAGCACGAGCTCATCAAGCTGGTGCGCGAGTTCGTCGAGGAGCAGATCCTGCCCGTCGCCACCGAGCTCGAGCACCGCGACGAGTACCCGACGGACATCGTCGAGGGCATGAAGGAGATGGGGATCTTCGGCCTGATGATCCCGGAGGAGTACGGCGGCCTGGGCGAGTCGCTGCTCACCTACGCGCTCGTCGTCGAGGAGATCGCGCGGGGCTGGATGTCGGTCAGCGGCATCATCAACACGCACTTCATCGTCGCCTACCTGATCCTCCAGCACGGCACCGAGGAGCAGAAGCAGCGCTACCTGCCCCGGATGGCGACCGGCGAGGTCCGCGGAGCGTTCTCGATGTCCGAGCCCGGGCTGGGGTCCGACGTCGCGGCGATCCGCACCAAGGCCGTTCGAGAGGGGGAGGAGTGGATCGTCACGGGCCAGAAGATGTGGCTGACCAACGGTGGGTCCTCGAACCTCGTCGCCGTGCTCGTGCGCACCGACCTCGGTGAGAGCGAGAGCCCCTACAAGAACATGAGCACCTTCCTCATCGAGAAGGAGTCCGGCTTCGGGGAGACCGCGCAGGGCGTCACCGTGCCGGGCAAGATCGAGAAGATGGGCTACAAGGGCGTCGACACGACCGAGCTGATCTTCGAGGGGCACCGCACGACCGATGCGCAGCTGCTCGGCGGAGTGCCCGGCAAGGGCTTCTACCAGATGATGGACGGGGTCGAGGTGGGCCGCGTGAACGTCGCCGCCCGGGCCTGTGGCCTGTCGCGCCGGGCGTTCGAGCTCGGCATCGCCTACAGCCAGCAGCGCGAGACCTTCGGCAAGAAGATCGCCGAGCACCAGGGGATCCTCTTCCGCCTGGCCGACATGGCGACCAAGGTCGAGGCCAGCCACCAGATGATGGTCAAGGCCGCCAAGCTCAAGGATGCCGGGGAGCGCAACGACCTCGAGGCGGGCATGGCGAAGTACCTCGCCTCGGAGAACTGCGCAGACGTCGTCGAGCAGTCCTTCCGCATCCACGGCGGGTACGGCTACTCCAAGGAGTACGAGATCGAGCGGCTCTACCGCGAAGCACCGATGCTGCTCATCGGCGAGGGCACGGCCGAGATCCAGAAGATGATCATCGGTCGCCGCCTGCTCGAGGACTACAAGGCCCGCTGAGCGCGAAGGTCAGGAGGTCGGCACGGCCGGGCCCGTGGGCAGGCAGGGCCGTTGTCCGGGGGATAATGGCAGACATGACCAGCCAGCCCATGCGCCCCGGCCTGCGGGCCGCTCTCTCGCTCCAGTACCCGATGTCCCTGGGCGTGTACGACTCCTACGAGGAGGCCCAGAAGGCGGTCGACTACCTCTCCGACAACGAGTTCCCCGTCCAGGACGTGCTCATCGTCGGCACCGACCTCAAGCAGCTCGAGCGCGTGACCGGGCGCCTCACCCGGGGTCGGGTCCTCGGCGCGGGCGCCCTGTCCGGCGCGTGGCTGGGTCTGTTCGTCGGGACGATCTTCGCTCTCTTCGACCCGAGCGGGTTCAACATCCTCAACGTCGTCAGCACCGTTGCCTTCGGTGCACTCTTCGGCATGGTCTGGGCAGCCGTGGGGTACCGCCTCACCCGGGGTGAGCGCGACTTCACCTCCGTCAGCCAGGTCGTGGCGGCCAAGTACGAGGTCCTCTGCGAGCACAAGCACGTGCAACGCGGCCGCGAGCTGCTCACCGAGATGGACCCGATGCGCGCCGCCATGCAGGAGGTACGCCGGGCGCAGGAAGCCGAGCGGGCTCGCGCCGACGAGGCGTAGTTTGGCCCCATGACTGACGCACGCCCCCACCTCGAGCCCTTCGAGGGCGAGTTCGCCCGCGTCCTGTGCGTCGTCGCCCACCCGGACGACATCGAGTACGGCACGGCTGCGGCCGTCCACCGATGGGTTGCCGAGGGCGCGACCGTGAGCTACTTCCTGCTCACCCGCGGCGAGGCGGGTATCGACACGATGCACCCTGACGAGGCCGCAGTGGTCCGCGAGGCCGAGGAGCGCGAGAGTGCACGGCGCGTCGGCGTCGATGTCGTGGAGTTCGGCGGGTTCGCCGACGGAGCGATCGAGTACGGAGTTGCGCTGCGGTGCGCCATCGCCCGCGCCATCCGTCGCGAGCGCCCCGACCTCGTCGTCACCACCACGTGGGACGAGCGGTTCGGCACCGGCATGGTCAACCAGGCAGACCACCGCGCGGTCGGCCTGGCCACGTTGGATGCCGTCGCGGATGCCGGCAACCGGTGGTTGCACACCTCCCTCGCCGAGGAGGGGCTGGAGCCGTGGGGCGGGGTCAAGGCGCTCGCGGTGGCTGCGAGCAGCTCCCCGACCCACTTTGTGGACGTCTCAGGCGAGCACTTCGAGGCGGCTGTGCACTCACTGGAGGCCCATGCGGCCTACAACGACGCCCTCCCGGAGGACTTCCCCAAGCCTCGGGCGCTGCTCCAGATGGTTCTCGGCGGTGGGGGCCAGGCGGCCGGCGTCGAGCACGCGGCCCTGTTCGACGTCATCCGGCGGGGCTGACCGCACGACACTCTGACCGCTCCGCGCGGGCTTCACCCGGGAAGCGCGAGGTTCGCACGGGAATGCATCCCTTGCGAACCTCGCGCTTGCCTCATGGGGAGGAAAAGTCAGGAGGTGCGCAGGCGGGCGATCCAGGCCTCGACGTCGGCGGAGCTGCGCGGCATGCCCGCCGAGAGGTTCTCGCAGCCGTCCTGCGTGACGAGGATGTCGTCCTCGATGCGCACCCCGGTGCCGCGGAACCGCTCGGGGGCGAGCAGGTCGTCGGACTTGAAGTACAGGCCGGGCTCGACGGTGAGCACCATGCCGGGGCGAAGCTCGGCATCCATGTACTCCTCACGCGTCGCGAGGGCGCAGTCGTGCACGTCGAGGCCCAGGTGGTGCGACGTCCCGTGCACCATCCAGCGGCGGTGGTACTGCCCGTGCTCCTTGTCCAGGGTGTCCTCGACCGAGACGCCGTCAGGGAGCAGCCCCCAGGCGTGCAGGTGCTCGGCGATGACCCGGATCGCTGCTGCGTGGACGTCGGAGAACTTGTTGCCGGGCTTGACCGCGGCGATGCCGGCCTCCTGGGCGGCGTACACGGCGTCGTAGATCTCTCGCTGGGCGTCGGTGAACGTCCCGGAGACCGGGAAGGTGCGGGTGACGTCAGCCGTGAACAGGGAGTCGACCTCGACGCCGGCGTCGATGAGCACGAGGTCGCCCTCTCGGACCTCGCCGGTGTTCTTGATCCAGTGCAGCGTGTTCGCGTGGTCCCCGGCCGCGCAGATGCTGTCGTAACCGACGCCGTTGCCGCGGTGGCGTGCGTGGAGCGCGAAGGTGCCCTCGAGCCACCGCTCACCGCGCTCGACCGTGGCTGCCGTCGTGAGTTCGGCGACCATCGCGTCGAAGCCGTGGTGCGTCGCGGCGACCGCGGCGCGCATCTGCTCGATCTCGTAGTCGTCCTTGCACATCCGCAGGTGGGAGATGTCGTGGGCGAGCGCGGCGTCGCTCTCCTTCAGGCCCTCCTGCTCCGCTCCGTTCTCGACCCGAGCGGCATCCAGCTGTGCCGTGAGGGCGAGGTCGGCGTCGCGCACGACGCGCACGGTGACCTCGCCGGCATCCTTGGATGCCGCCGCGGGGAACTCGTCGATGTGGCGGGCCGTCAGGCCCAGCTCGAGCTCGATGTCGGCGATGGAGGGTCGGGCGCCGACCCAGAACTCGCCGTAGCGCGAGTCCGCGAAGAACTCGTCGCTGTCGCGGTCGGCCAGCGGCCGGAAGTACAGGACCGCCTCGTGACCGCCGTCAGTGCCGTCGGCGCCGGCCACGGGTTCGAGGACCAGGACGGCATCGGGCTCACGGTCCGCGCCGAGCCCGGTGAGCCAGGCGAAGGCCGTGTGCGGGCGGAAGACGTAGTCGCAGTCGTTGCTGCGCACCTTCAGGCCACCTGCCGGGATGATCAGCCGCTGGCGGGGGTACGCCGCGCTGATCAGTGCCCGGTGAGCCGCCGCCGGGGCAGCCGCGGGGCTCGGCCCGGTCACGGTGGGGCGACGTGGTGCCCACCCGTCGCGGACGAAGGCCCGGAACTCGTCGGTCGTCGCCCGGGCGCGGTTGTCTGCCTGCTGCTGTTCCTCACTCACCCGACCATGCTCCCACGGGCCGGACGCGCTGCGTTCTCGTCGTAGCCTGCTGCCATGGGTCAGGGCGTCGTGGATGTCGCGGGTGAGACGCTCGCCGACCGTTTCCGGGCACACTTCGGCCCTGAGGACCACCTCTACGCGGCGCTCCTCGCACGGATGGCCGACGACTGGGAAGCCGGCGGAGTCACCCGCGAGATCTTCGACGGCTGGCAGGACGCACCGGCGCAGCTGATGCCGCACCTGCGGATGCTCGCCGGTCTCTTCAGGATCGTCCTGCGGGGCGAGGCCCCGCAGCTCGAGGGGTTCTACCCCGCGCTGGGCGGTGACCTCGACCCTCGCGACGCGTGGGATGCCGTGCGGCCGGTGCTGCTGGCGCGCCGTGACGAGCTGCGCTCCAGCCTCGCGGTGGCACCGCAGACCAACGAACCGGCCCGCACCCTCGCCCTGCTCATCGGCGTGTCCGACGCGGTGCACCGAAGCGGGCTGAACCGGGTCCGACTCCTCGAACCCGGAGCCTCCGGAGGTCTCGGGCTGCTCGTCGACCGCTACCGCTTCGTCGGTGAGGGGTGGTCGGCGGGCCCGGTCGAGGCGACGCTCGTCGTGCCCGGATGTGGTGCAGAGGGGTTCCGGCCGGAGTCCTTCGAGGTCGTCGACCGCCGGGGGTGCGATCTGGCCCCGGTCGACACGGCGGCGGCCGAGGGGGGCGTCTACCTGACCTCCTTCGTGTGGCCGTGGCAGCGTGAGCGCCACGCACGACTCGCGGCGGCTCTCGCGGTCGCGAGGGAGCACCCTGTCGTGGTCGACCGGGCTCCGGCCTCGCAGTGGGTGGCCGAGCGGCTCGCCGAACCGGTGCCCGACGGCGTCCTCACGGTGGTGTGGCACTCCGTCACCCGGATGTACTGGCCTGCCGATGAGACCGCCGCCGTGCAGGACGCGGTCCGGGCGGCGCGAGGGCGGATGCCGCTCGCCCACGTCGCGTTCGAGCACGACTGGGCGGCGGCCGCGGGGAGCGGAACGCCCGGGCTTCCCCGGGTCGAGCTCGACGGGGAGGTCCTGGGCGTCGGGGACCACCACGGCCCGCCCGTACGCTGGTCCTGATGACTGCTCCGCAGCGCCCTCGCGACCCGCGACGGGCCGGCATCCAGCGATCGCGGCGGCCGTCGCCCGAGGTCATCGCCCGGCGCCGGCTGGTGGTCGGGGGTGGAGCCCTCCTCGGGGTGGGGGTGCTGGGCCTCGGGGTGCGCGAACTGTTCACCAACGATGCCGTCGCATCCCCAGCGATGGTGACGACGGCGGGGCCGACCACCGTCGACGGGTCGGCCGGCGAACCCACCGGTGCCACGGCATCCCCCTCGCCCAGTGCGACTGCGAGCGCCTCAGGTGTTCCAGGGGGCCAAGCCTCACCGGTGGAGGCGCCCAAGCTCGCCAACCGGCTCGAGGAGTACCTGTCGGGACGCAGCGGGCGGCTGGGGCTGGAGATCGTGGACCTGCGCCGGGGGCAGAGCTTTCGTCACGAGGCGAGCGAGGGGTACTGCTACAGCACCATCAAGGTGTTGGTGCTCACCACGGTGCTCCGGCAGGCCCAGGAGGCCGAGGTGGAGCTCACCGAGCGCGAGCGCGACCTCGCCACGCGGATGATCACCCGCAGCGACAACGGGGCCACCGAGACCCTGCTCGCCCAGGTGGGGCGCGATGAGGTCGAGCGGGTCGCCGGGCTCGTCGGGATGACGAACACCCAGATCGACTCGGGGTGGTGGGGCTTCTGGCGAACCGTCCCCGGCGACCTTTCGCTCATGGTGGATGCGGTGCTGTCCTCTGATCGGGTGCTCGACGGGGGGCGCCGCACGATCGCCCGCATGCTCATGGCCGACGTGGTGCCCCAGCAACGCTGGGGGGTCTTCGCCCCGGAGTCACGCAAGGTCCACGTGGCGGCCAAGAACGGCTGGGGCCCCCTGCCCGACGGCTATCGCCTGAACTCGACAGGGTGGGTGAGCGGGGCGGACCGGGACTACGTGCTGAGCATCCTGTCGCGAAGCACCGCAGGGTTCAGCCATGGTCGGCGCACCGTCAACGAGGTGGCCGACATCTGCCACAGCGCGATGGCCGACGGCCTCGCCTGAGTCACTCGACGTCGACCCACCCCAAGGTGCGCTCGACCGCCTTCTGCCACCCGGCATACCCGTCGCGGCGCTGGGCGTCGCTCCACTGCGGTTCCCATCGTCGCGCCTGGGCCCAGTTGGCTCGCAGTTCGTCGGTGCCCGACCAGAAGTCGGTGGCCAGCCCCGCAGCGTAGGCGGCACCCAGGGCCGTGGTCTCCGGCACGACCGGCTTGGACACCGGCACCCCGAGGATGTTGGCCTGCAACTGCATGCACAGGTTGTTGGCGGTGATGCCCCCGTCGACCTTGAGGGTGGTGAGTGTGACCCCGGAGTCGGCGGCCATGGCGTCGACGACGTCGCGCGACTGGTAGCAGATCGCCTCGAGGGTGGCTCGCGCCACGTGGGCGTTGGTGTTGAACCGGGACAGGCCGACGATGGCGCCGCGGGCGTCGCTTCGCCAGTAGGGGGCGAACAGCCCACTGAACGCCGGGACGAAGTAGACCCCGCCGGTGTCCGGCACGGATGCCGCGAGCGACTCGACCTCGGAGGCACCGGAGATGATGCCGAGCTGGTCGCGCAGCCACTGCACGGCGCTGCCGGTCACGGCGATCGATCCCTCGAGGGCGTACACCGGCTTGGCGTCGCCGAAGCGGTAGGCCACCGTGCTCAGCAAGCCGTTGCTGCTGCGCACCAGTTCCTCGCCGGTGTTGAGCAGCAGGAAGTTGCCGGTGCCGTAGGTGTTCTTGGCCTCGCCCGGCTCGAAGCACACCTGACCGACGGTCGCCGCCTGCTGGTCCCCGAGGACACCGGTGATCCGCACGCCGGCCGCGCCACTGCGGTCGCCGGTCGTGACCCCGTACGCGGCGGCGTCACTGCTGCTGTGGATGCTCGGCAGCATCGCCCGGGGGATGCCGAAGAAGCCGAGCAGCTCGTCGTCCCAGTCCAGGGTCGTGAGGTCCATGAGCATCGTGCGGCTGGCGTTGGTGACGTCCGTGGCGTGGATGCCGCCGTCCGGCCCGCCCGTGAGGTTCCACACGACCCAGGTGTCGGGGGTGCCGAAGAGGGCGTCGCCCCGCTCGGCGGCGGCGCGCAGGCCCTCGACGTTCTCGAGCAGCCACTGCACCTTGCCCGCGGAGAAGTACGTGGCCGGGGGCAGACCGGCCTTGCGCCGGATCACGTCGCCTCGCCCATCGGCATCCAGCGCCTTGGCGATCGAGTCGGTGCGGGTGTCCTGCCAGACGACGGCGTTGTACCAGGGACGACCCGTGCGGCGGTCCCACACGATGGCGGTCTCGCGCTGGTTGGTCACCCCGATCGCAGCGAGGTCACTCGTGGCCAGGCCAGCGCTGGTCAGCGCGCTGCCGATGACGGTCTGCGTGCGCTCCCAGATCTCCAGCGGGTTGTGCTCGACCCACCCGGCGCGGGGAAGGATCTGGTCGTGTTCGAGCTGGTGGCTCGCGACGGGCATCCCGTCGTGGTCGAAGACGATGAACCGCGTGCTCGTCGTTCCCTGGTCGACCGCGCCGATGAAGTCCGCCATGGCGGCAGCCTAGTCGCGCAGGGCGGACGATCCGAGACGCCATCGTGGCGGGGTTGTCCGCCCGTGACGTGTGCACAGGGGCGTCACGGGTCGACAACCCCGTCGAGGCCGTCGCCTGTGGATGACCGAGCGTCCCATCCGCCGCGAATCGGGACGATAGGGGCATGGACGACAGGCTCACAGCGGTAGCTGGCTCCCGGGGCGGGGTGTTCACGAGCGCCATGGCGGCGGTCGTCGATGTGGACGACGGTGCTCTGGCCCGCGGGCGGCGCAGTCAGGAGGTGGTCCGTGTCCGCCGGGACGCCTACGTTCTGGGGGAGCTCTGGTCCGCGGCGACGCCCGAGCAGCGCCTCATGCTGCGGACCCGAGCCGTGCTCGCGGCGCGGCCCGAAGACATCGCCAGCCACCAGTCGGCCCTCGCGCTGCACGGCCTGCCGCTCCACGGCGTCGACCTCGTCACCGTCGACGTCCTGTCGGCTGTATCCAGGGTGCGCCTGGCCTCGGGGCTGCGCACCCACGCCCGACCTGCGGACCAGCCTCACGTGGTCGCCGACGGTTATCGGTGTGTCGACATCGCGACGGGGATCGCGCAAGTGCTCGTGAGGTCGGGCGTCGGTGCTGCCATGGTGCCCCTCGACGCGGCGCTGCCTGCCGGCCAGCGTGCACCCTCGGCGAGATGGCGCTCGCCCTCGACGACCGATGCTCCTCCCGTCGGCTGCGGGCCCGTGGTGACCAGCTCCTGAGCCGCGCCGACCCGCAGTCCGAGTCCGTCGGAGAGACGAGGACGCGACTGATGCTCACCGACCACGGACTGGCGGTACGTAGCCAGGTGCCCATCTGCGATGCGTCCGGCACTCTCGTCGGCCGGGTGGACTTCCTCGTCGGCGACCACGTCATCGTCGAGTTCGACGGAGCCGTGAAGTACGAGGGGGCACAGGGGCGTTCGGCGCTGGTGGCCGAGAAGCGTCGCGAAGACGCACTCCGCGCGCTGGGGTACGTCGTGGTGCGCGTGACCTGGTCAGACCTGGCCAGCCCGACCCGGGTGATCTCGCAGATCCGCAGGGCGCTGGCGGGGTTGTCCACTCGTGACGGGCATGTGTTCACGCCCTGAGCGGACAACCGCGCCATCCGCGGTGGCGAGGAGGACGGCCCGGGCAGCGTGAGCAACGGCACGCCCCCGAACGCTGTCGGATGCCGTGTGCTCACGCGAGGATGGGCGCCTCACGTCGAGCGAAGGAGACAGCCGGTGCAGTTCGGGCGCAGTTACGAGGAGTTCGAGGTCGGGGCGACGTACAAGCACTGGCCCGGCAAGACGGTCACCGAGTACGACGACCACCTGTTCTGCCTGCTCACGATGAACCACCACCCCCTGCACCTGGACACCAACTACGCGCAGGAGACCACGCAGTTCGGTCAGAACGTCGTGGTCGGCAACTACGTGTACTCGATCCTGCTCGGCATGTCGGTGCCCGACATCAGCGGCAAGGCGATCGCCAACCTCGAGATCGAGAGCCTGCGCCACGTGGCGCCGACCTTCCACGGCGACACCCTCTACGGCGAGACCACCGTGCTCGACAAGTGGGAGAGCACGAGCAAGGACGACCGCGGTGTGGTCCACGTGGAGACCATCGGCTACAAGCAGGACGGCACGATCGTGTGCATCTTCCGGCGCAAGGTCATGGTGCCCAAGGAGAACTACCTGCAGGCGCGCGGCGGTGAGCAACCCGGCCGCCCCACACCGGTCCCGGACAAGAACTGGCCGGGACCGGCGTCCCCCGCCTGACGCGCCACCCTCCCCGGACTTCACAACTAGCTGACCGGCCCCCCGCCCGGGCTGCCGTCGGCGTTGGTCCAGGTCACGCTGTCCACCCCGGTCCCCGCGGCAGGGCTGGTCACCGACAGGTGGGCCACGACCAGCGTGTCCTGCGTGGAACTCCCGCGATGGGTTTCGCTCGACCTCAGCGTCGCACCCTCGGCTGCCGTGACACCGACCTCGTCGACACCGGGGGGAAGCACCAGGAGGACGGTCGTCTCAAGCGTGTCCGTGCCGTCCATCTGGCTGCCGGTCATGATCGTCGGGATTCCGCGCTCAGGAAGCGCGGCGACGGATGAGGAGCCGTCGTCGAAGATGCCCAACACACCCTGATCGCGATCCACGAACGCCAGCGCTGCTCCGTCACGCGCGCTGTGGACTTCGCTCCCGTCGGTGCGAAAGACCGCTGCGCCGTCGGTCCACAACACCCCGGAGAGCGGCGGCGGGCCACCGTTCTCCCCGCCGACCCAGACGGCGAAGGCCTGGTACGGGGTACCGGGCAGCGGTTGCAGGTCGTGGGTACCCGCGCCCTGGTCACCCGCCCAGAGGAAGATGACATCCTTCGCAGCCGCCGGCAGCACGCCGCGCTCCAGCCCCGGTGTGGTGGTCGGGACCCACATCGAGGCGCGAGGGTTGGTGGGCAGTGTCGCACTCCGCACGTCCGACGTGCGACCGTCCTGCCCCAGGGTCGAGCTCGAGAGGGTCCTGCGTCCCATGTCGACCGCGACCTCCACGCTCGGCTGCTCGTCGGCGGGCCCCCAGGCATTCTCGACCGAGCCGCTACGGGTCAGGTCGGCGGTGACTTCTCCGACGCCCGACGTCGTGGCAGACGTGGTCCCCGCGGGCAGGGACGATTCATCGGCCCCCGGCCCCAGTGCCGTGACCCCCATGACGCCCGCGACACCGGCGACGCTCGCGGCGACGAGGCCGGCCGCCCAACGCCGACGCCGCAGCACGCGCCGGCCCAGCCCGATCACCCGGTCGGCGTCCGGCTCCAGGCAGCCCGGCCCGGCGGCATCCGCGGTGTCGCGCAGCAGGTCGCGCAGGGTGTCCTCGAACGTGTCCGTGCTCATTGCACGACTCCTTCACTGGTGGTGCTGGCCAGCTCGGCCCGCAGGGTTGCCAGGCCGCGCGAGGCAGCCGACTTCACCGACCCGACGGAGATGTTGAGTGCGTCGGCCGTGGCTTGTTCGGACAGGTCGACGTAGTAGCGCAGCACGACGACCCGGCGTTGCTGGTCGGGGAGGCGGGCGAGGAGGCGCACCACGGCATCCCGCTCGTCGGTGACGGACTCCGGCCCGGGTGACGTGGTCTCCGGCACCGCGGCGAGAGCCACCTCGGCCCCGTGCCGGCGCCAGCGGTCGGTGCGCTCGTTCACCAGGACCCGACGGGTGTACGCCAGCGCGCTGTCGGCGCGCACGCGCGGCCATGCGACGTAGGTGCGCACGAGGGCCGCCTGCACGAGGTCGTGGGCGGTGTGGTGGTCGCCGGTGAGCAGCCATGCCGTGCGCAGCAGCGACGGCGACGCCTGGTGGACGAATGCCGTGAACGCCGCGTCACGTTCGCTCTTGGTCGCGTTGCCCATCACACCCCCTCGAAGACGTTGTCACCCTGCACTACGCAGCGATCTGCGAAAAGGTTGCCTCACCGGGTGATCCCGGGGCGCCACTACGCTGGGCCGGTGTTCATCGACCTGCACACCCACTCGACCGCGAGCGACGGCACCGAGCCGCCCGCGGTCGTCGTGGCGCAGGCGGTCGCTGCCGGACTGGACGTCGTCGCGCTCACCGACCACGACACGACGCTGGGCTGGGAGGAGGCCGCGGGTGCGGCGCGTCGCCACGGCATCCGTCTGGTTCCGGGCATCGAGGTCTCGTGCAGCCGACACCACCAGAGCATCCACCTGCTGGCCTACCTCCCCGACCCGACCTACCCCGACCTCGTGGCCGAGCTGGAACGGGCGCTCCACAGCCGCGACACCAGGCTCGATGCGATGGTCGCGAAGATGGCGGCCGACGGCATCCCCGTGACGATCGAGGAGGTCCGGGCGCAGGTCGAGCCGGGCGCCACTCCCGGTCGCCCGCACATCGCGGACGCGCTCGTGGCGTCCGGGGTCATCGGGCACCGTGACGAGGCCTTCGCGCGGTGGCTGGGTGGCCGCAGCCCCTACTACGTCGAGCACTACGCGCCCGACCCGGTGCGGGCCGTCGAGATCGTGCGTGCGGCCGGTGGCGTGCCCGTGATCGCGCACCCGCGGTCGGTGAACCGTGGCCGAGTCGTCTCGGACGAGCTCATCGAGGAGATGGCTGCCGCGGGTCTGGCGGGTCTCGAGGTGGACCACCGCGACCACCCCGCGGATGCCGTGGCGCACCTCGCGGACCTCGCGCGGGTTCTCGGGTTGGTCGCCACGGGGTCCAGCGACTACCACGGCACCGGCAAGCTCAACCGGATCGGCGAGCGCACGACGTCACCGGCTGCCCTGGAGGTCATCGAGGCCCTCGGGACCGGAACGCCGGTCATCACCCCCTGACCTCCCCGGGGAGGTCAGGCGAGTTCGTCGAGCACGGCGGGCAGCACCTCGTGCATGTCACCGATGACGGCGTAGTTCGCCTTGGTGACCATCGGGGCGTCGGGGTCGGTGTTGACGGCGATGATCGTCTTGCTCGACGCGCAGCCGGCCCAGTGCTGGATGGCCCCGGAGATTCCGCACGCGATGTACAGGTCGGGGGCGATCCGCGACCCGGTCTGGCCGACCTGCTCGTGGTGGGGGCGCCAGCCCAGTGACGTGACGACGCGGGAGACGCCGACCGCGCCGCCGAGGCGGGTGGCCAAGGCCTCGACCCCGCCGAAACCCTCGGGCCCACCGGCGCCACGCCCGCCGCCGACGACGACCCGCGCGGCGGTGAGGCCGGTGGCGTCGCCGGTCTCACGGACTTCGGTGCGCACCACCTGGGCGCGCAGGTCCTTGGGGTCGACGGTGATCGCGAGCGGCGTGACGGTCGCCGCACCGGGGGAGGGGGCGGCGACGGGCTCGACGGCGTGACCGGCCATCGTCATGAGGCGGACCCGGCTGTCGACGGTGGCCCGTTCGAGGGCGGCGCCCCCGACGACCTGACGCTGGACCACGAGCGGGTTCAGCGACTCGACGGAGACGACGTTGGCGGCCATCCGCAGGTTGCGGCGGGCGGCGACGTGCGCCAGCACCTCGTTGCCGCGGCCGGTGCCGGGGGCGACGACGAGGTCGGCTCGGGCGGCTCGCCCGGCTGCCTCGACGACAGCGGCCCACGCGGCCGCGGCGTATCCCCGCTCGAGCGCGGGGTCCTGCGCCGCGTGGATGGCGACGACACCGGCCTCGGCGCAGTCGGAGACGACACCCGCGGCGGGCGTGCCGACGACGACCGCGTGCAGGTCGCCGGCACCCAGGCCACGGGCGAAGGTCAGCGCCTCGCGGGACACCAGTGAGGCAGACCCTCCCTCGACCTCGATCAGGACGAGAACAGTCATCGCGACACCACTCCCAGTTCGCGCAGGACGGAGACGAGGGCAGGCGCGGCCGCGGCACCCTCACCGATGACGGTGACCTGGCTCGGCGGCGCCTCGGGCACCGTGAGCACCTGGCGGCCGGAGCCGGCGGCGGACCCGGCCCAGGCCATCGTCTCGACGGGGGCCTTCTTGGCGCGCATGCGCCCCATGACGCTCGGGTACTTCGGCGCGACCCCGCCCTCGAGCACGGTGACCACCGCGGGCAGGTCGACCTCGAACACCTCGGTGCCGTCCGGGCCCTCCCCGCGCAACGTGGCGCGGCCGTCGCTGACCTCGACCTGCTGGATGCCGGCCGCGACAGGACGGTCGAGCAGGTAGGCCAGACGGACCCCCACCTGGAAGTCGCCGGTGTCGGCGGCGTCGTTGCCGAGCAGGACCAGGTCGTAGGTGGTTCCGGCCTCCTCACGAGCACGCACCGCCTGGGCGATGGCGTCGGCGACGTCGGCAGGGCCGAGCAGGTCGGCGTCGGCCTCGACGAGGATGCCGTCGGTGGCACCGACCGCGATGCCCGCACGAATCTGCTCGATGCTGTCCTGCGACCCGACCGACAGCACCGTCACCATGGCATCGCTGCCCTCGGTGAGCTGCACCGCGAGCGCCACCGCGGACTCCTCGTGGGCACTCGTCGTGTACCCGGCGTAGCGGCCGTCGACGCGCAGGCCGTCGTCGGTGAGCACGACCTCACCGGTGGGGTCCGGCGCGCGCTTGACGCAGACGAGGATGTTGGTCACGCCAGCCCCCGGATGCGGGCGTTCTCCGGGTCGAACAGCGGCGTCGCGTCGGCAGCGGCCACCGTGACCGGGTAGAGCTCCTCCATGTAGGAGACGGCGAGCTCGGTGCCGACGACGGCCTGCTCGGGTGGCAGGAAGGCCATGAGCAGGTGCTTGCCCAGGCTCGGAGCCGAGCCCGCGGACGTCACGTAGGGGTGGTGGCCGTGGCCGTCGGTGAGGATGCCGCCGTCCCGGGTGAGGATCGGCTCGCCGCCGAGCATGTAGCGCTTCACGCCACTGGCGGAGGTGTGGTCATCGACGGTCAGGGTGCACAGCACCGCCTTGGGGGCCTCCTGGGCCTGGGCGATGACGGCGTCCTTGCCGACGAAGTCCTGGTCCTTCCACTTCGCCCGGGACATGCCGGTCTCCATGAGGGTGCGCTCGCTGTCGAGCTCGGCGCCGTAGGCGCGGTAGCCCTTCTCGAGGCGGCCGGTGGTGCCGTAGACCCCGATCCCGACGGGCACCATCCCGTGGGGGGTGCCGACCTCGAGGAGCCGGTCCCAGAGCGCGGCGCCGGACTCCATCGGGGTGTAGAGCTCCCAGCCGTACTCGCCGACGTAGGAGATGCGTGAGGCGAGCACGTGCAGCGACCCGACCTCGATCTCGCGGCAGGTGCCGAAGGGGAACCCCTGGTGCGAGACGTCGGTGTCGGTGATCGCCGCGACGATCTCGCGGGCCTTGGGGCCCCAGATGCCGATGGTGGTCCAGCTCGAGGTGAGGTCGACGACGACGGCGCCGTCCGGCATCCGGTCGGTGAACCACTTCTTGTCGGCCATGCCGTGGGCGCCACCGGTGACGACGCGGAAGCGGTCGTGGGCCAGGCGCATGACCGTGAGGTCGGAACGGAAGCCGCCGGTCTCGTCGAGCACCGGGGTGTAGACGACCCTGCCGATCTTCACGTCGGCCTGGGCGACGATGATGTTCTGGACCGCGGCCAGGGCCTGCGGGCCGATGACGTCGAAGACGACGAAGGCCGACAGGTCGACCAGGCCGGCGGTCTCACGCAGCTGCAGGTGCTCGGCGTTGATGATCGGGGACCACCAGCGCGAGTCCCACTCGTTCTCGCGCGGCATGCACGCGTCGCCGAACTTCTCGACCAGCCCGGCGTTGGACTCGTACCAGAACGGACGCTCCCAGCCGGCCGTCTCGTAGAAGACGGCTCCCAGCTCGGCCTGCGAGGCGTGCATGGGGGCCAGGCGGATGTTGCGGTTGCTCTCGTACTGCTCGCCGGGGTGCACGATGCCGTAGGTCTTGATGAACGACTCGGAGGTGCGCGCCTTGACGTGCGCCCGGGTCTTCTGGTGCGGGTGGAAGCGCGCGATGTCGGAGTGGCCGAGGTCGATCTCGGGGTTGCCGTGCGTCATCCACTCGGCGACGGCGCGGGCGGTGCCCGGACCCTCCTTGATCCACACCGCGGCGGCCGACCACAGGCCCTTGACCTCGGGCGTCTCACCGAGGATCGGGTAGCCGTCGGGGGTCAGCGAGAGCAACCCGTTGATGGCGTAGCGGATCTCGGCGCGCTCGTCGCCGAGGAGCTCGGGCATGAGCTCGAGCGCCTGCTCGAGCTGCGGGTCGAAGTCGTCCTCGGTGAACGGCAGCTCGGTGGGGGAGAGCTTGCTCTGCTCGATGGAGGGGATGTCCTCCGGGTCCCAGAGGATGGCGCGGTGGGCGTAGGAGCCGACCTCCATGTCCGAGCCGTGCTGGCGCTCGTAGCAGAAGGTGTCCATGTCGCGAACGATCGGGTAGCTGATCTCACCGGGACGCTCGGCGAGCACCTCGCACGGGCCGACCGAGATCATCTGGTGCACCGCCGGGGTGAGGGGGATGCGCGCGCCGGCCATGCGGGCGATCTTGGGGCTCCAGACACCGCAGGCGATGACGACCGTCTCCGCCTCGATGCGGCCCTGGGTGGTCTCGACCGCGCGGATGCGACCCTCGACCACCTCGATGCCCGTGACCTCGACGTTCGGGACGGTCGTCAGGGCGCCCTTCTCGACGGCGCGCTCGCGCATGATGGTGCCGGCGCGCAGGCTGTCGACGACGCCGACGGTCGGGAACCAGGCAGCACCGATGATGACGCTCGGGTCGAGGAACGGGACCTTCTCGACGACCTGCTCGGGGGTGACCAGTTCGGCGGGGATGCCCCAGGCCTTGGCGCTGCTCATCCGGCGGCGCAGTTCCTCCATGCGCTCCTCGGTGCGCGCGACCTCGTAGCCGCCGGACTCGGTGAAGACGCCCAGCTCCTTGTACTGGCGCACGGAGTCCAGCGTGATGTCGGCGAACTCGCGCGAGTGGTCGACCGGGAAGATGAAGTTGCTCGCGTGGCCCGTGGAGCCACCGGGGTTGGGCAACGGGCCCTTGTCGAGCTGGACGATGTCGGTCCAGCCGAGCTCGGCCAGGTGGTAGGCGAGCGAGTTCCCGACGATGCCGGCGCCGATGATGACGCAGCGGGCGGAAGAAGGAAGGGAGGCCATCCGTGGAGTCCTTTCTGACGGCATCCGGGGTGCGTATGACGCAACCTGACGCTCGATGTGCAACGCGGCCACCAGTGTGGCAGATCACAGGGGGTGTGCCAACACCTCACGCGGCCGCGCCGCCCGAGGGCCGGATGGCGGACTCGGGCGGCGCGGTGGTGCGGCGGAGGTGATGCGGGCTGACCGCAGGGGATGCCGGTGGCTCAGCTACCGTCGCGAACGTCGTCGTGGTGTTTGGTCGCGACGACCACCTTGCGCAGCGGGTCACGCAGGGTGGACTCGAAGGTCTCCGCGCGCAGCGACTTCCAGAGCGAGACGCACAAGCCGATGAGCACCATGAGGAACGGGAAACCCACGATGATCACGCCGGTCTGCAGCGCGGACAACCCGTCGGCGAACAGCAGGACCGCGGCGATGGCCCCGGTCGCGACACCCCAGAAGACGACGAGCCCTCGCTTGGGCTCCTCGGCACCGTTCTCGCTGAGCATCCCCATGACGATGGAGGCCGAGTCGGCCCCGGTGACGAAGAAGATCGCGATGAGGAAGACCGCGAGCACCACCGTGACCGAGGACAGGGGGAAGGAGCGCAGGGTGTCGAAGAGGGTGCTCTCCAGGCCCGCGTCGACGAGGGCCGCCATGTCCTTGCCCTCGTTGAGCTGCAGGTCGAAGGCGGCACCACCGAGGATCGAGAACCACACGAAGGACACGAGCGACGGAACGGCGATCACGAAGACGACGAACTGGCGGATCGTGCGGCCCTTGGAGATGCGGGCGATGAACATGCCGACGAAGGGGGTCCAGGAGACCCACCAGGCCCAGTAGAAGATCGTCCACCCGTTGAGCCACTCGCTGCCACCGAACACGCCGGTGCGGAAGCTCATCGTCGGCAGGTGGGTGAGGTAGCCACCGATGGACTCGGTGAAGGTCGAGAGGATGAAGACGGTCGGGCCGACCACGAACAGGAAGAACACGAGCAGGCCGGCGGCGATGGCGTTGGCGTTGGAGAGCCACTTGATGCCCTTGTCGACGCCACTGACCGCGGAGATGACGAAGCACACGGTCAGGACGGCGATGACCAGTGCTGCGGCGGTGGTGCCGTAGCCGTCGTTGCCGAAGACGTTGGAGAGGCCGCCGGTGATCTGCAGCGCTCCGAGGCCGAGCGAGGTGGCCGACCCGAACAGGGTGGCCAGGATCGCGAGGATGTTGATGCCCTGGCCGACGGGACCGTCCACCCGGTCACCGAGGAGGGGCCGGAAGGCGGCGCTGATGAGGTTGCCGCCACCCTTGCGGTAGGCGAAGTAGGCGATCGACAGGCCGATCACGGCGTACATCGACCACGGGTGGAAGCCCCAGTGGAAGAACGTGTACTCCATCGCGAGATGGGCGGCTTCCTCGCTACCGGGCTCGGCCATGCCCATCGGCGGGGCGTTGAGGTGCGTCAACGGCTCCGCGACGCCGTAGAACATCAGGCCGATGCCCATCCCGGTCGCGAACATCATCGACACCCACGAGAAGGTCGAGAACTCCGGCACCGAGTCGTCGGCGCCGAGCTTGATGTTGCCGTAGCGGGTCGCCGCGAGGAACACGCTGAAGAGCAGGAACGCGCCGCTGGTGAGCACGAAGAACCACCCGAAGTTCGTCGTGATCCACGTGAGGATGCTGCCGCCCGTCTCGCCGAAGCCCTCGCTGTCCAGTGCCCCGTAGAGGAGGAAGACCAGGGCCAGCCCTGCGGCGACACCGAAGACGACCTTGTCCACCCCCTGGCGCCGCCTGCTGTTGCCGTGTTGGTCCACGCGTTCGGTGCTCAAGGTGTCTGCCATGAACTCTCCCTCGGTCGTGGTTGCCCACCTCGCAACCCGTCGCGTCCTCCGCAACTGGGATCGAGTGTGACCCCGGTCATGCGGCCCGTCAACCGCTGGGTTCGCGACACGCCGGATGCCGGGGCGCCACGCGACGTGGCACCCCGGCATCCGGCCCCCTCCTGTCCGGTGGGTCAGCTCTTGGTGGAACTGCCCAGACGGAGGAACTGGAGGTGCTGTTCGTAGTTGTCCAGGCAGTCGTGGATGACCTGCCCCCGGCTGTATCCCATGACGTCGTAGTCCTGACCACCGGCCTCGAGGTGCACCTCGAGGCGGGCATGGGTGTCGCGGGCCTGCATCATCCGTCCGCCGTACGTCGGGACGGGCCCCTCCGTGAGGACCACCCGGTAGATGAACGGCTCGTCCTCGGACAGCGTGCGCAGGGTGACTGCGGGCTGCTCGGAGCCCTCGGGGCCGACCAGGTCCGGCGTGACCTCGGTATCCACTCCGAGTCGCCCGAGTTCCTCGGCGACGTCGTCCAGGGCTGGTCGAACGACGTCATCGAGATGGGTCTGGGCGTCCGCTCGGTCCACGAAGTTGGTCAGCCGCGCCAACCGGGTCTTCCACAGGGATGCCGGCTGGGCGTCACCGTCACTGCCGCGGGCGGACAGCTTCGCCGACATGGTGTGGGCGCCGCTGTCGACCCGGCGTCCCTCACGCCGCAGGGCCTTGAGGAGGCCGAGCATCACGAGGACCAGGACAAACGCGAAGGGCAGACCGAAGATGATCGTCGCGTACTGCAGGGCCACGATGCCGCCCACGATGAGCATCGCGATCGTGAGCAGACCGGTCACTGCCGCCCACAGGATGCGCTGCCACGCGGCGGCGTCCTCCGACCCGGTCTCCAGCCGGCTGCACAGGTTCGCCATGACGAGCGCTCCGGAGTCAGCCGAGGTGACGTAGAAGAGCAGACCGACGAAGACGGCGAGGGCGATGACGACGTTCGCCGCCGGGTAACCCTTCAGGAGCTCGTAGAATCCGGCTCCGGTGAAGTCCTGCGCGATGGTGGCGAACTCGGCATCCCCGCCGCGGATCCGCTCGATGGTGGCGTTGCCGAAGATCGAGATCCACATGACGATGTAGAGGAACGGGATGATCATCGTTCCGGCGACGAACTGGCGGATCGTGCGCCCGCGCGAGATGCGCGCCAGGAACAGCCCGACGAACGATGCCCAGGCAACCCACCAGGCCCAGAAGAACAGGGTCCAGTAGCTCATCCACTCGGCGTTGTCGACGAACGGGAAGGTCTCCATCGTCTTGGCCGGGAAGGAGCGGGCGAAATCGCCGACGTTGGCGACGACGGCGTTGAGGATGAAGCTCGTGTTGCCGGTGACGAGGATCCAGCCGGCCAGCCCGAGGGCCAGCAGCACGTTGAGCTGGGAGAGGAACCGGATGCCCTTGTCGACGCCCGTCGTGGCCGACACGGCGGCCATGATGACGGCGAGCGCGGCGAGGGCGATCTGGGCGCCGGTGCCGACCGAGACCCCGAACAACAGGTTCAGGCCGACGTTGAGGAAGACGACGCCGATCCCGAGGGAGGTGGCGACGCCGAAGATCGTGCCGAGCACAGCCGCCGTGTCGACCGCGTGGCCGATGGGCCCTTCGATGCGGCGACCGAGGATCGGCTGGAGCGCCGAACGGACGGCCAGGGGTAGCCCCATGCGGTGACAGAAATACCCCAGGGCCATTCCCATGAGGGCATACATGCCCCACCCGGTGATGCCGTAGTGGAACAGCGTCCACACCGTCGCGTCACGGGCAGCCTCGACGGTCTCGGCCTCGAGGACGGGAGGAGCCATGTACTGGCTGGCCGGCTCGACGACGGAGTAGAACATGACGTCGGTGCCGATACCCGCCGCGAACAACATCGAGGCCCAGGCGAAGGTGGAGAACTCGGGGCGTGAGTGGTCCGGGCCCAACCGGATGTGGCCGTACCGCGACACCCCGAGGTAGAGCACGAAGACCAGGACGGCGGTCGCGAGCAGGACGTAGAACCAGCCGAACCACTCGGTGACCCAGGCCGTCACCGACCCGAGGGCGCTCTCGGCAGAGGTAGGGGCAGCCAGTGCCCAGATCGCCATGACGAGCACGCCGATCAGGGAGGCAGCGAAGACGGGAACACGGACCGGCGGTCCGGCCATGGCGCGGGCTCGAGCGCCGTTGCTCATGAGACCTCCAGGGATTGTCGCGGTGGGGATGCCCGTGAGTGGGGACTCAGGTGGCCTTTGTGGGGGCGTGGAGCGGGCTGCCCGCGCGGTGGTTGTACCAGGGCGCGTCGGATGGCGGGAGGGGGGTGTTTCCCGCGATGAGGTCAGCCGCCTTCTCGGCGAGCATGATGACCGGGGCGTAGATGTTGCCGTTGGTCACGTAGGGCATGGCGCTGGCGTCGACGACCCGCAGGCCCTGGGTGCCGTGCACCGCCATGGTGAGCGGGTCGAGCACGGACATGTCATCCACGCCCATGCGAGCGGTGCAGCTCGGGTGCAGGGCGGTCTCGGCGTCCTTGCGGACCCAGTCGAGGATCTCCTCGTCGGTCTCGACGCTCGGGCCGGGAGAGATCTCACCGTCGTTGAACGGGTCCATCGCGCTCTGCCCGAGGATGTGGCGGGCGACGCGGATCGATTCGACCCACTCTCGACGATCCTGGTCGGTGGACAGGTAGTTGAACCGCATCGCCGGCTTGTCCATCGGGTTGGTGCTCGTGATCTTGATGGTGCCGCGGGCGTCGGAGTACATCGGGCCGATGTGCACCTGGTAGCCGTGGCCCTTGATCGGGCTCGACCCGTCGTAGCGGATGGCGATCGGCAGGAAGTGGAACATCAGGTTGGGGTAGTCGACGTCGTCGTTGCTGCGCACGAAGCCACCACCCTCGAAGTGGTTGGTCGCGCCCAGGCCCTTGCGGAAGAAGAGCCAGTCGGCGGCCAGCTTGGGCCGGTTGTGGTACTTCAGCCCCGGTGCGATGGACACCGGTTGCTTGCTCGCGTACTGGATGTACACCTCGAGGTGGTCCTGGAGGTGCTCGCCGACCCCTTTGACGTCGGCCACGGGCGTGATGCCGAGTGCCTTGAGCTCGTCGGCGTTGCCGACCCCGGACAGCTGGAGCAGCTGCGGGGTGTTGATCGCGCCACCGCAGAGCACCACCTCGCCCGCCCGGACGGTGTGGGTGGCTCCGAGCTGGGTGTACTCGACCCCGACCGCCCGGGTGCCCTCGAAGAGGATCCGGGTGGTCATGGCCAGGGTGCGCACGTGCAGGTTCGGACGGTTCATGACCGGGTGTAGATAGGCGCGGGCCGCGGACCACCGACGGCCGCGGTTGATGTTGCGGTCGAACTTCGCGAAGCCCTCCTGCCGGTAGCCGTTGACGTCATCGGTGAGGGGATAGCCCGCCTCGACGGCCGCGGCGAAGAAGGCACCGAACAGCGGGTTGGTGGCGGGTCCACGTTCCAGGATGAGCGGGCCGCTGCCACCGCGCCACTCGTCGGCGCCGGCGCGGCAGGTCTCCATCTTCTTGAAGTAGGGCAGGCAGTGGGCGAAGTCCCAGGACTCCATGCCCGGGTCGGAGGCCCAGCGCTCGTAGTCCATCGGGTTGCCCCGCTGGAAGATCATCCCGTTGATCGAGCTCGACCCACCGAGCACCTTGCCGCGGGCGTGGTAGATCCGACGGCCGTTCATGTGCGGCTCGGGCTCGGACTCGTACTTCCAGTCGTAGAACCGGCTGCCGATGGGGAACGGCAGCGCCGCCGGCATGTGGATGAACGGGTCGATCTTCAGGTCGGCCCGGCCGGCCTCGAGGACCAGCACCGAGGTCCCGGCGTCGGCCGACAACCGGTTGGCGATGACGCACCCGGCGCTGCCGCCGCCGACGACGACGACGTCGACCCGGTCCGGTGCCGCGCCCAGCGTCGTCCTGGCCAGCGCCTCACTGGCGCGATCCGGCATCCGAAGTTTCATGTCCACCATCCTGAGGGGGCGGGCGCGGTGTTGCGCCACACGTGTTTGGTCTCCTGGTACTCCTCGAGGCCGAGCTCACCGAGCTCACGCCCGATGCCGGACTGCTTGTAGCCGCCCCACTCCGCCTGGGCGACGTAGGGGTGGTAGTCGTTGATCCAGACCGTGCCCATGCGCAGGCGGCGGGCGATGCGGTCGGCCCGGGACTGGTCGGTGGTCCAGATGGCGCCCGCGAGCCCGAAGATCGAGTCGTTCGCCAGCGCGACCGCCTCGTCCTCGGTGGTGAAGGTCTCGACGGTCAGCACCGGCCCGAACGACTCCTCCTGCACGATGCTCATGTCGCTGCGGCACCGGTCGAACACGGTGGGCGGGAAGTAGTAGCCGTCAGCGAGGTCACCCTCGGTCGCGCGCTCGCCACCCAGGCGCAGCCGGGCGCCCTCGGCGATCCCCGCGGCGACGTAGGCCTCCACCTTGCGCAGGTGGGCCTCGCTCGTCAGCGGCCCGGTCTGGGCCGCGTCCTCGAACGGGCCGCCGAGCCGGATGCCGCGGGCGCGCGCGATGATCTCGTCGACGAACTCCTCGGCGATGGACTCCTCGACGATCAGCCGCGCCCCGGCGGAGCAGACCTGGCCGGAGTGCAGGAAGACCGCGGTCATCGCGTTGTCGAGGGCTGCCTCGCGATCGGCGTCGGCGAAGACGATGTTGGGGTTCTTGCCGCCGAGTTCCAGCGCCACCCGCTTGACCGTCGGTGCGGCCGCCGCCATGAGGTGTCGCCCGACGGCCAGGCTGCCGGTGAACGAGACCAGGTCGACGCGGGGGTCGCTGGACAGCGGCCCGCCGCAGCCGGCGCCGGTGCCGAGCACGAGGTTCGCGACTCCTGCGGGCACGCCGGCCTCGTCGAGGATGCGGATCAGGTGCACGCTGGAGTGCGGGGTGATCTCGCTGGGCTTGAGCACGAAGGTGTCGCCGGCCGCGAGTGCCGGGGCGACCTTCCAGCTGGCCTGCAGGAGGGGGTAGTTCCACGGCGTGATGAGGGCACACACGCCGATCGGTTCCTTGCGGATCGTGCTCTCGACACCCTCGCGCCCGACGTCGGCGACGCGACCGGCATCGGATGCCGTGGACGCGACCTTCGCGTAGTGGCGAAAGACCGAGACGACGTCCGCGACGTCGTACTCGGCCTCGACGTAGCGCTTGCCGGTGTCGAGCGCCTCGGCGCGGGCGATCTGCGCAGCATCGCGCTCGAGCAGGTCGGCGACCTTGGCGAGCACCCCGCCTCGTGTCGACATCGGCGTGGTCGACCAGTCGCCGTCGTCGAAGGCGGCGCGGGCTGCGGCGATGGCGGCGAGGGTGTCGACCTCGCTGGCCTCGGCGACGGTGGCGACGAACGAGCCGTCTGCGGGGCAGCGGATGTCGCGTGTTGCGCCGTCCGCAGCCGGTCGCCACTGACCGTCGATGAACAGTTCCGCCACGGCACCTCCCACTGGTTGCACCATGTGCAACATCGATGTGATGTGCGCACCACAATGGTGCAGGCGCGGGCACCGGTCAAGCGGCGGACATTCAGCGGTGTCGCGACGCGCTGCCCGCTGAGTGCGCTCAGCGCTCCGGCGGAACGTGTGCCAAGAGGCCGCTGATCTCGGTCGTGGCGGTGCGCACGAGGGGCACGATCTCGGCGATCCGGTCTTCGTCGAAGCGGAAGGAGGGGCCGGACACGCTGACGGAGGCGACGACGTCACCGTGCGCGTCCCGCACGGGAGCCGCCACCGCCGTCAGGCCGACGTCGAGCTCGTCGGTGGCGATGGCGAAGCCCTGCTCCCGCACGAGGGCGAGTTCACTGTCCAGCCGCGTCCGGTCGGTGACGGTCGACGGCGTGTAGGCGATGAGCTCGCCGAGCACGCGCGTCAGGTCCGCGCCCTCGAACTCGCTGACCAGGACCTTGCCGTTGCTCGTCGCGTGGATGGGGATGTGCTGCCCGACCCAGTTGTAGGACGACAGCGTCGACGTGCCCGACACCTGGTCGACGTAGAGCACCGCTCCGCCGGCCAGCACGGCGAGGTTGACCGTCTCCCCGGTCTCCGCGGCCAGCCGCCTGCACACGGGCCTCGCCTCCTGGGTGAGGTCGAGTCGTGCCGTCGTGGCCCCGGCCAGCTTCAGCACCCCGACACCCAGCCGGTAGGCACCGCGTTCCTCGACCTGCTCGACGAGCCGCCGCCGTTCGAGTGCTGCGACCAGCCGACTGGCCGTCGACTTGTGGACCCCGAGCTCGCGGGCGAGCTGCGTCACGCCTGCAGTGCCGTGGACGGCGAGCAGCTCGAGGATGGTCACCGCGCGGTCGACGGACTGCACCGTGCCCGACGCCGGTCGGTTCGAGGTGCGCATGGCGGAACAGTATCGGGTGGTTCGGCTCGGCCGTCTAGCGTGGGGCCATGACCAGCACCCCCGCCACCACTGCGGCCGCCCCGACCACGGATGCCGTTCTCGTCCTGTCCTGCCCCGATCAGCGCGGCATCGTCGCCGCGGTGTCGGCGCTGCTGTTCGACCACGGAGCGAACATCGAGGAGTCGCAGCAGTTCGACGACGTGCGCACCGACCAGTTCTTCATGCGGATCCGCTTCTCGGTCTCCGCCGGGGGCCCGG
>Ga0208823_1000517_pt1 | contig 33199 bp, 19 predicted proteins | sample AD_UKC075_MetaG_FD_184440 | JGI IMG/M metagenome (GOLD analysis project Ga0208823, IMG submission 184440) | Active sludge microbial communities of municipal wastewater-treating anaerobic digesters from USA - AD_UKC075_MetaG (SPAdes) (version 2) | ecosystem: Engineered > Bioreactor > Anaerobic >... | reverse complement strand
TTTCAGGGTCGATATATGATTTGGACCGGACTTGTCCAGACCTAATCTACAAGCCAGCCCGCGGTGTGTATCGTCATGTTTCTTTCAGAGAAGAAGATGAAGAAGAACTCAGTGAAGAAGAAGGAACCGTGGAGAAACCGGATGTATACGAAATCGTACCAATAAAAGAGGAGGACTTTTACAAGCCCTTTGCAGATTGGTTAGTCAATGAAGTTGAAGAGTGTACTCATGCGATCCCTTTAGGGGGCAATCGATTCAGGGATAAGTGGGGAACACCTGATGTCATAGGAAAACGAGAATCGCGGATGAGCGATATAGTGAAGATGCCTACCGAGATAATCTCTGCAGAGATTAAGACCGACTCAAAGAATTTGATCACAGCTTTTGGCCAAGCCTGTTCCTACAAACTGTTTAGCCACAAATCCTACATAGTTGTGCCTAAAGACTCAACTCAAGAAGACCTCTCTAGACTAGATGCTTTATGCTTGATTTTCGGCATAGGATTAGTCCTTTTCGATAATCAGAATCCAGAGGAACCCAGGTTTGATATAAGGGTTAGGCCACTTAAGCACGAACCAGACATGTTTTACGTCAACAAGTACATGAAGCTGGTAGAAAGAGAATTGTGGCGGTGATGTTGGGACTCAGCGGTTAGCATGCTTGCTAGAGCAACTGTTACAAGATTCGAACCGCACTTTCCACCTTGATTCTATAGGAACTATTACTACACCTGATTAGGATGAGCTGGAACACAGGAAGAATGACGCACGACATGTAGACGGCTACACGCCAGTTGTTGGATTTGCTCATTTCCAGATCTGTTATACAGTTCCGACTAAGAGAAGTTCTCCATAGTTATGCAAGGTCTAAAAGGTGAGAAGAGCATATCTGAGATATGCAGGGAAAATGGCTTGAGTCATACTACGTACTACAATTAACGCGATGCTTTTCTGGAAGGGATAAAAGGTCTCTGGAAAGTGGCAATAAGTCTTATCACCGTGCGCTAGAGACAGAGATCGAAAAACTTCAGAAGATCATTGGGAAACAGGCTATTGAGATAGAGGTTCAAAAAACGGACGAACTGTTTCAGAAAAGACAGATGCAGTAAAGGAGCTTAAAGCAAAAGGGATAAGGGTAAAGTAGTCATGCGAGCTATTCGGTATATCTAGGAGCAGTTATTACGGCTACATCGAGAATTATCCTTTGAAAGAAGTTCACCATCTAACAGTACATCTTGTGGATCCAGTATAAAATATCAATCCAATTCAAACTCCAAAACCCCTGTGTTTCCCAAGGGCAAAGCTTGGACTATTCTATTTTGATGAAATACATAACACCCGCCTTTTGCACGGTCGTTATCCTCATAGAAACTATTTATCATCAAAACAGGGTAAGGTAAGTTCCTGGTTCTTTCAGCATATTCTTTTTGTGACATTTCATTCCATTGGGTAACAGAGTAATCTATGTATACGGGCCATAGTAGTGCATCCATTTTCATTCCTTCTAGGCATTTAAGAAGATGATCATCCCATATATCACCGCATATGGCTGTCCCTAGCACTTTATCCGTGTATTTGAACGTATGAAACTCTTGACCTTCCTTGTACATACTGTTGGCTCTGGGTTCTTTCCACCCAGGAGTAATACGTCGAAAAACATCGACAACCTCGCCGTAGGAATCGATAACCATGTTGCTGCTGTAAAGGAAGCTCTTGTCGCGTTCCACGAAACCGAAAGATATGCCGCAGTTAGAAGTCTTAGCTAGTTCTCGAACGGCATCAATGACCGGATCGTCAATTGCTACAGCCCTTTCAATATCTTCACCATAATTCCATGTTAATCCGTCAAATCCCTGAAGGAAACTTTCTCCAAAGCATATTAGATCGCAGTTGTGATTAAGAGAAGTATAACGTTCTATCTGCTTCAACTGATGCTCTATATCGTTATCTTTGACCAGACAAGAAACTAATCCCAATTTCATCTTCATGACCCCACTTTCTTATACACTCAACTCATGCTGAAGGTCAATTTCATGGTGCAAAAGGCAGGATAATTTGCTTTAGGTCTCGAATAAATATTCTTACTAGCATCCAGCGAATTCATTAGTTATCCACGATTCTTTTCCGTTATAAAACAGTTGAGTCGGATGATTCGAAAAATGTCCTCGGTAGCTCTGGAGCGTTTGGAGGCTTGAGCGGTGCTTTGTGGAGCAAGCGATCTCGAAACTTGCGAATCAATTCTTAGGCCCCTTGTATTGGATTCCCAAATAGTAGGGGAAGTGCTTCTTTCCGAAAAGGATGTTGACCTGTTAGCAAACCTCATAGCTGACCTATTTACTACTGATCCCGAAAATGCCCTGACATTGTTAGAACATAGGTATCCTGCCGCATTTCTTTGTTTCATGGTCTGGAAAGGGAAGATTTCCTATCGTGAAGGGACATTCTGGCCACCGATACTAGAAGCACTTGGGATGTCAGGTGTTCAATGGGAACGCCAATTAGGTCAGACTTTTCTAACTTGCTTGCAAAACATGGGATTGAGGGTGCCCGAATTTCCAGACTCGCTTATCTACGTTACCCCAATTCTCTTTCATGGCGGAGTTCCAGACGCATGCGTAGGATCATTTTTCCAGCATGTGGTTACTCCTTTTCTAGACAGTCCTTTTCTGCAAGAGGACTCCTTGAACATTGACTTAATCAAACACGAATTGGAAATGTTGGCTAATGATGATGCCATGTACAGAGAAGCGGTGGCGGAAGAGAAAAAGATTCAGGCGCAACTTGAGAATTGTAAACAGCATATTGGGATTCTCCAAGATTACCTGAGGCTCCAAGATGACCTCGAGATTATGATGGAGGAACGTGAGGAGTATCGCTTGCCTCCAGGAATAGTAGATTTCTTAGAAGAAGACCAGAGAAGGAGGGCCCTCGGTGATATAGACGAATGTCTGCAAGATCTAATGGATCTTCGTGTCCAGGCCCAGAAAGAAGTTTTTGAGTTCACTCCGCTTGAAAAAGAAATAGTTGATTCGGCGGAGCAGATTGAGCGGCTGGCCTATTTGTACAGCAGATTAGATAAGCTAGAAAGGTGCTACCGAGTTCAAATTGGTCTCATTAGCGCCATGGATTCGTGGGAAACCAGTGCTGTTGAACATATTACCGGTATTCAAGGCGTTACAGATATTGGGCAATTGAATTTAGATGTTTCGATTGAAGGGTTGAGGTCTAAAATATCTGAAAGAGACCAGATTATAGATGAGTTAATAGATCATGGTTGGATTCGTAAGGATAGTTCCGAAAAGGATCATTCCTTGGAACTGCTACCGCCTGCCACGTCGCCTTTCTCGAAGACGGTGACCACAGTTGCTTCTGCTATGGCGCTACTGGGACTCCTCTTAATTTTAATGCCTGAGGTGTGGAAGTCGCTAGTGCCATTCTTACCATTTAACACGTGGATACTCTCTATCTTTTCAGGAGCTGCTCTCGTGGTAGCTTTGGTCTGTGGCACACGAGTTGCTAAAGACAGTAAGAACATGAAGGAGTTTAGCCAAGTTATTGGAAACCTGGCGGCTACTCTGGAAGCCATAGACAAATACTTGCAGTGCATAGCAGGTACAAAAACAGTTTCTCCCAACGAGTTGTATGATGATAGCGCCGGTTATAATGATTCCTCCAGTGAGAAACAAAGGGCCCTTGCTCCTTTGGAACGGCTGCTACACCTTACTAAGCCGATGTCTATAACCTATGAAGATTTGGACTCTCTTGAAAGACTAGTCAAATTGGTTCATCAGGGTAAAGAGCTTAAAGCAACAACGACACGTTTAGAATCACAGATTCAAAGTATTTCTAGGGAGATATGGGAGATCCAAGAGCATTGTAAGGTATTAGAGACAGTATTGGACTCAGCTGAGCCGTGTCTGGGCAAGAGACTTCGTCAGGCACAGACATGCCAGTTGCGGTCTGAGGTGGCTCGACAGCAATTAGAGTCTTGCATAGATCCGAAAATTCTAACTCTTCTGCGGGTTAAACTTTACTTGCTTTTAGACTCCGTAAAGGCTCAGAAGATCATAACCGAACTTGGGCAGGGATGTTTCCAACACGGATTACAGGTTCTAATGAGACACCAAGATTTAGAGTCTAGAATTGAGGTCGCTTCAAAAGAGTTTACAGATTGCAGACGGAGATTAGATGATTTGGATCCAAGATTAATTCTGGAACCACAACGGTATCTAAATGAATACCAGGACTTTTATACGAAAAAGCAGTCAGAGTTGGAGCAAGTGAAGGAAAGGAATAGTCGTTACCGACCGGCATTTGGTTCAGCGGTTGAGGAACCTGTTACCAGATATATTCTATCGGGAGGCGAGTCGGCATTTCGATTTCTGCTTGAGGCGATAAGTCTCGTATCTTCAAACGGTAAAGCAAGCGGAATTTCAGGGTCAACTAGTGCTGAAAAACTAGCCCGGCGAGCTTATGAACTGTGGACTTCTACGCTGGGGGAGGAAGCGAGAAGAGTATCAAGTACTTATGCGGTGGGAGAGACCGCACCACAGCTCATTTTCAAGGATATTGAATCTAGGTTATACATAAGAATTCCTGAGCAGAGGTTGCCTTTGGAATCACATCGCGGGGCTGTGATAAAGGTGCAGTATGGTGGTGAAATCGACGCTACAAAATACTTCAATTTGACCGTGTATCCAGAAAATGAAGGATGGTGCAAGACATCCTATATGGAAATACCCGTATCTTTTCCCAGCGGCACAGTTGAGTTGAGCATAGTCGGTAAAACCGGATCTGGATTGGAGGAGAACCTATCGGAAACACACAGCCTGGAATGTGAAGATCTGATGAGTCAGGGTTCTGATGTGATACGAAGCTGGGTTATGGAAATTCCTAGCGCATGGGTTCCGGTATCGTTTTTCCAAGAAGTGAGCGGTGCTGAGATCAAAGGGGACCTACCGCGGAAGCATGTATGGTTAGTTCTAGCGCCTTCATGGCAGGTTTTATCCGACTTGAGGAAGATTGTTTCATTGAGTCTAACAGGTGAATGGTCAGGGTATCAGGCTTGGCTTGTAGATCTTTCCGAGGTCGAGCAGGATGATATCGTGTTTGTCTCAACTCAAGGCGCTGAGAAGACTTTTCGGATCCAAAGACGCCAATTTGTAGAACCCTATCTCGACGGAAAAGTAGCTCCGGTATTTCTGAACGGAGCACCTGTTTATATAGGTGATGTACCGTCTCTAGTATTGAATTCTGCCATGATTTACGACCTTTCCAATTGGCGCATGTACATAACAAGAGTGTCAACCGAGAACGAAGAAGATGACGAGGATAGGTCGTCTGGCGAGGGAGAGACGTTTTTTATTGAGTTGGGCTCTTTGTATGAAGCGCAAAATGGCGTAAATACTGTCAAATGGTCTGAAAATAGAGAAGCAAGTGTTAGCCGAGATAGACGAGGAAATGAATTTGGACAAGATTTGGGACCGGCTACATTGCGCCTGGACATGCCACAGGTGTCGCGTAAGGGTGCTATTGATTCTTATGTGGTACGACTACGCGGTCCAGGGCAACGACGATACGTGTTTGTTTTCAGCGTGATAGAAGATATAGACATTTGCTTTGAACCATATGTGGTTGGTCCATATGATACGGAGCCTTTTAACGTTCATGTGGATATGATTTTTCCCGAAGAGGTTAGGTTTGAAGCCGTAACTGGGGTTGAGAATTGTCTGATAGAACCTGGATATGCTTCTTTTGAGCTTCGGTCTGACCAGAAATCCATAGAAGGAACTTTACGAGTTGGGGAAACTGCCATAACTTACTCAATACGTATCCCTGTACCTCTGGTTTGGTGCGCTATTGAAGGTGGCGGCAAGACGTACTCTACCTGGGACACCATGGCGTTGATCCAGATGGATATTGACGAACTTCGATCTATGGATTATCCAGAACTATCGGTTTTTCTTTTCGGTTGCGACTGGTTGGAAGTAGATCTTGTGGAATTGCGTTTAGAGGGCACTAATCAATGTGTAGGACAACCGGTTGAAAAGGGCAAGGCTGTTTTTAAATTGCCCCAGTTTTACGATACTCTTACCCAACTTACTCATCCAGCGATATTTTCGCTAGCCCTGTATTCTGGTCCCGAGATGATTTCAACACCGGTGTCTCTTGCCAGAGTTTTCACGCGTTGGACCGTAGAGAATGTAGTTGCACATTCTAGCATAGAAGATGGTAATTTAGCCGTAAAACTGACATGGACTCAGACTGGTTTGCCGAAGAATCCAAGGTTGAGATTGTGGCCAGGGTACAAGTTTTGGGCACCTCCATCTGAGGTTGAGATTGAGTCTTCTGAGCCCGCTGCTTCTGTTCTATTGGATCCTACCAGCCATAGGCCTGGTCCTTTTTTCTTGCACTTCGTGGAGGTTAGCCCCTGGGAAAGTTCAAGAGAGATTTGTGAGGTTCCTAAGACTCAAGACCTCAATTTATTTGCTATCGAGATTATTCCCGATAAATGGTCTCCAGGTGGGTTCAGAGTGGATTGGCAAAAACGCATGATAAGAGCAGTTCCCGAATTTAGCGAAAACGCATCTCTTACTGGGTCCTGCCTTCAGATCAAAGGCCGTGAGATTCTTATGATGCCTGTGGGTCTTCCTATCGGTGGCGATTCATATGTACCGCTACCTAACACTGATGCCGGTGAGATACTAGCATTGGCTATTTATGATGAGAACGCGGGTTTTGTCGAGTTAAACCCATTTTTGCCGAAGGTCACCCTACCTTTGGAAAAAGACATGTTTTATGCCCTTTTGAACTATTGGGACCCAATGGAATTCAAACTTGGTCTAGTCGAATGCTGGGAAGGTGTGAATTCACAAAGTGATAGAAACTTTGGGCAAGCTGGGACGTCATCTACTGCCAAAAGAACCGTATACTGGGCTGAAGGCCCAGAAGCGCTCTCCTTGATTAAGTCAGCCATCGCGAATAAACCTACAGAGATTCGTGTTAGTTTTGGTGGGGACCAACGGTTGTTGCCGGTCGAGCTCTCGATCGATGGTGTCGGCGTGGTCAAGGTGGAAAAAGCAGTGCGCTGTATGTCATGCGGGCGATCTTTTCCTGATGAGCATGCGTGGGATAGACATCTTTATGAATGTGAAGCAGGAGCTAAGGTATTGGATCTAAAGAGAACTGAAATACAAGTGAGAGCGTTTGTAGAATGGAATCCTATTTCGGATATAGTGAGATTCCCAAAACAAAGGGAGGAACTTGTTAAGAAGAAGCCGGTGGATTTGAGCGCAGAGGCACAGGTTGTTACTGAGGCAGTACGGGATTGGATCATCCATAAAGAACTGCTTACTGTGGCTAGATGGTGCACTGAGAAGTCAGGCGAGAAATGGGTTAGTTTGCTAAAAAGTGGTTCGGCAGAAGATTTGGCAAAAGAAATATTTCGTGCTGAAATTGAGCGGAGGAAGTGTGTGAAATGCCGTTAGATCCTATAGCTGGTTTTCAAGGAATTAAGGACAGCTACTTATCGTATTTAAGTACGACCTTCAGGATTAAGGATAAGGAGCTGCGGGTGCAGTTTGAGAGACTGATTTCAGAGCCGGGAAAACTCATAAAGGGTCCCATTCTACAGGGTGTTCCGCCTTTTGAAACCGGGGTGACCATTGAGGATTTGATCGATGAGGGAGTTTTGTCCCCTTTGTTTGGGAAAATCCCGGGTAAGGAGCTGCCGCCGAATCGTCCCCTTTATTGGCATCAGGAACAGGGTGTACGTAAAGCAATTAGCCATAACAGGAATTTGGTTATCGCTACCGGAACAGGAAGCGGCAAAACAGAGTGTTTTATCGTACCAATACTAAACGCACTTATGCGGGAATTTGAACTTGGCACCCTGAATCCAGGTGTACGCGCGCTCTTGTTGTACCCGATGAACGCTCTTGCCAATGATCAGATGGAGCGGCTTCGACGACTGTTAGTAGATCTGCCCCAAATTACTTTTGGGCGTTACACCGGAGAAACAAAAGAAGAATATAAAGAAGCCCGAGATTTTTACATTACCATGTATAAAAAGGAACCCTTACCTAACGAGAAAATCTGTCGGGTTGATATGAGAAAAGAACCGCCTCATATTTTGTTGACTAACTATGCCATGCTTGAATATCTGCTTCTCAGACCGGAAGACAGCCCATTTTTTGAGGGATTATACGCAGATTCGTGGCGTTTCATTGTACTGGACGAGGCTCATACATATTCGGGTGCCAAGGGCATGGAAATTGCCATGCTCTTGAGGCGCCTTAAGGACCGTGTGGTCAAAAGTGAAAAAGGCAGGATTCAGTGTTTTGCTACTAGCGCTACTCTTGGCAGAGGTGAAGGTGATGCAGAGGCGATAGTTAGGTTCGCAGAAGGGTTATTTGATGAAGAGTTTGAATGGGTTCCAGATGATGCTCTTAAACAAGATGTAATCATCGGGCGTACAGTAGAGCCTTCAGGCAATCATGACAGCACAGGGTTTTCGGCGTCCTTTAAGCCTGACCCTAATTTATATAGCGCTTGGTCTGAATCTATAAGCGGACAGATTGAATCAATGGAGCCCTTAGTGAGTTTAGGCGAGAAATATGGTGTTCCCCGTGATTGCTTGGTTACTGCTATGGATGATTGTGAGGGTAGTTTGGAGAGATTCTTGTTTATGGTCCTTGAACACGACGAAAATGTATCTGAGGTTAGAATGCAACTCAAAGAGAAACCCAGGGATCTGGGCGAGATAGCTTCCGAGATATTCCCTGATGTGCCTGACCCCGAGCGGGTATTGGTGGCACTAGTTGAATTGGCTGTTAGAGCTAGACTCGATAGCGCCTCAGCGCCTCTTTTGCCTGCACGATACCATCTATTTGTGAAAGCTATTGAAGGTGCATATTTGCAGTTTAATCCGGAACCAATACTAAGTCTTGAACCGCGAGATGCCGAGGAGTGTGAAGGCAGAACGTGGCCAGTATTTGAAATTGCCATTTGTCGAAACTGCGGTCAGGTATATCTTTGTGGGCAGATTGAGCCTAGTACGGATGGTTCCCCTGCTAAGTTAAAGCAGATTACAGGCGAATATGAGGTCGGAAAAGAAGAATACTTTATGGTTCTAAGTGGGATCTCAGAGCCTTCTGTTGATGATGAGGACGAGCTGGTGGTTTTTGGTGAGTTGGAATCTACAAGAGGTGAGCTTTTTGTATTGTGCACTTCTTGTGGAGCGATTTGGGCTAAGGATTCGTTGGGAGGCGCTTGCGGTTGCAGCTTTGATTATCATTTGCTGCTTGAGGGGCCGCAAAAAGGTCGCGTGTGTTACTGTCCCGCGTGCGGCAGACGAAATCCAACGGGCATGGTATGGAGGTTTTTGACAGGGCAAGACGCTACTGCCTCAGTAATTGCTACTTCTATGTATCAGTCACTTTGTGCCTCAGAACAAGCAGGCGATGAGACACATTCTTTTCAAGGGGACATCGCCGCAGATAGGGTTTCAAATGGTTGGCTTGTTGAAAGACCTTCTAAGGACCCAATTACGTCCCAAAAGCTATTGGTGTTTTCTGACAACAGGCAAGACGCAGCCTTTTTCGCGCCTTACTTTGAGCGTACGTATGAACGGATTTTGTTTAGATCTCTACTATATAGAGTTATATGCGAAAACCGTAGTGCGATAAAAGAAGAGTCATGGCGACTGAGTGAGTTGGTTAGTCCTCTGCGAAAGCTGGCTCTAAGAGCAGAGATACTGCCATCAGAAGTAGAGGTTAGTTTGCGCGAACAAAATGCCATGATTTGGAAATGGATTCTCTACGAGTTTCTGCGCTACGATCGACACAACAGTCTGGAGAGTTTGGGCATGGTTTCTTTTTGCCCAGTGAGATCCCAACACTGGAAACCTCCTGACCCATTACTTGAGTCTCCTTGGAATCTGAACGAAGAAGAGGTTTGGGGGCTTATAAGAGTGCTCCTCGACACGCTGCGGACAAATGGGGCTGTTCTTTTTCCTGAGGAAGTGGATCCGAGAGATGATCTGTTTGCTCCCAGGAATAGACGCTACTACGTTAGGCAATTTAAATCAGATACCAAATTTAATGTTTTGGCATGGAACCCTTCGGAGAACAGGGCAAATGCACGTTTGGATTTTCTTGTTCGATTGGCCGAAAGGATAGGAATAGACGATCCTCAGAAAGAAAGCAGAAAAGTGTTGGATCAGATATGGGATAAGCACTTTGCATTGGGCAATCCGCGAAGCGTATGGGATTCCTACTTTGAATCATTTACTTTGCGTAATCTGGGCACTGTTTACCAAATGCGTAATAATATGTGGACTCTTGATATTCCAGGCCCAAATGAGCCTGAGACTGCAGGTTGGTATAGGTGTAATGTATGTGGCCTTGTGTCGCGGGTTAGCGTCAAAGGTGTATGCCCTAACTATGGATGTACGGGGACGCTACAAGCCCTACCAGGTAATGAACATCTTGATACAGAAAGTACAGACGGCTTGTTCGATAACCACTATGCTAGATTATACAAAACCTTGATCCCTGTACCATTGAAAGCACAGGAACATACCGCCCAGCTTGCGCCAGAGGCGGCTGCAGAGCTTCAGACGGAGTTTTCTCGTGGTTTAGTCAACGTGTTGAGTTGCTCAACTACGTTTGAACTAGGTGTTGACCTAGGCAGTCTGGAATCTATTTTTCTACGAAATATGCCTCCTACGCCTGCTAACTACGTTCAGAGAGCGGGCCGTGCAGGGCGAAGGACTGAAAGCGCAGCTTTTATTGCTACCTATGCGCAACGACGTTCCCACGACCTAGAGTATTTCCGTAATCCCCATCGAATGGTTGCAGGTGTTATTAAGCCTCCTCAGATAAGCCTTAGCAACGAAAAAATAATCAATCGTCACATTTATGCGACGGCCCTATCTTACCTGTGGAGATCGAATAGGCAGCTGTATGGGGATGGTCGAGTAAAGGATTTCTTTCACGACGGTTTAGGAATTCGGGAATTTGAACGGCTCCTGGATGACAAGCCAAAAGATTTGTTCGATTGCCTCTTACGCATTGTACCTGAAGACATGCAGTTGGAAATAGGTGTTCAGGACTGGTCCTGGATTCATGGGCTATTTGACCGTGAGAAAGGAAAGTTGATGCTGGCCGCCTATGAGTTCGATGGCGAAGTCGAAACTCTTGAGAAGCAGTTGGAGTTCTTGCGAAGTCGTAGAGAGCCATCTGACCATGTTGTAAGAACGTTGAATACAATCGAAACCAGACGCCTCATAGATTATTTAGCTTCCAAGAGCGTACTACCCAAGTACGGTTTTCCTGTTGATTCTGTTGAACTCCGTCTCAATGTTGATTCGGGGTATACTTCGAAACTACAACTCGAACGGGACTTAAAGATTGCTTTGTCGGAATATGCTCCTGGAAGCAAAGTAGTGGCTGGGGGAAGAGTGTGGACCAGCCGCTATTTGCGCTTGCTTCCCAACCGCGATCTGGTACGCTACCGATATGCCATATGTGACAAGTGTGGGAGCTACAACCGAGTTATAGACGAATCCGAGGAGCAGCTATTGTTTTGCGATTGTTGCCATGAACCTCTGGACAAAGTTTCTCAACGCGGGACTTACGTAGTTCCGGAGTTTGGATTTGTATCGGAATCATGTCCTCCGGCGAAACCTTCCGAGTCTAGGCCCCGTAGATATCCATTTCCAAAGACATATTTCTGGGGTCCTTCTCTAAAGGATCCTGAGACTGAGGCCGAGATAGATCTCAACGGCGTGAAAGTACGGGGAGTCACTGCTTCTAAAGGAAAGATTGCGGCAATTAGCGCCCCATATGGCAGACCTTTCCTGATCTGTCCAGATTGCGGTTATGGGATACATCAGGGAGATATAGGGAATAAGAAATATAGCAAAGAGCACAAAGATCCGTACCAGAATGTTTGTAAACAGGGACTATCCCAACTAGCTTTGGGACATGAATTCGAAACAGACGTGTTACTCATTACATTTGAGGGTTATCAAGATTACAGGGACGGCTTTTGGCGTTCTCTTCTTTATGGTCTTTTGGAAGGATTGTCCTTAGCGCTAGAGGTGGAAAGGTTTGACCTAGATGGCTGTATATTTCCGAAAGAAGGAAGGACAGGTTCGCCAGCCCTCGTTTTGTTTGATGATGTACCAGGCGGTGCCGGACATGTGCGGCGGGCTGCAGACAGTTTTGTTCTAAGAGAGATCCTGGAGGAGACGGAGTCATTCTTATCTTCTTGTGAGTGTGGAACTTCGTGCAGCGGATGTTTGAGAAACTTCAGGAATCAGTATTGGCACAGCAAGTTGAACAGAAAGTGGGTGATAGAATTCCTTCAGGAGCTGCTGAATTGAAGCAAAAGTGACAGGGCTTTCTACTTCATGCTGGTATGGTGGTGCTATTATACCAGCATGAAACAGGAAAACTCAATCTACACAATTACACGGGTTCAGCCGTGACATAATTTAGATCTGATGGTATAAAATTGGTAGCAGGTGAAACTTAACCGATGATCATCGGGCTGAATGTGCCTCTGAATGTGGAGCACACTCGTACGAATCGTTCTGACAACTGGGCTTTGAAGGAGTTATCTTGCTGAAATCAGTATCAAGACTTGCCGTATTGAGATATGCAAAATCGTGGATATTGACTAACCTAAATATATGGTATGTCGTAAAGCGTATTAGATGAAGTAGTTTTAGCAGAAACTTGAAGGTTGTGCCACAGCCCCACATTGGTACCAATGCGGGGCGTATATTGGGCCCAGCAATCAACTTTCTTTTGCGTATAACGCTGCAGATGAAGAGATGTTGTATGGATATGATGGGGGGTGGGTATACAATCGCCTGCAAATCACTTGAGGGGGTAATGAAGGTGAAGAGATTGGATGTAATAGTAAGTGCAGGCTTTTTAGCCATTATGATCCTGGATTTGTTACAAGCGGTAGGATACTACAATCAGGGTGACTTGTCAAATTTCTGGGCGGAGATAGGATCTGCCATTAGTATCGGAGCATTCGGTGTTCTACCGTTAGTGGAGAGAGAAGACTTAAGAAAAGTGATTTTCATTGTATTTATAGTCGGTATTGTCATCTCCGTAATCCCCTTGCTGCTAGGGACGTAGCCTATGTTAGCAAAGCCAAAAAGCCGGCTATTGTGCTGGGCCGGCTTTTTCTCACACAAACCGTCTCTTTAGCACATCCACGATGTTTTCTTTCTTGACTGGCGCAGTTGAGTGAAGCATGGTTGCGCCTGTTATGATGAACACCGACATTACAGCCGCCAAGTAGGCCTTCCACGGAAGGGTAAACCAAAACGCAAACATGTCTAGTAGTTTGAGCGGTACAAGAAACATGCAATAAGCACGCTTATGGGAAATCCCCAAAGCAGGGCCTTTAGTCCGCATAATATGCTTTCGAAAGCTATCATCCGGTTGAAACATCTAGGCGTCATGCCCACCGAACGGAGCATGGTAAACTCCCGCCTCTATTTCCATCGTTGTTAGCCCGGAAGTGTTCAAAGGGTTACCTTAAATACAGCTATCTGCTTCATTCTCAATTCTTCTTTCAGTTTTCGCCAATACTTAGCTGGGTAGGCTGGACCGAACTTATCGACTACCTCTTTCAGATATATTTTCGCTACATAATTATCCCAGCTCGAAACAATGCCCGAGATTAGTAAGTAGCCAAGTGACAGTTATGACAGTACCAGTAATCTCCTTCCCAAGAAAAATAGATATGGCACTTATTGCCGAGCGGGACAGGTTCGATATAGACGGGCGTTTCTTGTGGAGGCTCCATGTGGTCGCATACGGAGCACACAACGTACTCAATAACTACTTGCAGAAGCCACATAGTTGCATCCTCCAAAAAAGGTAACGAGGATCTTTTAGCGCTGTATCTAGCTGAGGGTATTTTTACACACAAATATGGACTTGATCGTAACTACCTTGAAGAAAGAAAAAAACAATTTCCACAATCAAGTTTTAGAGATGCGAAAGGAAGTAGAACAAGCCGAAACTGTTAGAAGCTGTATAGAAGAAATATTGCAAGAGAACAGACAACTAACACAGGTAAAGAAGCAAGAGTTAGACCTATAAAAATGGTATAGTATTATAGATAAATTTGAACTTTCGAGGTGATTTAATTGAATATAAATAGGTTCTTCGAGATGGTTTTATCGCAAAATGAAGTAGAGCTACAAAAATATTTTCATGAGACCGCTTGCATAAAATGGCCCTGTACAAATGAGGTGTTTTCTGTGCAAGACTATATACGAGCTAATTGTGAATATCCCGGAGCTTGGGATGGTGAAATTGAAAGAATAGAAGAAATTGGAAATACCATAATTGTAGTTGCACGAGTTTTTCCTGTGGATAGGAGTTCATCATCTCATGTAGTCAGCTTTATAAAAATAAAAGATGATTTAATAATAGAAATGGATGAATATTGGTCTGATGATGGTTTGGCACCTGAGTGGAGAAAATCAATGAACATCGGTAAGCCAATTTCGTAAATTATTGTTATTGAGGTATGTTGTGAATGAAAGAGAAAAAATAATTCAACTATGGTTTGATATGTGGATTAAGCAACAAGATTTAGGAATAGATGTTATTTTTGCAGAAGATGTTATCGATGCGGAAAACTGTAGTCCTAAATATGAAAATCGTTAAACAGTGAAACTATGGTTTAACGAATGGAATACTCGTGGAAGATCTTGTTACGGTCATTATGTGCACGACGATTCTTCTGGCACTTACTGGCTTGGTTTTCGCTAGAAGTAGGTGCAACCTTGGTGCTAGAGATTTCTCCGAACATAATCACCAGGTCTCTCAAGCAAGATGCGCCATCGAGATGCGTACAGGCAAGCGTGGAGAGAAGCGCTTGCAACCCGGCAGGCATTATTGTCGCGTAGCTTTTTAGTAGCAACATGCCTCTTTAAATGAACGAGAAGGGAGGTCACGGCAGGATATGAATAAGACCGTGAAGCAGAAGCCGCCTTTTTCCGCCTGGTACGTAAGAGAGTTCGAAAACTACCTTTCCGACATGGCAAAAGAAGGCAAGCGGTTCATTGGAAGAAACCGTTTCAAGGAAGGTGAAAACAAACAAATTACATACCGCCTATTACATGGCCCCGCAGAACTTGATCAAGGATTACTAGATGAGCTGCAAGCGCAAAACTGGGTTTACGCAGGAGATATCAATAAGGTAGGAAATCCCAAGACTTGCTTTCATGCGTTCGAGACTGAGGATTGTAATGTACCCGATTCTGTATTTCTTGAAGCTCTAGTTTCGACCGCTAAGTTGCTAAAAACATAAATCTAGAGCTCCTCATTGGAATACTGCTCTTCAGCGCTATCACGATAGTCCCAATCTATATTTTTTGGCAAGTGCTTCCACTAGATTCCGTTATTTTCATTGTTTATCTGCTAATCTCGGGTATTCTTTCAAGCTGGGATAGTTATGCATCGAAAAAGTACCTGAAAGAGATGGTCGATAAGTTTGGACCTTCTTATCCCCCAAGGATTGGCAGAGATTAAAACAAGAAACAAGAATGAAATGGATAACCTTGTATGTCGTCGTTGCGGTCGTGTATGTCGCGATTTGTATCGGCCGCGGGAAGTTACTTTAGCGCTTCCATTTGTGTACCGGCTGTGTCATTGTTGGATAAGTATCTTGAAAACAGCAGTTTGCGACAAAACTAGGTATCTACTCCTAAGGTGAGCAAGATCGGAGAAGAACTATGCAGCACATAGTTTCAAAGAGCGTAGCATCTAAACTTTGCAACAATCCAAACCCAATAGCAAAAGGTTGGCTTAAAGAGACTGTTTCAGACTATGAGCATTCCTTCGTACTAGTAAATGGATTATGATAGCGGCGACTTATCAATAGACAGGCTGGACGGCTTCAGTATTTGTGGGCATGATGTCAACCTATTTTATCCAGAGGGAAAAGCAGTTGAGTCGAAACTACAATACGGTCAAGACTCTAGTAAGTTAGAAGAGGTATCGGTCATTTATACAAACCATCCATCAGAATCCTGTGGGTGCTATTCCATACGTAAGGATGTCAAGGTCAAGACAGAAGTTGTCGCGGATGCAAGGTTGCATGGCAATACATCGATGAGTCGAATTTCTGTCACCAGCTGTACGAAGACTACATTTCATTCATAAAAAAGCCTCCTGCAGTTTATAAGATTATGTGATTAGCGAGAGTGTCTACTGTGAGGAGTTTTTTGGATAGATGAGTAGGGAGTTCAAAGTCACAAGTTGTGTTTCCTCACTGGCACAATGTAGAGGATTCGACGTGGAGCAAAAAGGATTAGAATCATCGATATAGGGGTTTATCCTTGTTTCATTCATAATAACTACATTGTCGGGCATGTTTTTAGACGAACAAACGTTTCCGACCGTCCCTGCCGGTGTATCATTGTTATAATGACATATAAGGAAGTATGAAACGTCCAGAATAGACTCGGAAGTTAGGAATGTATGGTTATAGCCTTAGGCAGCGCAGACATAATATCCAACCTTTTTTCGCCGATACGCGAATCGTGCAGGTAAATATAATTATATGTCGAAATTAAATATTCAGAAGTAAAGTCAACAGTAAAAGAGGAAAACTCTATTGACGAGTTCAATTGTTTGGAATCTCTGGATTTTATTTACGATTTGCGGTGATTCGTCGACGAGGATCCGTAGGATACGACGGGGGTTAGTTTGGTGACAGATTACGAGACCATGAATATCGAAGATTTGTTTGCTCGAGGGGGATTGGGGCGCCATGAGACCTTCGCACCTAGATATGGTTGGCTGAAAAAAGGTTTTGACGCAGCTCTCAAGAATCCTAACGTTTTCAAGGAAGAAGATGCTGTTATCGAGCTAGGTGTCGGGAAGAACATGATCAAATCCATCAGGTCATGGTGTCTAGCGTTTAAAATACTAAGTATCGAAGCTGACAAAATTGTTCCAACCGAACTAGGGTTGAAACTATTTAGCAGCGAAGATGGTTGGGATCCATACATTGAAGATGATGGTTCCTTGTGGTTACTCCATTGGCAGCTGTTCATTCCTCCTTTTGAGGCTGTCAGTTGGCCGCTGGCGTTTAACTATTGCAATCTACGTACCTTTAATGTGAGGGAGCTAGCTAAGATAATCTATAACGCTGGTCAAAAGTATCCAAGAATAGACAGGATATCGCCTAAAACTTATCAGCGGGATGCATCTTGCATAATAAGAATGTATTTGACTCCTGAAGAAAAAGATTACGAGATTGAGTCCCAGTTTTGCCAGCTGGGCCTGATGTACAGATCTGTAGGGATGGATCAAGTTAGCTTTAACATTGGCCCCAAGACCACATTACCAGCTTTGATATGTGCGGCAGCATGTTTTTCTTATATTATGTTATACGTTCCACCGGGACAAAAAACAGTCTCCCTTCAAAGACTAGTATTTGACATTAATTCTCCAGGAGTTGCATTTAAACTCCCTGAAACAGAGGTAGGACGTTACTTGGATATAGCAAGCAGAGAAATCGGGGGTTTCGAGCTAGTCGACTCTATGGGTAACATGCAGGTGCATTTGAGAGAATCTCCCCAATACTTGTACGCAAAAGCACTAAACAAATTCTACTCGGAGAGATGATAGATGAAGCTGTCTGATGTGATCATTTTGGACCCGAAATATGCCCGCTCAATTAATCTTGAGCGTGACCGTTTCGAGAAAGACGTTATTGAAAACTACCAGGTTACGGCTAAGGCTTGCGAAATAATTGATCGTTTTGTCGCAGCTCTACACGAAGAGCGAGTTTCGGCATGGAGTTTAGTGGGACCGTATGGCATGGGGAAATCGGCTTTTCTTAACTTCTTTTTATGCCTGTGTGGGCCCAGTAATTCTATTGTTACGCAATTGGCTCTTGCGAAACTAAGGGCAATAGATGAGGGACTAGCGGCGCGTTTCATGGCGGGAAAAGAGGTTTTATGTGGGGAATCTGGTTTCTTTCGGGTTCCTGTTGTAGCATCCTTTGAATCTGTTAACTTGACGCTAACCAGGGGGTTATACGCTGCTTTGTCAGAGTCAAATCTGCCAGATAAAGAGGTTTTGTGTTTTGAACTAAACAAGGCTATGAAGGATGGCTTCGTTGACAGCGTCACTCTTGTTGAAATTTTTGAGAAGGTGTCGAAGTCCGCAGGAGCTCCGCTAATTCTTGCCGTCGATGAATTAGGAAAGAATTTAGAATATCTTTCCTATAACTATCATGAAGGCGATCTTTTCATTCTTCAACAATTGGCCGAGATGAAAAACGTGTATCTATTTGTTTCACTGCATCAAGCTTTTCAAGAGTACATGTTTGGTCTTTCCATAGTTCAGCAAAGAGAATGGAGCAAGGTGCAGGGTCGATTTGAGGAAATCTCTTTTGTTGAGTCGACGGCACAAATGCTGCATTTCATGAAGAACGTCCTCAAGCATAAGTTTACTGACCAATTGGATTTACGCGTAGATCAGTGGGCTAAGGGGGTAAGAGAGACACTAGAGCCGGTAGAACTTATGGGGAAAGAGCAATTTGATTTAGAGGTCATAAAAAGTCTTTACCCCCTTCACCCGATAACCAGCGTTGCTCTAATTGAACTTTGCCGCAAATATGCCCAAAACGAAAGGACCTTGGTCGCGTTTCTTTGCAGTGGGCATCCCTATGCTCTTCCTGCCAAGATGGATCAGATTGCGGTGAATACCGAAGGACCTTTGCCTTCAGTAGGCTTAGATGCTCTGTATGACTACTTTTTCAAGCTAAACAATGTGCCGTTTGTGTCTAGTCCGGGAGCTCAGCGATGGGTTGAGATCAACGAAATAATTGAATCGGCAGATCAGTTTGGGGACGAACAGAACATACTGTTGAGAAACCTCGGAGTCCTTAACTTGTTAGGAAACTCAATGGGGCTAAAGGCAAGTTACCCTGTCTTATCATCATTGATGGAATACGCTTATTCATGGGAACCGGGCAAAACCGCTGAAGTTCTAGAAACGCTGGTTGAAAGGGGCTTCGTCTTCTATCGTGAGTATGCTGGAGAATTTAGGCTCTGGGAAGGGTCCGATTTTGACGTAAATGGAACCATTGCCAGAGAAAAGGATAGATTGTCCTTTGATTCTTTAGGGAAATTGTTAGAGGAATATTTTCCTCTATCCCCAATCATCGCAGCTCGCCACTACATAGAGAAAGGCACTATGCGCAAGTTTGAGCGCCGTTGGATCGACTATGAGGATTTGCTCGACAAGAATTTTGTACCACATCATGGCTTCGATGGTCTCTTGGCGTATTGTTATGGAACGGCCAAACCGCCTAGCAGGGTACCGGAGAGATGTGATGACGGTCGACCTTTTATTGTGGCTTACGCCCCGGTGAAAGATACCCTGTCAGAACTAGCATTGGAACTCGTTGCGTGTAAAAATATTTTGCAAAACTATCCCCAAGTATCTCATGACAGAGTCGCGCGCAGAGAAGTTGTCCATCGGTATGAGGTTATAAAGGATAAGTTTAGGCGGTATTCAGAAAAGTCGTTTAACCCTGGTGAAACCAATCTTGCTTGGTATGTAAATGGGAAAGAGTGCATATTAAAAACTCGCAGAGACCTATCGTCTAAAATCTCCGACTTGTGTGACGAATGCTATCATAGTGCTCCTAGCATAGGTAATGAGATAATAAGTGACGAGAAGCTATCTGCTGCGGCTGCTAGGGCGCGGAGAGAACTTGTTGAGGCGATGGCAACAGCACCTGAGCAAGAGAACCTAGGGCTACGAGGCTTTGGCCCCGAAGTTGCCGTTTACAGGTCCCTGCTCTTAGCAAAAGGTTTGCATAGGAAAAATGAGAAAGCTGGAGATTGGTATCTGACCTTGGAAGGAAGCGAACCTGAACTTGAGGCGCTTTGGCAGGCCATAGAAGAGATGTTGAAACAGGCTTCTTCCGCAGGTGTCACCGTTGAAAATATAGTGGATGAGCTGCGGAAACCGCCTTTTGGGCTTAGGCAAGGTCCTTCTCTCATTTACATTTGCTTATACTTGCTGGTGAAGTCAGAGGATCTCATCATTTTTTGTGATAATGTTTATCAACCATACATATCTGCAGCAGATGTTGCCTTGCTTCTCAAACGACCGGATTTATTCAGTGTGAAAACCTTCTTAGTCGATGAAGTACAAGAGAGGGCTTTCTCCGTATATAAGGCTGCAATCAGTAAGTCTCACATGGAGATAGATTCCAGTCTAAGAAATGCAACCATGCTGGGAGTAGTAGGGCCACTCATGAAGTTTATCGATCAGTTGCCACGATATTCCAAACAAACCCGAAATATTTCTAGGATGGCACAGCGGGTGAGAGCGGTTATCATGAATGCAGTTGATCCCTTGCGTTTCCTATTTGAAGACCTTCCTGAAGCGCTCGGGGTCGACATAAAAGCAATTGAGTCAGACCTATGGTTTGAAAAACTTGAGGCAAATCTGATGAGTGCTCTTTCTGAGCTGCAAGAGGCATTTGATAAGTTAAATCAATCTATTGGAGATGCACTAACTGACCAGTTCGGAAGTTCAAGTTTAGAAGAGTTATACCAGACCTATAATGAAAAGGCTAGTTTGCTGTATAAGATCTGCGATGATATTGACTTAAGACCTGTGCTTGCTGCAATGGGTAGGAAAGAGTCTAATTCGATCAGATGGGCGCAGGGAATCGCAGGTGCAATAATAAAGAAACCAGTCGATGCTTGGCATGACGAGGATTTTGAATTGTTTAGGGTGATGTTAGCAGATTACGCGGACAGGATCGAACAGCTGGAAGTTTTGACTAACGCGGGTTCAGATCAAATGAATTTGCAGCTCATTAGCGTAATGAAACCTGGAGGCACAGTTAAACGTGAAATATTTGAAATTTGCTACGACGACGAAGACGTGCAATCTATGCTAAATCAAATCTTGGATCTACCAGAGGATAAGCGTCGATCCATATTGGCTCTATTGGCTAGAAATGTCATTTTGGGTGATCACGATGATGCCTAAACAGAAACATGTCATCGCTTTATCTGGAGGCAAAGATAGCGCAGCCTTAGCAGTTTATATGAGGGAGAAACATCCTGATTTAGATTTAGAGTATGTGTTTACTGATAGCGGATGTGAACTTCCAGAGACCTACGAGTATTTGGACAGGATTAGGGCAGTTTTGAATATTGATATAACGGTGATTAAGCCTGAAAAAGGATGGGATTACTGGAGTCTTGTTAAAGTGAAGCGAACGCCCTATGGTGTCTTTCCGTACTTGCCTTCACCTCAGCAGAGATGGTGTACAGAAGTTCTAAAACTTATACCGTACGAGCAATGGATTTCTACGCGATTTCCTGATTGCGTGGTCAATAGTTATGTGGGGCTGAGAGCTGATGAGTCCAGCGATCGCCAAGGATTAGTTAGCCGGAATCCTAACTTAAAGGTTCGTTTTCCTTTCATCGAAGACGGGTTAGTTTATGAGGATATTAGAGACATTCTTCTTCGATCAGGATTGGGGTTTCCAGATTACTATTCATGGCGGACAAGGTCAGGGTGTTTCTTTTGCTTCTATCAATCAAAAAGAGAGTGGTTGGGGTTGTATAAGAATCATCCCGATCTTTACTACAAGGCAATGAAGTACGAAACGGACTTACCTGATAAAGGAATCAAGTTTACCTGGTGTCAGGACCTGAGTCTTAGAGAACTTTTGGAAAAAAAGGACGAGTTTGAAGACGGCCAAGTGTTAGAGGAAGGTGAGATTAGTAGAGATGTGTCTGCCGAAGCCAGACTAATTGATACCTTAGCACAGTTGTCTCGAAAGGAGGGCTAGTTATTCTAAATGAGTTTTTAGCCGAACTTGATAGGATGGCAGGACAGTTAAAAAAGCCGAATAAATTTGTGTTGCTTTTATCGGTTATTGATCTGATTGAGGAGCAGGATGAACCAGTAAATAGAGTATATTATGATGATCGACTTAGAGCTTACTTTTCACGATACATTGATGAATTCGGTCTTGCCATTAGCAACAGGCCATATATTCCGTTTTTTCATCTAAAGAGCGATTCTTTTTGGCATTTGAAACCGAAACAGGGGAAAGAACACATATGCAACACTATGACTACGGCGGTTAAGGCTAGAGATATAACAGATAATGTGGAATATGCATTTTTTAGTGAATGGGTTTTTAATCTCTTGAAGGACGAAGCCAACAGAGACTTGGTTCGTGAAAAGTTGGTTAGCATACTAGATAAATACGCTGATCGAGATGGGCAGATTAATTCTCGATATTCGGAAGCCATTGGCGAACCAATTGGTAGCCAAGACTATGAACCGACCTCTTTATTCACCCATGAGCAACAAGCGATTGAGGAAATTGAGAGTTTGTTAGATGGAAGTTTGAGGAGTCTATCAAATGTCAATTTGTATGATAACCAAACTAACTACTATTATGAGTACGATTTAATTATAGTAGGCCGTTCCGGCATATATGTTGTAGATCTTAAGCATTGGAGCGGAGTTATAGAAATCCGGGAATACCAATGGCGCAGAAACAAAAACGAGTATCGTCCGGATCCCCACATAAATAACAGCTTCAAATGCAAAATCTTGAAAAGCCTCTACGAGCACCAGTTTGTGACCTATCCACCTATTTGGGTAGAATCAATTATCGTACTAACAAATCCTGAGGCTACTGTGTATAACGCTGACTCTCCCAAAGATGCTGCAGAGGCCGCTAGTTCCGGGAAACATAACTTTACCTTTGCCTCCATTTCGGATCTAGTTTCCTTTTTGAGGCGAAGGGAACGAGATGCACCTATTCTTGGAGAAGAGCAAATTACTGCAATCACCAAGTATTTGAAGAGGCTTAACATGCCTAAACAAGAGAAGCAGTACACTGTTCCTGGATATGAGACTGTCGAATACTTATCCCAGAAGCCAGAATATATAGAGATGCTTGCTAGACCTACTGATGTAAAACACGGTGGGTTGAAGCGATTACGAGTTTTCCGATTTACACAGACGGACAAAACCGAGCGTGAGAGATTCAGGAAAATTGCTCTAAATACTTTGAACGCAGTGGAACAAATTAGCGACAAATCGTACATCCATAAAGTGCAGAGATTTGACACGGAAACAGGTGATGTAGTCGAAATTTCTGATTGGTCTGAAACGGGTACATTGAGGGATCTTATATCCGAGTCTCAAGGTGCTTTTTCTTTGGAGGACACATTATCAATATGCAGCAAAGTTGCTCATGGTCTCGCTCAAGCTCATAAAAAGTCCATAATCCATCGGGCAGTTAAGCCAGAGAACATTCTTATCGAAAACGGTATACCCAAACTCATGAATTTCGATCTTGCTTTCCAACTAGAGGATGATCATATAACGGTTTTACCCGATTCGAGCGCTCTCAAAGATGACGGTTATGTAGCTCCAGAGGTCCTGTTTGGTCAAGATATTGATGAAAGCACAGATTTTTTTAGCTTAGGGGTAATAGTCTATCAAATGTTGACAGGTGAAAAACCGTTTAAATCTACGCGTCAATTTGTTGCTGATGGCGGAAAACTTTCTTACGCACAGATAGAGAAGTTGCGCGAAGTTGGAGCGCCTGACAAGTTAATTCAAGGGCTTACAGGCATACTCGTTGCCGATAGATCAGAGCGAACGAGAAATGTAGATGAATTCTTATCGGCAATAAGGCCTGTCGAGCCTCATGACGAAGACATACCCAATCGAATATTAAACCCAGGTGAGATGTTCGACATCTGGGAAATTGTTGAGATTATTGGCCAAGGCAAGGAAACTCAGATATATAAAGCGCGAGGTTTTAAAGGCGGAACTGCGGTCCTAAAAATGTTTAACTATGGAACTCCGACAGAGAGGATAAATAGAGAGATCGACATAGGAAGCAAGATTAGGTCTCCGTATGTTGTGAAATATGATTCTACGCCTTGTTATTGGGATAATAAGCGATTTTGTGCCGTTATGGAGTACGTTCCTGGCGAAAGCTTGCGTGAAATAATAGAGCGGGGCGAAAGACCACCCACAACAGAAGAATTTGAAAAAGTTGCTCGTTGTTTGATGGAGGGCATTCGAGCTTTGCACGAAAACAGGAACGAGGATGGAAATCTTGAACCTATAATCCATGGAGATATAAAGCCTGACAATATAATAATCACACCTACTGGCAATCCTGTTTTGATCGATTTGGGACTTGCTGGCCCACATCGAATAGAGCATTACCATGGAACGCCTCAGTATATTCCGCCCTATGCGATCGTATCTTCGGATAGGGAGTTCTCAGTCAAGTGTGATTTGTACGCTCTTGGGGTAACTTTGTGGGAGTGGTTATTCGGTGAAAAGCCTTATAAGAACCCAGCTGTGGGTGATAAACCTGATATTCCTAAAAATGCACATGGTTTCGAATACGTATTGCCTTGGCTGACAAGAGCTGTTGCAACCGAGCCAGAGGAGGGATTTTCCACTATTCAGGAAATGTGGGAAGCATTCAATGAGGCTATAATTGGTACTGAAGAGATAACTACCGAAGAGGTTGAGCATGAGATTGTTACGCCTGTTGTTCAGCCAATCCATATTCCAGTCCCTACACCTGAACCCGAAGAACTATTTGAATACAATTCTTTTGTGGCATATTTGAACACACTTACGTCTGTTTCAGCTGGTAATGAGAATGCTGTAGCAGAAAATCAAATAGCCAGTAAGCATTTCCACAGAATTCACGTGACAAATCCAGTTACCGATGAAATATACAAGCTGATAAAAGCAGGTCATAACGTTATCTTGACAGGGAATGCTGGAGACGGAAAAACAACTATTGCAGTAGATGTGATTCAGAGGCTAGCCGGGCGTGAGATTACGCATATCGAACCGATTTATTCGCTCCCAAAAGATAATCTTACTATCGTAAAAGACATGAGCGAAATTGGAAAGAAAGATCGCGCCTTAATCCTGAGGGATGCGTATGAAGGCCATGGCACCCAATACTTTATCGTTTCCAACACAGGTACTCTAATTGAATCGTTTGAGAACCTAGAAAGTCTATTAGATAGACCGTTTGATGATGTGCTTGATGCGTTAGAGGCTAGCGAACCGAGGCTGATAGCAGAGAAACGTTTCTACTTATTGAACATAGGACAGTTAGACAGTATTGAGACCGCATGCCAAGTGTTCAAGCGAATGCTATGTGAGGAAAACTGGTCCCCATGCCATTTGTGTCCGATTCAGGAAGATTGTCCGATAAGCAGAAATGTTCGATTACTGCAAAGCCAATTAGACTTGGTTTTGCAGCGGATATATTACCTTTACAAACGGCTCTACGAATATGGTCAACGATTAACCATGCGTCAAATGACTGGCCATTTAGCTTATGTACTAACTGCAGGTTTAGATTGTACAGACATATCTAACATGTCATTTATATCTCGAAGAGACAAAATGGCAAAAACCCAGTTTTTCAACAATTTCTTTGGAGATGATGGAGATCAGGTAAATCCTGAAGCTACTAAAATGGCTCCTGTAAGACTCATAAGGGATGCGGAATTTGGTGAAATTGTTGTGCCCGAGTTTGAGAGAGAGGTTTGGCTCAAAGAAGATCAAACAAGATTTTTCGTCGGTCCAGTTTGTGAGGTCTACGATGAATTGCGCAATGTTCAATCAGAAACCTCTCGTCGGCAAATTAGGCGATTCGCTTATTTCTGTGGCAACTTTGAGGGCAATTTGGAAAACAAGTTCATAACTACATTTTTGAATTCTCCTACGTTATTAGATTACCTCCATATTGCAGAGGATGAATCTGCGGATGTGCAGTTTAAACTCAACAAACTGCATACCCAGGTTTTGCATATCTTGCAGGAGCAGTTTATGGGGGTAAGATTGCCGGAGAGTTCACTGAAGCGTGAAAGCGATTTATATATAACTCTTAAGCCCCCTAACAATAACGTGCACACCCAGATGGTTCTTGCAAGTATTCGTAAAAAGGATTTTGAACTTGTGGTAAAGCCGCGATATCAATGTTCCGCAAATGATGGGAGGAGCAATAAAGTACCGTATCTCAGGTACATTTCTACAGATGATGTTGACGTTGAATTAGAACTCGATCTTCCTTTTCTCGACTACGTGTTTCGCCGTTATGAGGGTCAGATAACTCATGAATTGTCTGGATACTACGGTAATCGATTGCAGGATTTTAAGGGCAAGCTGTTAAAATCTAGTGGAACTGAACCAAATGTTTCTGACAAATTATGTTTACTCCGCATTCGTCCTGATCGAACCTTCGAGCAATTAGTGATGACAGTGCAAGAAGACAGGCTAGGGGTGGTATGATGGGTGTTCCAAAACCTTTTCCAAATATTGATGATATATATAACGTAAAAAACCCTGCTTTCATTTTGTTCGGCAGCCGATTTTATGCAGATCAAACAACAGTAGAATTATTAGCAGAATTCCTAATGGTGATGTTTACCAACAAGTGGATCGGTTCTGATGGACCAATTCAGTCGCCGCTGCCTTCTCTTTACGACTTAGAGAATTGGGCATCTACACAGGGAAAGAAATTGAAATATGAGCCTAAAATACGTCTGAACTTGAAGCTGTTTAGCTTACTTCGGGCTTCACCGTTGGATTCTAGACATCCAGTTCACAAAATTCATTATCAAGAACTAAGCAGAGAATTTAGTAAGAAGGTTCAAAGCCATAATAGGGCCCCCGACGAAGTGCAGGAATGGCTCGAAGATTTCTTGAGAGGTTTTCAAGGTGCAGGATTCGATAGAACGTGGTGCGCCCAAAACTTCTACCCGATTGTTAGGACTTTCCTCGTACAGGAAAGCATATGGAACCACACATTCGCACAAAGAAACCCTCCCGCTACGTGGCTAGACACAATATACGGGTTCAGAAGTTACTATAGCGTATCGAGGCATCGCTTTTTGGCTCGCGGCGGAGAACTCCTCTATCTGCAGCAATGCAACCTTTTCTCTGGTAAAGATGTAAATGATCTGGCAAAAGAGCTCGGTTATAGTAGCAGGGATTATCAGTTGGACTCTTTGCACCAGTGTTTGCAGCAAGGTTTTGAGGCTTTGGAAATTGCACCGCTATCTGTAGTCAATGAATTGGCGAATTTTATCGAAAATCTAGACCCTGTTACTCATGGAGAGACTAATAAGAACACCAAACTGGAGTGTGACTGGTGTCCAGAAGAAAGTTGGCCCGAGGCGTATCTTTTTGCTATAGAGATGAGTCGCATACTGAGGGCGACTTTAGGACCAATTGAGCGGCTGGAACTACTTGAATTTGGCTGTGCCATGCAGGTGCTTAGGAGCATGTGCGCTCAAAGTGTTAGGTATGGAGAGGTGTCTTCTGTAAGCGCTAGTCATGGTAATGCCTTGGGTTATGCATGGCTCTTTTCGCCACAAGAGAAATTCTCTCGGCAACAGCGCCTGGCTTCATGTGAAAATGTCAGGGTTGTATTTCGCATGATACAAAGGGCGCTCAAAAATGAGGACATTATCGATTTTGTGGGTGGGTCGGGACCGGCAAAGATAGAGAGGGATTATGGACACAAGTATTTCAATTTGGTTGGGAAACGATTGGGCATTATTTATCCATGGAAGGGTGCTGAGCCCAGGTTCGTTGTGACAGATCAACTTATTCGATATTTGGTGCTATCAATAATTGAACCCGGCAAATCATGTACTTATGAGGAATTCAAAAGACGAATCTATGCCCACCATGGGATAGCTGTGGAAGGTCAAGAACTGGAAGACGCTGTGATTTGGTCTGGATTGCCTCTTAACAGTTCTGTGCAGCCCGTTGGAGATTCTTGGTTTGCTGAAATGCTGAGAGCAGGAGGTTTTTTAGTTGAACTTTCAGACGGTTGTTCTCTTGTACGCAATCCTTATGGCCTAGAGTTCTAGAGGGAGTAGATGTTAGATGAGGTATTTTGCAGATGCAATTGTGAAATATGTAACTGACGAGGTTGAGAAGAGTCCAGATCTTATATTGCGCTTTGTGTTACCGTCTTATCCCGCCGAATTGCTCTTAACTATTGGGGAACAGTTGGAGGAAGAACTTACCCGCATGTCCAAGAAAATGCAGGCGGATATCGGTTTTGAATATGGCATTGCGTATGGATTAGGAGAAAAATGGGCAAGTGGCACGGAAAGCGAAAGACGGGTTTTTGAAGAAATCAAGAGAAGAGGATGGTATAACGAAACAGACAACCTTACCAGCCTTCGGCATATTACAAAACAACCTGATCAATATTGTTTAGTGGTTTTGTTTGCCGGCTATGATGATATTAGAGATCAATCTAGTCTGAAGGATTTTTTCCATCTAGACCAACGTACAATATGGGAGATATGTATAGGAAGAAGCTTTGAAAACTGGGTTGTAGAGGCTGTAAGAAAATATGTCAATCGCGATGGTAACGAGGAACAACTAGGAAAGATTGCTACGTTCTTCGCAGAACTTTACGCTCATGGTTTGGCGGATCCTCTTCAGGTGAGCTACTACTTGGATAACAGAGAGTTTAGCTCGGCTATGGATGGACAAGACGCGTTTAAGCTTGTCCTTTCTGATTTATCAGATTTTGGATTGCCGAATATGCTAGGCCTGGAAACGCGTGACACGAGCAAGTATTCAGCATACATTACAGATGCTCGAAAATTCATAACCTACGACAGGTTTTTGGAAAATACACAGAGGAACAAAGCAGTAAATAGAATCGAAAAATTCCGCGAAGAAGCAGACGAAGCCCCTTCTCCTGAACTACTAGGCGGTTTTTCCGACGTAAATGAGCTAATAGAATCTCTGATCCAGTACATTGAAACAGGATCTGATAGCCATTTAGCCTGTTTGAAGAAGTCGTCTTTTCCTTACATCAACGATGAGATATTGAATTACAAACCCAAAGTTAAAGAACGTTCTCGCAAGAAGGACAGTATTATCAAAGTAAGAGGGCATGCATTGGAAGCTTTTATAGAGGGGTTATGGAGAACCCTGTCTGACTTTAAAAAAGAGACCCAAGAAATAGTTGCGTTCAACGATATCGAGGAAATTTCTCTCCATAGTCTTGAATACGAGCATCATTTTGAAACTGATGGCGATGATTTAGCCAAGGAATTCTTGAAAAGGCTTATAGGGGGAATAGACGAGTATATAGAAGGTCACGTTCTCATAGGAAGTAGAAAAGAAGGTTACGTCAAGATAAAATCAAATCTTGCACCGTTTAATTCGGATATAAAATACAGACCTGCTCGAAGCAATTCCGAACCTCGCCTCCGATTTGAAGTGACTGTTATTGGGAAGTCAGGAATTGAAGTACAACAGGGTTTTTACTGGATGTTAGGGGAAAATAGCCAAGCAAGGTTTCTGGTTAACTTGTATGATTGGGCTATTGATCGTTACAAAGAGAAGAACTACCGTCTTCCTGCGTTCTCCCTTGAATACGTTAACGAGGTTTTCATGGCCAAAGATCCTGAAGATGCAGTGCGCATTTTGAAGGCAGGTTTGGAAAGGGAGACTGGTTCAGCACATGAATTAATCTCTGACAGCGAAAAAGGAATTAACTTATACGACGATTTACTGGCTACTGCTCATTGCTACGAAAAGTTCCTACATGAATACTCAGAAAATGGTTTCTTCTATGCCTTAGATAAAGACTTCGATGTGTTACGACAAAAATATGCAAGACTTATGGAATCTTACCTAGAGATAAGTTCCAAGAGCCCTCTTGGCCCTGCTTTGATGAAAGCATTTATGATCGTGCCCCAAGAGTTTACCGAGGTTCGTAATTGGGAACACAAGTCGTATCTGCCTTCGGGTATAGTTACCCCTCTTCATCCAGCACTTCTTCAAATGATTGACCATCAGTATGTCTATATATGCCACAGTTTCAGTGAGTATGCTACTTCAGGGCTGAAAGAGACCAAGAACAAAGAATTAGAGACAAAAGATTGGTATCGGATTCTGGATCTATCCAATATCAAATGGCCTATTTTGGGGATTGTAGACGAAAATCTCAACCTCAATACAAATGTTCGAAGCTTCGATTATATACATTTAGTTGGAGAACCCGAAGAAGAGTATTCTACAATTAGCTCCCGTTTATTGCGTCAAGAAGGTGACGATGAGGATGAAATTTCCGATACGGAATTGTTTAGGGCTACTCAAGAGAGCAACTTGATGAAACATGTTCTTCTAGACTATTGCGAATTACATCCATACGCCAACGATGGCATCAGCATTGGCGTTTATTGTGGCGGATCAATTCAACATATTGTTGGGGGAATTGATGCATTTTTGAGAGAAGTAGCAAAGGACAGAGAATCTAATCCTTACTTCCTAAATCTATTGTTATTCTCTGATACCCCTGACGATACTGGAATTTTGAAATGGATTGACGCATGGAGAGAACATTGGGATAGGGCTGAAGGAAGTTCGGCTAAGAAGCATTACTCCAATGCTAGGATTTCTGTGTTTTATAAAGTGGTACCCGAAAAGGATATTTCACAATTGGAAAGGCAGCTTCAAGATGTGGATCTAGATGTATTCTTCTTCAAAAACTTTACCACCCCTAAAAGGAGCGAGTTCCTGTCAATTTCAGATGAAAGGCTTTTCGACTTGAACATGGATGATTATCTGAAGTTCCCTATCTTGGAAAAGGCCAATTGTTTAATAGAAGGGGTAGGCGATGATTCAGAGCGAAAACTAGTGTTTAGCAACCGTCAGTTTCAGCTGAGTACGTTACATCTAGAGGTTATGGTTAGACTATGTCATCGACTGTTGCGCGACGTAAATGCCAGACATGTTATAGTAACTGCTACCGATTTTGATGTTTGGAGAGGTGCTATAGATGTTGCTCACGAAGGATGCGTTTGGGTTGTTTGCATCGATTCCGTAGTTGACGAGAAGTTAATTCGGGAAGTGGACAGGAACAGGGAGATAATCGGTTGTGGTACTGGGGTAGGTGCTCATGGCGAGTTTAACTTCACAATTTCTACTGAGCAGTTTCGCCTTTCCGATATAGAAAAGAGAATTAGTCATCAATTGGCTAGCATTCTAAGTAACTATGAGCCAGGAGTTTGTGATAAGATGGCCAGCGTTCTAGTGAAGCAAGGGATTTCCATGCCAGGGCTCTCAGTTGTCAAAGCCACAAGCCGTAATTCAGAGTACATCCGAGATTTCATAGCTTATTCGTTGGTTAGGAAATTGTTGCCTAAATCGGAAGAGGCTCTTTGCGATGAGATAATTTCCCTTGACGGGTTCCTGCACTGGTTCGATTTTGGGCCGCAAAATATGCGCCCAGACTTACTTAGATTGCAGGTTATGGATGTTGGCGGAACCTTAGAGATAAGAGCTCAAATAATAGAGTGTAAATTAGCTAAGCGATCAGAAGGATATTTAGAAAAAGCCCTACAGCAAGTTGAGGAGGGCTTAAATCAGTTGGTGCCTAGGTTTAAACCTAGGCAAACTGAAAGGCCCATGGGAATAGCAGGAGATGAAGATGACGATAATGGTTTATCACCGGATCAGCGTTACTGGTGGGTTCAGCTTCATCGTTTGATTTCTAGCCGTGGGCGGATACCCCTAGGTGAGGAAGAGCAAATGATTCAGGCACTTGAGTTTCTCAGCGATGGATATTTTAACATACAATGGGAAGCCGCCGTAGTGGCTTTGTGGACGGATATTCCTGACGGAAATGTATCTAGGGAAAAGCAATCTGAATATCAACTAAGAGACCAAAATTTAGAGATTTTTTCAGTTCAATGCGGAAAAGACTTTATGCGGGCAGCAGTTTTGGAAGGTACCGATTTTGAAATCTTCGATGGTGCGTCACCGCCTTTACGGTACGAACATATTCCGTTGTCCTATGCCGAGGTCGAAGAGATAGAAGATGAGGTTGATGAAAACAAAGAGGTAGAAGGTTCTGTTGAGAAACCACATATAACTGGCGAACCTATCGAGCCTCAAGAAACTGTTTTAGTGAAAAGAATTCCAGGGCGCATTTTGCTAGGAAGCGGTACTGCTGGCGGACGAGACGTTTATTGGGAGTTTGGACATCCTGAATTACCTAATCGCCACTTACTGATTTTAGGTGCTTCTGGAACTGGGAAGACTTATACTGTTCAAGCCATAATGTGCGAATTGGCAAAACATGGCATTAATAGTCTCATAGTTGATTACACTAGCGGTTTCACCAATAAGCATTTAGAACCTATTGTTTTGGACAAGCTAAAGCCCAAACAGCATATTGTACGCAATGAGCCGCTGCCTATTAACCCGTTTCGCAAACAGCGTGATTTTATTGATGACACACCTATAGAAGACACTCCTTTCAATGTGGCTCAACGGGTTACAGGTGTATTTTCAGAGGTGTTCTACTTGGGCGATCAGCAAAAAGCGGTGTTGTACAGGGTGATAAGTGAAGGAGTAAGCGAATTAGGAGATGACTTCAATTTAAGGATTCTCATGGACAGGTTGGATGAGATAAGTACCGAGGGTGGACCACTGTCTGGTCCTGCAGCGTCTGTAGCAACCAAAATGAGATCTTTTGTAGATAGCAATCCATTTGGTCACGAAGATCCTGATAGCTGGGAAAAGTTGTTCTTAGATCCTCTTTCGAGGTGCCATATAATCCAATTGGCAGGGTTTCCGAAAGATAGCGCTCGCTTAATAACTGAATTTTCCCTAATAGATTTATATTGGTACTACCGAGGTAGAGGAAGCGAAGATGATCCTCGAATTATTGTGCTAGATGAGATTCAGAACCTGGACCATCGTTTGGAAAGTCCACTTGGACAACTGCTAACAGAAGGGCGAAAGTTTGGGATATCCTTGATTCTTGCTACTCAAACTTTGAGCAATTTTACAAAGGATCAAAAAGACCGCCTGTTCCAAGCAAGTCATAAATTGTTTTTCAAGCCTGCAGATACTGAGATCAAATCCTATGCTCAGCTGCTTGCCGACGCTACTAGCTATAACCAAGAGCATTGGGTACAACAATTGTCTGGTTTGCGTCGTGGAGAATGTTATTCGTTAGGGCATGCATATAATCCTGTTACAGGCAAGCTGGAAGTCAATAAGGCCAACAAGATAAGGATCAAGTCTCTGGAAGAAAGGTTTAGGTGA
>Ga0208823_1000513_pt1 | contig 33272 bp, 29 predicted proteins | sample AD_UKC075_MetaG_FD_184440 | JGI IMG/M metagenome (GOLD analysis project Ga0208823, IMG submission 184440) | Active sludge microbial communities of municipal wastewater-treating anaerobic digesters from USA - AD_UKC075_MetaG (SPAdes) (version 2) | ecosystem: Engineered > Bioreactor > Anaerobic >... | reverse complement strand
CTATATCTATTACTGCTACTTCTTTTCGTCCGTCTTCATGCTTTATTATCACCTTCATCACCTGCCTCTATTTTACCATATTAATGCGAAAAAGCCCAGCTTTCGCTGGACTTTTTCGACAAGCTGCGAGCCGCAGCATAGCTGCGGCCCGTTTTTTATCGGGATTACGCGCAGAATACGTGTGTGCCGATGGTGGTAATCACCCTGCGTTTGCGTATCCATGCGTTGGTCGCGGTCTTCGGGTTGTAGTAATAAATCGCGCCGCCGGACGGGTCCCAGCCGTTCAGCGCGTCCCGCGCGGCGCGGTATGCGCTTTCCGAAACCTGCTGGTTGAACTGCCCGTCGGTAAGGCAGGTAAAGGCGCCCTTTTGATAAATCACGCCCGCCATGGTATCGGGAAAAGACGGGTGTTCAATCCGGTTCAGCACGACCGCGCCCACCGCCACCTGCCCGGTATACGGCTCCCCCCTTGCTTCCGCCGATATCAGCCTTGCGAGCAGATTTATGTTTCCCTGCCCGCCGGAGGTTTTTTTGAATATCCCCATCGCGGCCAGCGTCGCCGGCCCCGCAATCCCGTCCACCTTCAGCCCGTTTTTTCGCTGAAACCACATCACCGCGTCCCGGGTTTTCGGGCCGAAAATGCCGTCAACATTTCCCTTGTAATAACCCCAGTTTTTCAGCTTTGTCTGGATTTCGCGGACCTCGCTGCCCCTTGAGCCCATTTTAGACAATGCCTCAACATCCCGATTTGCAGGGATTGACGCAACAGCCAGTAACCCTGCAATCGCCAAAACCATCAGCCTTAAAGCCCGCCGCGGCCTTTTTGCCCGCGGCCTGCCGAGCTTGATACCTTCCATAAATCCAAATCCCCTTGTCGGTTGATAATCCCGTAAATATTATTGCTGAATAATCAACCAAAAAAACAGCCGATAATTTCCAAGCAGTAAAAAAGCCCCGCAGATTGCAGGGCTTTCTTTTGGCTTATTCTTTTTTTGGGATAATCGAGCCGCTTTCCTCGGGGATTTCGATTTCGGTCGCCCCTGATGTGTCGCTCTCCATAATCTGTATAAACTGCTCGCTGTCCATTTTCTCGTTGGCGAACAGATACTGCGCCACCGCATGGAGCTTGTCTATATGGCTTTTCAGCTTGTTTTCGGTTTTGGCATAGCTGTTGCTGATTATTTTCTTGACTTCCTCGTCAATCTTGGCCGCCACTTCCTCCGAATAATTCCTCATGTGCCCGAAATCCCGGCCGAGGAAAACCTCATTGGCGTCCGAGGTACCGTACATAATCGGGCCGAGGTTTTCGGACATGCCGTATTTTACCACCATGTTGCGCGCGATTTCGGTCGCGCGCTCGATGTCATTGGCGGCTCCGGTGGAAATATCGTCCAGAACCAGCGCCTCGGCCACCCGTCCGCCGAGCATTACCTGTATGCTCTCAAGCATTTCTCTTTTCAGACGGTAGTTTTTGTCGGTCTGCGGCAGGCTCATCGTATAGCCGCCCGCCATTCCCCTTGGAATGACCGAAATCTGATGGACCGGGTCCTGAGTCGGGCTGTAGTAGGTAACAACCGCGTGGCCCGCCTCGTGGTATGCGGTCAGCTTCTTGTCGCGGTCGGTGATGACCTGGCTGCGCTTTTCAGTGCCCATGACCACCTTTATCGCGGCTTCTTCAATCTCGGGCATTGTAATGGAATGGAGCCCCTTGCGGGCGGCAAGCAGCGCGGCTTCGTTGAGCAGGTTTTCCAAATCGGCTCCGGTAAAGCCGGCGGTGGTCCTTGCGATGACCGACAAATCCACGTCGGACGCAAGCGGCTTGCCCCTTGCGTGGACTTTCAGGATTTCCTCCCGACCCCTGATGTCCGGGTAGTTTACCACAATCTGGCGGTCAAAACGGCCGGGGCGCATAAGCGCGGGGTCGAGTATGTCGGGGCGGTTGGTCGCCGCAATCATGATGACTCCTTCATTCGCGCCGAACCCGTCCATCTCAACCAGCAGCTGGTTGAGGGTCTGCTCGCGCTCGTCGTGCCCGCCTCCGAGGCCGGCGCCGCGCCGGCGGCCGACCGCGTCAATCTCGTCTATGAAAATAATGCACGGGGAATTCTTCTTAGCCTGGTCAAACAAGTCGCGCACCCTTGAGGCGCCGACGCCGACGTACATCTCAACAAAGTCGGAACCCGAAATCGAGAAGAACGGGACCCCCGCCTCCCCCGCGACAGCGCGGGCAAGCAGGGTTTTGCCGGTGCCCGGAGGGCCCACCAGCAGAACGCCCTTCGGGACGCGGGCGCCGAGCTCCTTAAACTTTTTGGGCTGTTTGAGAAAATCCACAATCTCCCGAAGCTCTTCCTTTTCCTCGTCAGCGCCGGCGACATCGGCAAAAGTGGTCTTGCGCTTTTCGTCCGCCGCCTGCTTGACGCGCGCCTTGCCGAACCCCAAAACCCTGCCGCTGTCAATCGAGGACAGCGAGCGGCGCATCATCACCCACATTACCACGACAAACACGATTATCAGCAATGACGGCAACAGATTGATAATCCACGGCATTTCGCTGACCGGGTAATAGTCGTACGCCTCTACATCGTTATTCGGGTCGTCGTCCCTGTTGGCGGCGTTCACCATTTCCCTGATGTCCTGAAGGAAAAGGCCGACGTCGGGGACTGTGTATTTGATAATATCCTTGTCGTCAATCTTGCCGTCGCGGTTAGTGTCCTCGCGGTACGGCTCGCGCAGCAGCAGCGACAGCGCGCCGTTGCTCAAATCAAGGGTGTACTTCTGCACCTTATTTTCTTCAAAATGGCTTATGATGTCGGAATAGACCGTTTTATCCAAAGCCGTGCGGGAATTCATCAGCAGGTACAGCGCGACAATTACCAGCAGCGGAATTCCCAGCAGCAGGCCTACATTTCGGATAATCTTGCCATAATCGTTGTTGTTTGATTCCAAAAACATTCACTCCTTACCCACACGATATTCCAGCTTGAAAGCCTTTATTCGGCGTATATTTCAGGCTTGAGAACACCGATATAGGGCAGATTGCGGTATTTTTCAGCGTAGTCGAGGCCGTATCCCACCAAAAACTTGTCGGGAACCTGCACTCCTTCATAATCCGCTTTTATATCAACCCGCCTGCGCTCAGGCTTGTCCAAAAGGGTGCAAAGGCGGATGCTGCGGGGACGCCTTGCCTTAAGGCTGCTGAGCAGATAGGACAGCGTCATGCCCGAATCCAGAATATCCTCGACAACTAAAACGTCTTTTCCCTCAAGCGAGGTGTCGAGGTCTTTCAAAATCCTGACTTCACCGGTGGTGGTTGTGCCGGAGCCGTAGCTCGAAACCGACAGAAAATCAATCGAGCACGGTATTGTTACAGCCCTCATCAAATCGGCCATGAAAATCAGGGAGCCTTTCAGGACGCTAATCATCACCAGATTTTTGTCGGCGTAATCCTCGCTGATTTGCTTTCCCATTCGTTTCACTATTTCCGCGATTTGTTCGGCCGTGAACAAAATCTCCCCGATATCTTCATGCAGTCCCATAAACACCCCAACTTCCTTATTCCAGAGTTTCCAATACAAACACCCTGCCGCATGACTGGTCAATGCTCACCCTGTCGTCGCAGCCGAAGCCGCCGACAAGGACAATCCCCTGCTGGTCGCAGACGATTGGCACCCTGTGCCGCAAATGCGCAGGGATTTTTTCATCGATAAACAGTTTTTTCAGCTTTTTGCTCACTCCGCGGCCCGACGGCCTGAAGGTGTCCCCGGGCAGGCGGCTTCTCAAAAAGAGCTTACCAGATATCTTATCATAGTTGAAGGCATATTTTAATAAGTTTTTGTTAATTTTTTTACGCTTCTCAAATTCTTCCAAAGAGATAAGAGTCGGTCTGTATATTTTGCCATAAAACTCGCAGGAAATACCAATGCTAAGACTGATTTTCGGGCTGCCGTCCTCGGTTTCGCCGGACTGTCTGCTGATTGTAAGCCGCCGCTGGGACACCCTTGCCCGCACCTGCCCGCTTAAATCGACCGCGCCGCCGCAGTCCAGAATGCCCTCAACAAGTGAGATATGGCGGCGGCTGATTTTTCGCTGCAACTCCCCGCAGGCTTTCTTTACTGCCAACGCAACAGCCCGCGAGCGCAGCGCCGGAGGCAGGCAGCTCAAAGCCTCTGCGTCATACCCGCCGTAACCGTCCTTCATCGCGGCGTTATTAAGCGCGTCCTCGGCGTATTTGTCCAAAAGCCCTCCGTCCTCGCGGGCCTGTTTCATCATCCGCAAAAACGCTTGTTCAAAGCCGGGATTGATGGATTTCAAAACCGGGGTTGCGCAGATTCGGATTCGGTTGCGGGCAAAATCCGTCTTAGCGTTCGTGGAGTCCTCCACAAACGGGATTTTATTCTCCGCGCAGAACTCCTCGACGTCGGCGCGGGTGCAATATATCAGCGGCCTGATTATTTTGATTATCCCGCCGACGCAGCTCTCCATTCTCACCGGAGGAATACCGTACAACCCGCTTAAACCGCAGCCGCGCGTCTGATTGAGCAGCACTGTTTCAATGCTGTCGTTCAAAGTGTGGGCTGTGGCAACGCAGGAACCGGTCTTTGCCGCAATCTCGCAAAAAAAGCGGTATCTGACCCGGCGGCCGGCCTCCTCAACCCCTTCGCCCGATTGTCTCGCTTCCTTCGCGACATCAACCCTGTGAAGGTACAGCGAAACGCCGAAGGCCCTGCACTGCTCGGCGACAAAACCCTCGTCCCTGTCGGATTCGCCGCCCCGCAGCCGGTGGTTGACATGGGCAGCCGACAGATTTTTTATACCGAGCTCGTCCTTATGCCGTAAAAAAAAATGAAACAGCGCCATAGAATCCGCGCCGCCGGACAAGGCAACCAGAACATTTGCGGATTCGCCGAGCATTTTTTCGCGCCGGATGGCGTCAAGGGCCTTTTCGACCAATGTATTTCGGCCGTTATCATTCACTTCTATGCATCTCCAAAGAGGTAAACTGGGTAAACTCGCCAAACCACCCGAGTTTTACGGTGCCAAGCTCCCCGTGCCGGTTTTTGGCGACAATCACTTCAGACGTACCTACCTCCACCTCGGAGGGGTCCTTTCTTTCATTCATGTAATACTCGTCCCTGTAAAGGAAGAGCACCTGGTCGGCGTCCTGCTCGATAGAGCCGGAATCCCGCAAATCGGCGAGAGCCGGCCGGTGGCTCGACGACCTTTCAGTTGAACGGGAAAGCTGCGCGCAGACCAGAATCGGCAGGTTAAGCTCCTTTGCCATGATTTTAAGGCTTCTTGTGATTTCCGAAACCTCCTGCACGCGGTTTTCCGCCCTTGTCGGGGAGCGCATTAACTGCAGGTAATCCACTACCGCGAAATCCACTTTTTTCAGCCGGCGCAGCCGCGCCTTCATCTCAGGCACCGTAATACTGGAGGTGTCGTCGAAATACATCGGCGCCTTGCACAGTACCGCCGACGCCGCCGCTATCCGGCTCCATTCCTCGGCGGTAAGGCTGCCGGTGCGCATCTTTTTGCTGGGGACCTTTGCCTCGCTTGAAATCAGACGGTTTACAAGCTGTTCCCGCGACATCTCAAGGGAGAAAAAGGCCACCGTTTTGTTCTGGTTGACCGCGACGTTCCTCGCGATATTCAGGGCAAAGCTGGTCTTACCCATGCCGGGCCGTGCGCCGACTATGATTAAATCCGATTTATTCAGGCCGGTCGTTATGTTATCCAGCGCCGAAATGCCGGTCGGTATGCCGACAAACTCCGACCGCTCGTCGGACGCGAGCTTGTTAAAAATTTCATAATTGCTGACCAGCACTTCCTGTATCGGCACAAGGCTGCCCGACTGCCTGTCCTGCCGGATTTCATAGATTTTCTGCTCCGCCGAATCCAGCAGCACCGACGGCTCAATTGCCGGGTCCATCGCGTCGCCGATAATCTCACGCGCCGCCTTTATAAGGCAGCGGACATCGTATTTTTCGCGGACTATCCTTGCGTAGTTGTTGACATTGGAGATTGAGGGCACGAACTGGGCAAGCCTTAATAGATAGGTCTTGCCCTCTTCCCCCGCAAAAAAGCCTTCGGCTTTCAGGGCTTCCAGCACCGTTACAAGGTCAATGGTCTCGGAATTAACCATTTTTGAGACCATCACGCGGTAAATCGCCTGATGTTCCGGAAGATAAAAGTTGTCCGCCCTTAGGATATCGGCAACCTGATATATACACTGCGGGTCAAGAAGGATGGAGCCTAAAACCGCCTGCTCGGCTTCGAGGCTGTAGGGCATGCTGACCCCGTCCTGACCAAAGTCGGGACTGCGGTCAACCCCGTTAACGCTCAATTCGGATACCGAAGGCATGGTATCCCCCTTTCCATCCGGTTCAATCTTATTCTTCCACTACCATTACGTAAACTTTAGCCGAGATATTCTGCCCGAACTTGATTTCCGCCTCGTATGAGCCGTATGATTTAATGTCCTCCATCAAAACCTTGCGCTTGTCCACAGGGATATTATACCTGTTTTTAATCTCGTCGGCAATTTCTTTTGCGGTTACCGAGCCGAACAGCCGCCCGCCCTGCCCGCCGCGGGCCTTGATTACCAGAGTTTTGCCGTCTATCGCCGCGGCGGCGTCCTCCGCCTGTTTTTTCTCCTGCAAAAGGCGGTACTGCTCGGCTTTCTCGCGGTTTTTCATCTCGTTCATCGCCGCCGTGTCGGCTACCACCGCCAGCCCTCTCGGCAGAAGGAAGTTGCGCGCGTACCCGTCCGAGACTTCCACAAGCTCGCCTTTCCTGCCTTTGCCCTTGACGTCCTGCTTTAATATCACCTTCATATAAACCATGTCCTTTCAACAGCCGTATTATTACATCGTAACCTCATCAGGCGCGGGACGGTTGTTCTCCGACAAGTATTCCATAATCGCGCTCATAAGCTGTTTTTTGGCCTGCTGCGGGGAGACCCCGGCAAGCTGGGCGCCTGCCATGGTGAAATGGCCGCCGCCTCCCAGCTTCTCCATGATTACCTGCACATTGACTTTACCGAAGGAACGCGCCGAAATGTTGACGGTCCTATCAACGGTAACCACCACAAAAGAGGCCTCCACCCCTTGAATATACAAAAGCTCGTCGGCGGCCTGCGACGCGGCCACCTTAAGGCTGCTGCCGCCTTCGATATCCGACACCGCTACCGCGAAATTGTCTATCACCTCGGCCTTTGCGAGAATGTCCGCCTTTTCCCTGTGCGTGCGCAGGCCGCCCGCCAGAAGGCGCTTGACTTCGATGGTGTCGGCGCCCATCCGGCGCAGGAAAGCGGCCGCTTCGAAAGTGCGCACTCCTGATTTGATTACGAAATTGCGGGTATCCAGCATTATCCCGGCCAAAAGGGCCTCGGCGTCCAGCTTGGAAAGAGTCGCGCCTTCAAGATACTGGATAATCTCCGCCACCATTTCGGCGGTTGAGGACGCGTAAGGCGCGTTGTGAAATACCACCGCGTTGTCGATGAAATCCACCATCTTACGGTGATGGTCTATTATAACCACGCTTTTTGCCGCGCGCCACACTTCCTCGGACTCAAGCATGGCGGCGGTATGGGTATCGGTTATCACCAGCAGGGTCTTGTCCGAGACAAGCGGCAGGGCGGACTCAGGCTCGATGAACAAATCCCCCCTGTCCGCACCCTCATACTTTTGCAAAAGCTCAGGGGCGAGGGTACTCCCGCGCCTTACCACGACATAGGCCTGTCTGTCAAGGCTGCGTATGCAGGAGACCAACGCCGCCGAGGAGCCGAGGCAGTCGAGGTCCGAAAAGCGGTGCCCCATCACCAGCACGTTTTCGCTGCTCTGGATAAGCTCAAGCAGGGTTGAGGCGACAACGCGGGTACGCACCCTGGTCCTTCTCTCAATGCCCTGTGAAAGCCCGCCGTAAAAGTCGAAGCCGTTTTTGGTTTTTACCGCGGCCTGGTCGCCGCCCCGCCCCAGCGCCATATCCAGCGCCTGACGGGCGTACTGCTCGGACTCCTTTAAGGTGGAGCCCTGCCCGACGCCGATTGACAGGGTTACATTGATGTTCACACCGGTCTGTATCGAGCGCACCCGGTCGAGAATGTCGAATTTCTTCAGCAAAATCGCCTGCAAATCCCTTTGCTCCACAATCAGGATATACCTGTCGCTGCTGTATCGGCGGAACAGTCCGTTCGCCTTTGAGGTCCAGTCCTCAAGCAGGTTCTCGACCTTGCTTGTAATCTGCGCCCGCTCGCTGTCTCTCGCGTTTTGGAAGATTTCGTCTATGTTGTCGATATAAAAAAGGGTAACGGCCGGCTTGCTTAAAACGTATTCCTCCGCAATCCTCTTGTGCTCGGTGTTGTCGATATAGTACAGGATAAAGATTTCGCCGTTTTCAGACATCACGCTGCTTATGTACGCGGTGTAGCTGCGCCTACCGAAACTCACCTCGACCGTTTCCCTGCCGACTATTCCGGAGAGGCCGACCCCGCCGGTAACCGCGGACAGCGGCTCGCCGAGCATATCGCGGCCTTTCAGCACTTCGCCCTCAAACCGCCGGTTGTACCACAGTATCTCGCCCTGACTGGTGCAGACGACCACCGGAAACGGAGAGCCCGACAGGGCTTCCCTGTCCGACTGGGCCAGGCTTTCGGCCACGGTTTCAAGGGTACGGCGGATTCCGCTCCTTTTTTTTATCATCCATACGGCGGCAAACCCAAAAACCAGAACAAGCGCCGCAAGTTCGACGTAAAACAGGCTCCTGTTAAGAAAATATGTTGCCGCGACAGCCAGCAGCAGCGTCGCCGCCAGCGCAATCAGCGGAGGCGCAATGCTCCAGATTCTTCGCCGTTTCATAAACCCAACCTTGCCTTCCGGGTGCCGAAAAACATGGACCGGCGGCAGCCCGCAATATTTCCCGGTACACAAAAATACAACCCGCCCGCACGGGCAAAGCCCAAAGGCCTGCACGGCGGGCAAAGATTATGGCTTATAAGCATTATATAACAAAAACGGATTTTTTGAAAGCTAAATCTCCATAATTATCGGGATAATCATCGGGCTTCTCTTTGTCTTGCCGAACAGCATCTGCGAAAGCTCGTCCCGGACTCTTGATTTCATGGTCGCCCAGTCGTATAAATTCTGGCGGCAGCAGCTTTTGAGGATTTCGCGCGAGAGCTCCCGCGCCTCCTCTATCAGCTGTTCCGACTCCCGCACATACACAAACCCGCGCGACACGATATCCGGCCCCGATACAATCTCGCCGCTTACCGTGTTGATACAGGCGACCACCACAATGAGGCCGTCCTCCGAAAGATGCTTGCGGTCGCGAAGGACAATACTGCCGACATCTCCGACGCCCAGCCCGTCAACAAGCACCCGCCCGGCCTGAACAGCTCCCACGACCTCCATTTTGTCGGAGGTAATTTCAATCACCTTGCCGTTGTCGGAAATAAGAGTTCTGTCGGGGCTCATCCCCATTGATTTTGCAATCTGCACGCTTTTGCGCAGGTGTTTCTGCTCCCCGTGGACAGGGATGAAGAATTTCGGCCGTGTCAGCCCCAGCATGATTTTCAGCTCTTCCTGACAGGCGTGCCCCGAAACATGGACGTCGTACATCTTTTCAAACACCACGTCGCAGCCGCGCTTCATCAGCTCGTTGATTACCCTCGACACCGTTTTCTCGTTGCCGGGTATCGGCTGCGCCGAGATTATGATATAATCGTCCGGCCCCACCTCAACCTTGCGGTGGTCCGAAAACGCCATGCGGGTCAGCGCCGACATCGGCTCACCCTGCGTGCCGGTTGAAATCAGGATAACCCTGTCCTTGGGATAATTGTTTATGGTGTCTATGTCAATGAACACCCCGTCGGGGACCTGAAGGTAGCCGAGCTCGCCGGCAATGTTCACCACGCTCTGCATACTCCTGCCCGAAATCGCGACCTTCCTGCCGTCCGCAACCGCAACGTCTATAATCTGCTTTATGCGATGGATGTTGGACGAAAAGGTCGCGATGATAATCCTCTTGTTCTCCGCCTTGTGGAACAGGTTGACAAAGCTCTCGCCGACCACCCGCTCGCTTGGGGTATATCCCGCCCTTTCGGAGTTGGTGGAATCCGCAAGCAGCGCCAGCACGCCGCTGTTGCCGAGCGTGCCGAAACGCGGCAAATCAATCATCGGCCCGTGAACAGGCGTAAAATCGATTTTATAGTCGCCGGTATGGATGACGTACCCGTGCGGGGTTTTAATGCCCAGAGCGACCGCGTCGGGTATCGAGTGGTTTACGTTGATGAACTCGACCGAAACCTTCCCGAAGTTTATGACGTCCCCCGGCGAGACAAGGTTAAGCCGCACCTTGCCGGCAAGTCCGCTTTCCTTGAGTTTCGTCTCCACAAGCGCGAGGGTCAGCCGCGTGCCGTAGACCGGCAGATTTACATGCTTTAAAAGGTAGGGTAACCCCCCGATATGGTCCTCGTGCCCGTGGGTCAGTACAATTCCGGCTATCCGGTCTTTATTGTTGATTACATGGGTGAAGTCGGGCAATACAATATCCACGCCGAGCATCTCGTCGTCGGGGAACGCAAGTCCGCAGTCGATTAAAAATGCGTCCTCTCCGTATTCAAACAGGGTAATGTTTTTTCCAATCTCGTTCAGGCCGCCCAGCATAGTCAGCCTTACAGGGGTTACGGGCTCGCTCTTTTGCGCCGTCCGCCCGCGCGCTCTCCTTTGAGTTTTCTGCGCTGACGGCTGGGAGCGCTGTTTCATGCCGTCAGTCCTCTCCTTGTTCTGATTTCCAAAGTCAGTTTTTGAGGAAACATCCTTTTTATTCCCTCCTGACCTTGTATCCCATTTCTGGCTGCCGCGCCTTTCCGAACTTCCTCCTTCTTTGCGCGGCTGCTGCTGTGCAGCGTTGTAACCGTATGTTTTCTTGTTTTCTGTTGACACAAATAATCCTCCATTTCAATCTTGCGCAAACCTGATAACGGTTTGCAGTCAACACCATAAAACCCATTAAAAACCTTTTAATGGGAATACTATTAAAATTTGGTGCAGCTAAAACAGCCTCACCACAGTGAAGCAGACAAAAAATATTAACTTTTGAAAGCCCGTTCCGAACACATAAAAAATACGCCAAGAAACCGACCGCACATCGGAGCCGCCAGCCGGCCGGCAACTCCACAGTTACCTTAATATTACTTTGTTTCCCTTTCAATGTCAAGGAAAACCGTGGCAAGTTTTTGCTCAAGCTCGCCGCAAAGCTCGGCGGCCATCTCGGTATCGGCGGCCTCGGCAATTAAAACCAGCCTGCTGCCTTTCTTGGACGGCCGCACCAGCAGGTGCCCGTTTTTGGCCTGTATCCGCGCTCCTTCCCCGTTCTGGCCCCCCGTACCGTCCGAAAGCCGGCGCAGCACTTTGCCGGGATTTGTGCCGCAGGCCACCGTTTTGGTCGCCACCGCAAATCTGGGCAGTTTTTTAATCATTTCCATGAGGGTGGTGTTGTTCTGCCTTAAATAATTAAGAATCCTCACCGACATCATCAGCCCGTCCCGCACCCACATCTGGTTTGAGGCGAGAACGCGGGCATTCGCGTCGCATCCGTCCGCCGGACAGCTTAAATACCGCCTGACTTTTCGGCCATACTTCTCCGCCAGCCTGTCAATCGCCAGCGGCGCGTCATAGGGCAGAGCTACGTCCTTCCCCTTTTCAAATTCGATAAGGCAGTTCAGCGCCAGCACCTGCTCCGGCCAGATATATCCCGCGCCGGGCTCAAAAATCGAGAGCCTGCGCCCGCCCGCGCCAATGTGAAGCCGCATTTCCCCGTCTGGCGAGCACCCAAGATTGTAAAGCGCCGCCTCCAGCAGCTTTTTTGGCTGGTACTCGGAGCCCCTCACAACCGCCGAAATGCCTGAAAGCCCCATCGGCGCCATGCTGATAAGCTCCTGCCGGTAGAGCTGTCTCATGCCGCTCATGTCGGTTATATCGCGTATGCTGTCCCAGCAGGCGCGGGTAAAATCCCCCGTCAGAAGGCGGGATTCGACATCCCGTTCAAACCCCCGCTCAGCCGGCAGCCCGCCCGCGGTTACAAGCCTGATACACCCTTTCTGCCCCCCGCAGATATACACGCCGGCGTTAATCCTTGTGAAATTCACAAAATAATCAAACTGGGTCTCGATACAGCTTCCAAAATCCCAGATAACCTTCCCGGTCGAAAGAAGGCCGGCCTCAAGCGCCATCTTTAAGGAGGCCGCCGCTTTGTCGGAGCTGCAGCCGACCGCCACTTTTTCCCCGCGCGCGGCGCTGCCGACCGCGGCGCCCAGCCGCGCGCAAAGCTCGGCGGTCAGCTCGACGCCGGTTTCCCCGGCAAGCCCCGCGTCGTCGAACGAAGCCGAAATGCCCGCGCCGTCGCGCAGGTTGTCGCGCAGAACGCAGTTGTTCTCCACTTTCTTGTTCGGCCAGATTTTCACGCCGGGAAAAACGGTGGCATATTCCCCCACCACGCTGCCCGCGCCGACTGCCGAGCCTTCAAACAGCGAGGCGCCGCGCTTGACCGACGCGCTGTGGCAGAGGACCGCGCCGGTGAGGCAGGCGCGGTCCCCCGCATACGAGGAGTTCAGCAAAACCGAGTTTTTAACATTTGCCCAGTTGCCCACCCGGCAGCCATCGTCCAAAACCGCGAACGGCCCGATTTGCGCGCCGGCGCCGATGCTGACATCCTTTCCGATATATGCCGGCGGTATTAAGGTAAACCCGTCCCGTTGCAGCTCGCCGCGCAGTAGTACGCCCCCTTCAGCCGCCGGCAGGGTGCGAAGCTTCCCTTCCAGAATATCCCGCTGGCAGGACAGATACGCGCCAAGACTGCCGATATCGCACCAGTACCCGCTCGCCTGATAGGCATACAGCGGCGCCCCCTTACTCAATAACAGCGGGAACAGGTCCTTTGCGAAATCGAACGCGACGCCCTCCGGTATATACGACAGCACCTGCGGCGAAAGTATATATATGCCGGTATTGGCGGCGTCGGTTACAGCCTGAGCCCAGCCCGGCTTTTCCACAAACCCTGACACCCGCCCGTCCGAATCCGCCCTCACAAGCCCGTATTCCCTTGGGTCGGATACCGCGGTCGAGACAATAGTCGCCGCGGCGCCGCTTTTTTTGTGAAAATCCGCCGCCGCGGTCAAATCGAAGTCCGTAAGCGCGTCCCCGCTTATCACCAGTATATCGCTGTCATCGCCGCTGTCAAACACCCTGACGGCGCCTTTCACGCTGCCGGCAGTCCCCAAAGGCTTATCCTCGATTACATACTCAAGCCCGATGTCTTTATACCTTTCCCCGAAATAATCCGACACCGCGAACGGCAGGTATCTGAGCGTAACCGCCGCGCGGCTGACATTGTGCTCTGACAAAAGGTCGAGTATATACTCCATCATCGGCCTGCCGCAAAGCCTTGCCATTGGTTTTGGGATATCGCAGGTAAGCGGCCTCAGCCTTTTCCCCTCGCCGCCAGCCATGATAACCGCCCTCATTTAAAAACCTTCCCTTCCTGCCGGTTTGACGCAAAAACCTGTTTGAGATTAGTATTGACCGACAACGGCTGGTTTAGGCTTATTATTTTAAATATTTGACCGCGCCGTCTTGTTAAATCGGGGATTATTGTTTATAATTCGATAGTACACCGTTTGCGCCCGGATTTTGGCCGCATATAAATATATTCCGTTTTTATACATAAAATAATCGAAAGCGGGAGATTTGATTGAAGCACGTAACACTGTATACCGACGGAGCCTGCTCCGGTAACCCCGGTCCGGGCGGCTGGGGCGCAATCCTGCAGTATAACGGGCATGAAAAGGTGCTGTCGGGCGGGGAGCCCGAAACTACCAACAACCGGATGGAGCTTACCGCGGTAATCGAGGGGCTGTCCGCGCTCAAGGAGCCCTGCTCGGTAGATTTATACAGCGATTCAAAATATGTGGTGGACTCAATCCAGAAAGACTGGGTGTATTCGTGGCGGAACAACGGGTGGCGCAAACCCGATAAAAAGCCCGCCCTCAACGCGGATTTGTGGGAAAAGCTGCTTAAGCTTCTGGAAATCCACAGGGTGAATTTCATCTGGGTCAGAGGGCACCACGGCAACCCCGAAAACGAGCGCTGCGACAGGCTGGCTGTCGAGGCCTCCCTCAAATATAAAGAATGAAATCAAATTCACTAAAAATTGCGCAAAACCTTATAAAATAATTTGTAATAATGATATTGCAATATAGACTAAAAAGGTATATATTATAGATGTAACTCTTCTAAGTTTTCCGGAAAGACGGTGTATTCAATGTCTCGCATGATATATGTCGACAACGCGGCGACCACCCGCATTTACCCTGAAGTTCTGGATAAGATGATGCCGTTCCTTACAGACCAGTACGGGAACCCGTCCTCCCTTTACAGTTTCGGGCAGTATGCCCGCCAGGCAGTGGACGAGGCGCGCGATACCGTCGCGGAATGTCTTAACTGCCGCTCCGACGAGGTTTATTTCACGTCCGGCGGCAGCGAATCAGACAACTGGGCAATCAGGATGGCCGCGCACCTGATGGCGGATAAAGGCAAAAAGCACATCATATCGACCGCCATCGAGCACCACGCGGTGCTCCACACCTTAAAGGCCTTGGAAAAGCAGGGTTTTGAGGTTACCCTGTTGCCGGTCGGCCAAAACGGGATTGTTAGCGCAAAAGACGTGCGGGACGCGATACGCGATGATACCGCGCTGGTAACCGTAATGTTCGCGAACAACGAAATCGGCACCATCCAGCCCATCGCGGAAATTGGCGAAATATGCCGCGAAAAAGGGGTGTGGTTCCACACCGACGCGGTTCAGGCGGTCGGTCATATCCCGGTGGATTTTGCCAAAATGAATATCGACATGCTCTCGCTGTCGGCGCATAAATTCCACGGGCCCAAAGGGGTGGGCGCCCTTATAATCCGCCGCGGGATAAGGTTTCCGAGCTTTATCGAGGGCGGCGCGCAGGAAAAGGGCCGCCGCGCGGGCACCGAAAACACCGCCGGGATTGTCGGGCTTGCACATGCTTTAAAGCTGTCGTGCGAAAGGATGGAGAAAACCATCCCCTCGCTTGCCGCCATGCGGGACAGGCTGATTACCGGTATTCTCAATACCGTGGAGCGCACCCGCCTGAACGGGGACCCGGTAAACCGTCTCCCCGGCAACGCCAATTTCAGCTTTGAGGGGATTGAGGGAGAAAGCCTGCTGTTGCTTTTGGACTTTAAAGGGATTTGCGCCTCGTCGGGCTCGGCGTGCACTTCCGGCTCCCTCGACCCCAGCCACGTCCTGCTCGCGCTGGGGCTCCCCCACGCGATTGCTCACGGCTCGCTGAGGATAACCCTGTCGGACGAGAACACCGATGAAGATATAGACACCCTGCTTAGTGAAATCCCGCCGATTATATCCCGGCTGCGCAGTATGTCGCCGGTGTGGGAGAAAATCCAAAAAGGCGAGGATTATGAATAACCCGCCCTCTTTAGTTTGTAACAGAAAGGACTAATTCACATGGCTCAGTTTTACAGTGAAACGGTGATGGAGCACTTCACCAACCCGCGGAATGTAGGCGAAATCGAGGACGCCGACGGTATCGGTGAAATCGGGAACGCCAAATGCGGGGATATAATGAAAATGTACATCAAGGTCAGAGACAACAGGATTGTGGACGTCAAATTCAAGACGTTCGGGTGCGGTTCGGCTATTGCCGCCAGCTCAATCGCCACTGAAATGATTAAGGGCAAGACAATCGAGGAAGCCTTAAAGCTCACTAACAAGCAGGTGGTCGAAGCGCTGGGGGGGCTGCCGCCCCATAAAATACACTGCTCGGTTCTGGCGGAGCAGTCCATCAAAGCCGCGGTCGCGGATTACTACAAGCGAAACGGCATAGACCCCACACCGATTGTGGGCAAGCTTCCCGACCCCCACGGTGAAGGCCACGGGATTTGACATTCTGAAAGCGCAAGGCTGCTGCGAAACCCCGCAGCAGCCTTGTTTTTTAAGCCGCCCGGCCGGACGCCGGGAGCATAATCTTCCCTGCCCCTTTGCGTAAGTTTGTTGGCAAAATACGAAGCCCAAAATCAAAACTCAACCTCTAATCCGTCGTAGGACACAATAAACCCGTACCTGCCCGCTGCCTCCTCAAGCTTCGCGTGAGTCAGCCCGCCGTTATGCGAAAAGTGGTGGACGCACCATATAGTGCTTTGGTCGGCGCAGCCTGTTGAAATCAGCCGCTCTTTTACCTTTGCCGCTGTATCCAGCGACATATGCCCGTTTACCATACCTTTCATATCCATACCGGTGCAATCCAAAGAGACAAAACCAAATACAATCTTCTCTCTTTCAAGATATTCCCACGCCTTCTGCGGGAAGTAGCCGGTGTCGTTGCCGTAAATCATGCTGCTTTTGCCGTCCGATATTATATAAAAATACGGGCCGGAGTTCGGGTCGTGGTTGGCCTCAAGCGCAACAACGGTATACCCTTCAATGGTGTACGGGCGGTAGGGCTCAATCACCTTGAGCAAAACCCTGTTTTGTTTTTCCAAATCATACTTATTGATTATATCCCTTATGCTTTCGGACGCTTTTGGAGAGCTGTAAAATGTGAACGGCCTGTCGCCGCTCGGGTGAGCAAATCCTTTCCTGCGCATTTCCAAATCCGCGGCGTACAGATGGTCGCTGTGGCTGTGGGTTATAATGCAACTGTGTACCTCGTTTAAATCCAATCCCCCGCAGATGGTGTGCATTAAAGTATCGGGCGGAAAATCAATCAGCAGCCTGCCGTCAACCGCGGCCTGTGAGCGGGTGCGGATATCCCTGCCCCCATGCTCTCTGGCATAGCGGCACAGCTCGCAACCGCAGAACAGACCCGGTATTCCCTCGGCGGCCGCGGTCCCGTAGTATTTCAGTTTCATTTTACCTTCTCCCTGGGCGGCATTCCGCCGCTAATATTGATTTAGTCTTGACATAAAGCTAGGCTGCCGCAAACTCCGGTTTGCGGCAGCCGTAACCAAATGGCTCTTTGCCGGTTAGTTGCAAATGGTACGCTCGGTTTCCTTGTCAAACAGGTGGATTTTCCGGTTGTCGATGACGATGTCGATTTCATCGCCCGGACGGGCGGTCGAGGTGGGTTCAACGCGGGCTGTGAAGTTATAGCCCTCGGTATTGAAGTAAAGGTAGGTTTCTGAGCCCATCTTCTCGACAACTTCGATATTCGCCTTGACGATGCAGTCCGGCATTTCCTTGAGATAATGCGGCTCGTCATGCACGTCTTCGGGGCGGATACCCATTACAACTTCCTTGTCAACATACTCGTCAAGCTGGCCTTTGGCATTCTTGTAATCGGGTAGCTTGATGTGATACTTGTGGCCGCGGGTAGTCTTGGTGTCTTCGGAGCCGAACTCGACATACAGCTCGCCGTCTTTTGAAATCAGCTTGCTGTCGATGAAGTTCATCTGCGGGCTGCCGATAAACCCTGCGACGAACATGTTTACAGGATAGTCGTAAAGGACCTGCGGAGAGTCGACCTGCTGGATTAGACCGTCTTTCATGACCACAATGCGGTCGCCCATCGTCATAGCTTCGGTCTGGTCGTGGGTAACGTAGACGAACGTGGTACCCAGCCTCTTATGCAGCTTTGAAAGCTCGGTCCTCATCTGCGCGCGGAGTTTCGCGTCAAGGTTGGACAGCGGCTCGTCCAGAAGGAAGACCTTGGGCTCACGAACAATCGCGCGTCCGAGCGCGACACGCTGGCGCTGACCGCCTGACAGCGCCTTCGGCTTCCTGTCGAGCAGGTGGGCAATGTCGAGAATGCGCGCGGCCTCTTCAACACGGCGCTTGATTTCCTCTTTCGGAGTCTTGCGGAGCTTAAGACCGAACGCCATGTTTTCGAATACCGTCATGTGCGGATACAGAGCGTAGTTCTGGAAAACCATCGCGATATCGCGGTCTTTCGGAGCTACGTCGTTGACCAGCTTGTCGCCGATGTGCAGCTCGCCCTCTGTAATCTCTTCAAGCCCTGCAATCATCCTGAGAGTTGTAGATTTTCCACATCCGGAAGGGCCGACGAGTATGATAAACTCCTTGTCCTTGATTTCGAGATTGAAGTTCGAAACAGCAAGAACCCCGCCCGGATACTTCTTGTGGATATTCTTTAGTGTTACGCTTGCCAATTCACAAACCTCCCAAATTTTGCGAATGTCAAATTCGCAGACCATACAAATCATAAATAATATAACAGATTTTCGCGGCATTAGCCATACTTTTAATTAACAAAGTTTATACTGGCGCTTTATCTATATTATCCAATGTCAAAATACACAAAAGATTATTGATTTTCAAAGATTAAAGCCATTTCGGCCTCGGTGAGTTCCCGAAATTCCCCTTCTTTCAGGTTCTCGTCAAGAAAAAGATTTCCGATTGACACCCGCCGAAGCCGCAGCACCCGCCTGCCTACGGCGGCGAACATCCGCTTGATTTGATGGTACTTCCCCTCGGTGATTGCGACCTGCACAAGCGGGTTTGAGCCGCCGCTTAATATTTTAAGCTCGGCCGGACGGCATACGGCGCCGTCTTTAAGCACAATACCCTGCGAAAACCTTTTTATCTCCTCTTCCCCCACCGGCCGGTCCAGCACCGCGTGGTACCTTTTCACTATATTGTTTTTAGGCGAAAGGACCCGGTGCCCGAAATCCCCGTCGTCGGTGATAATAACAAGCCCGACGGTATCCTTGTCCAGCCTCCCCGCCGGAAACAGCCCCGGCCTGCGCAAATCCTCGGTAAGCAAATCCAGCACAGTCGGGGCTTTCTCGTCCCTTGACACGCATAATATGCCCGAAGGCTTGTTCATCATGATATACAGATGCCTTTTATATCCAATGGCTTTCCCGTCCAGCGCAATCTCGCAGTTTTCGGGCAGGATTCTGGCGGCAGGGTCGCGCAGAACCCGCCCGTCCACGGACACTCTGCCGCTGCGGATTAAGCGCCTTGCCTCGCTCCGAGTCCCAATTCCCTGAGACGATAGGATTTTGTCCAGCCGTTCTGCCGTTTTGCCTGCCATTGCAATACTTTTCCCTTTCTTTTGTGTTCCCACGGCGCCTTGTTACCCGCCGCCGGCGGTTATGCCGCGGTGGTGGCGGTCTGACGGGCAGTGGTGGTGCTGTAATAGCCGCGGTCATACCTTGTCAGCCCATGCATAAATCCGTCCAAAGCGGTCGATGAAATGTCCCCGCCGATTATCTTGTTCTTGTAAACCATCAGATTTGCGCGCACCTCGCTTTGCGAGGGGATGTTCAGCACCCGGTATGTCCACAGCTTGACACGCTTGCCGCAGTAGGGTTTTAAATCCATGCCGGCCTGCTGCTGGATTTGGTTGTAGCGGCTGAACACCTCGTCAAACTCATCCGGTATCAGCACTTCCTTGACTGTGGGCGATTGTGAATCTATTTCATATCCCAATCCGGTGAGAAAAGCCACTCTTTCCTGATTGCTCCCCCCGCCAGCCGGCTTGTACGTTTCCGCCGATATATCCCCCAGCGGCCACGCTATCGTAACCACCAAAACGGCAATCAGCATAACGACGCACAGTATTATTGATATTATCTGCCGTTTGGAAGCCCTGAACGAGTAAACAAACATTGCCCCAACTCCCCTGTATTGTTGATACTAATTTATATGCCGCGGAGTTTGGCATTATGAAGTCGGAGCAAAATTTGGAGCCGCGCTTATCCTTAATGCAGAAATCCCTGCCTTTGTCAATAAAGGCAGGGAAAATCCGCGTGAAAACTGTTAAATCTCGTTGAGGGCGCGCTGCAGCCAGATTGAGCCGATATCCATCGCGTTATACAAGCCCCTTCTCTCCACCTTTTTGGATATCCTGTCTTTCATTTTCAGGTCGGGGTCGGTGGACATCAGCTGCACCTGAACCTTGTCGGCGACCTCAATCCCGCCGAGCTCTTTTGTGGTGAGGATTTGAAGCATTACAACATGCGGTTCGCTCATATCCCCGTAATACAGAATATTGCCGGAGCGCACAAGCGGCTTGCCTTTATATAACAGGAATTTTTGCTTTTGCTTTTTTGAGCTCTTGCCGGCTGTACTCTTTTTCTCTTTTTCCTTCTCTTTATTGTCTGCAGCCGCGCTTTTGGCTTTTTCCTTCTCTTTATTGTCTGCAGCCGCGCTTTTGGCTTTTTCCTTCTCTTTATTGTCTGCAGCCGCGCTTTTGGCTTTTTCCTTCTCCAATATTATTCCTCCATTCGGCTGTTCGTATCAAAAACCACCCGCAAAAAACGGTTTGTACGGCAGTTGCCGGTCTGCGGTAAAAGCTTTGCAAATCAGCAAAGAGAATTTTAACATATTTAATTGTATATGTAAAGCCGGCGCCGCATATTCGAGTGGAACATGTGGGTGAGGATTTCAATATCCTCCCGCGTTTAGCCGCAAGCGGCAAATGAATAATTAATATTGAATATTGAAAAAAGAATAATTGCATTATGGCCACAATAAAACGATTTTTATATATACTCCTTAAACCGCCTGCTAATCCTTGGAGTTCCGCCCGTACCCCCGTCTAATGTCTAAAGTCTAATATCTAATATCTGTGTTTATCTTCACACCGGACGGGCAAACTTTATCTGTAAGAGTTTTGGCGGGGAGATGGAAAGATGCAAAAACGCACAGTGGTGGCCTTTACCGCGATTATCGTGCTGCTCGGAGGGATAATGCTGCGGATTTATGAGCTCACCGGCCCGCGGTTAAGCCAGGCCGCAAAGCAACAGGCAAGGCTGACAGTAACGGTGGCCAGCCTGCGCGGTACAATCTACGATTGCAGGCTTAACCCTTTGGTAAACCACAAGACCGAATACCGCGTCGCGGTTACTCCCAACCCAAAGGCAATCGCGGCGCTTTCGGAGTGCATGGACGAAAACCAGCTCAAGCAGGTTGTAGAGCGCCTTAAAGGCGGGAAGCCGGTGGTCGCAAAGGTGGATACCCTGCCGGCTCCTGCCGACGGTCTTTTAATGTTTGAAACCCCTGTGCGCTTTAAAGGAAAACTGCCTGCTCCCCACGTGGTGGGATACCTCGACGGAAACGAGGTTAAAGGGGCCGCCGGCGCCGAACTGGTTTTTGATAGGATTTTGAGCGATTATACCGGCAAAATCACCGTAACCTACGTGGCGGACGCCGTTGGCAGACCGCTTGAAGGGATTGAGCCGGTAATCACCGACACCCTCGATAATTCAAAAGGCGGGGTTGTGCTGACAATTGACCTTAGAATCCAAAAAATAGCGGAAGAGGCCGCAAATGCATACCTGACAAGGGGCGCGGTGGTGGTGATGGAGCCTAAAACCGGGCATATCCTCGCGCTTGTCAGCCTGCCCGACTTTCAGCCGTCCAATCTGCTCGAAAACCTCGACAGCAAAGACTCCCCGCTGATTAACCGCGCTTTTTCCAGCTACAACTGCGGCTCGGTCTTCAAGATGGTAACCGCAATCGCCGCTTTGGAGCAGGGTATTCCGGTATCCGAGAAGTTCAACTGCTCCGGCAGCAGAAAAGTCGGGGACATCTCATTCCACTGCCACCACCGCCTGGGGCACGGCAAGCTCGACATGACCGAAGGGTTCGCGCATTCCTGCAACCCGTATTTTATCAACCTCGCGTTAAAAACGGGCGGCGCGCACCTTTACAACACCTCGGTAGCGCTGGGGTTTGACCGTCCGGTCTTCCTCGCCGAGGGCTGGAAGACCTCCCGCGCCGTAATCCCGTCCAGAACCGAGCTTTTATCGCCCGCAGCAACCGCAAACCTCTCATTCGGGCAGGGGGCACTTATGGCAACCCCAATCCACATCTCCCAGCTTGTCGCGGCGATTGTAAACAACGGGAATATGGTACGCCCCAGCCTTTTAAAAGGCAGAATAAGCCCCGGCAAGGATATGACGGAAGAGCCGCCCGCGCCCGCCACGGCTGTGTTTTCCGCAAACACCGCGGCGACACTCCGAAAAATGATGGTGCGCACAGTTGAAAACGGCACCGGCACCGGCGCCCGCCCGTCGGCGGGCGGAGCAGGCGGCAAAACCGGCACCGCGGAAACAGGATGGGTCGTCAACGGCAAGCCGGTGCTGCAGGGCTGGTTTGCCGGGTTTTACCCCGCGGACAGCCCCGAATACATCATCACTGTACTCGCCGAGGACACCGAAGGCACCGGCGGAAAGCCGGCGCCGGTATTCAAACAAATCTGCGAGGAAATCAGGGCTTTAAACACCGCGGAGGAGAAAGCAGACGTTAGCCGTTAGACGCTAGGTGTTAGACAGGTTTTTGGAAGAACGGGTGAAGCTCCCAAAATTAGCAGGTGTTTTTGGTATATAGATACTTGTCAAGATTAGTGGACACATTGAAGAGTATAAAATTCAAAATATTTCTTTTTTTCGACAAACAGCATTGACATTGCAATTTTCAAGGGGCTGACGCACAATAGAAAATTGCGCGTCAGCCCCATATTGTTTGGTATAAAAACTTATTAAGGCTGGCAGACACATAAAAGAGTGGGCCTTTCTATCGCCTTAAGCCTAATCCCCGTAAAGCTCCCGCCTGATTTTCAGCAGCAGTTCGGCCGTCTGTCTGATACGGTTTTCGTCCATTCGGGATACGGGAGCCGAAACGCTGATTGCGTGGCAGGCTTTGCCGGTGAAATCCTTGAGTGCAACCGCAACGCACCTTACCCCGATTTCGTTTTCCTCATTATCCACCGCATATCCAAGACGCCGTATGCTTTCAATCTCGCGCTCAAACTTCTCCCAGTCGGTTATGGTGTTCGGGGTATGCGCGCTGATGTCGCTGCTGTTCCAGATTGACAGGATTTCCTGATTTGAACGGGCGGCGAGTATCGATTTGCCGACCGCGGTACAGTATAAGGGCAGGCGAAGCCCAATCCGCGACACCATCCGGATTGAATTGACGCTCGGCTCCACCTTATCAATATACACGCAGTACGCCCCTTCTTTTTGCACCAGATGTACCGTCTCGCCGGTCAGTTCGGCGAGCTTGTCAAGATACGGGCGCGCAAGCGCGCGCAAGTCTATGCGGCTTAAAAACTGTCCCGCCACATCGAGCAGTTTAAATGTAAGCACGTACTTTTCGCTTTGCCCGTTTTTTCTGACATACCCCATTGACAGAAGGGTGTTGAGCTGCCTGTGTACGGTGGCTTTGTTCAGGCCGGACAGGGCGGCAAGCTCGGTTACGCCGAGTTCTCCCTTTGCCGCAAGGATTTCCAGTATTGAAAATATCCGCTGCGCGGAGCGTATCAGGTTTTCGCTCATCGGAATTCCCCTTTTTTAGGCTTTACCATTTAAATTGAATTGTAACACTAAATAATAATATCGGCAAGATAATCTGCTTGACAACCTTTGAAATTCAATTAAAATAGAATTACAGGTAATTCAAAACAGTGTTTCACTATACGGAACAAAGGGGAAGTGTCATGGAAAATTTGCTTAAAAGGATTGAGGAAACCGGTATTGTGCCGGTGGTGAAAATCGAGCGTGTCGAGGACGCGGTTAATCTCGCCGCGGCGCTGCGCGAAGGCGGCCTGCCGTGTGCGGAGATTACCTTCAGGACATCTGCGGCGGCCGGCGCTATCGGACAAATAACGAGCGCCTTTTCGGATATGCTGGTCGGCGCCGGTACGGTGCTGACCACAGAACAGGCAAATGCCGCGATTGAAGCCGGAGCGCATTTCATCGTCAGCCCCGGATTAAACCTCGCGGTTGTAAAGTATTGTGTTGAAAGGGGCTTTCCCGTTATCCCTGGAATTGCCACCCCAAGCGAACTGGAGCAGGCGATTTCGTTCGGGCTTAAAGCTGTCAAGTTTTTCCCGGCCGAGAATGCCGGCGGGATTGCGATGATTAAGGCGATGTCGGCGCCATATACCGACATTAAATTCATGCCGACCGGCGGGATTAATGCGGAAAACTTAAACAGTTATCTGGATTTCCCGAAAGTCATTGCCTGCGGCGGAAGCTGGATGGTCAAGCCTGAGCTGATTAACGCGGGAGATTTTGAAGCCATTAAGGGTTTGGCAAGGCAGGCAGTCGAGAAAATGCTCGGGTTCAGTGTCGCCCATATCGGCATCAATCAGCCCGACCAAAACAGCGCTGAGAGCGCCGCCGTCAGGTTTGCCGAGCTTTTCGGGTTTGAGCAAAAACACGGCAATTCCTCGATTTTTGCCAGCGCCGGCATTGAAATAATGAAGGGCGCAGGTCTTGGAGCCAGCGGGCATATCGCAATCAAAACCAATTATATCAACCGCGCCATGGCATATTTAAGGCGCGCCGGCGCTGAATTCGATATGGGCACCGCGAAATATGACGAAAAAGGCAAGCTGAAGGCGGTATATCTGAAAGAGGAAATTGGCGGTTTTGCAATACATCTGGTTCAGAAATAAAATCAGCGGAAGGGTTGTGTTACAGGTGAAAAGGATTGTTACTTTCGGCGAGATAATGCTGCGCCTTGCCCCAAAAGGTTATACGCGTTTTGTTCAGGCGGACTGCTTTGAGGCGACCTATGGCGGCGGGGAGGCAAATGTCGCGGTTTCCCTTGCCAATTACGGGATGGACGCGGCTTTTGTAACAAAACTGCCCAAAAACGAAATCGGTCAGGCCGCAATCAATTCTTTGAGGCGGTACGGGGTTGACACTTCAAAAATCGTCCGCGGCGGGCAGCGTGTGGGGATTTATTTTATTGAAAAAGGCGCCAGCCAGCGCCCGTCAAAGGTGATATATGACCGCGCGGGTTCCGCGATTTCCCGCGCCGACAGCTCTGATTTTGACTGGAAGCAAATCTTAAGCGGCGCGGACTGGTTTCACTTCACCGGCATTACCCCAGCGCTCGGCAGCAATGTCGCCGCAATCTGCATGGACGCGTGCAAAGCCGCAAAGGAGAAGAATATTACCGTAAGCTGCGACCTCAATTACCGCAAGAATTTGTGGAGCCGGGAAGAAGCCGGCAGGGTGATGGGGGAACTGATGCCTTATGTGGACTTGTGTATCGCGAACGAGGAAGACGCTTATGACGTGTTCGGGATAAAGGCGGAGAGCACCGACGTTTACGCCGGCAAGGTCAATCACGAGGCATACAGGGAAGTGGCCAAAAAGCTTGCCGACAGGTTCGGGTTTGAAAAGGTTGCGATTACCCTTCGCGGCTCGATTTCGGCCAGCGACAACAACTGGGCCGCAATGCTTTACGACGGTAAGGACTACTGTTTCAGCCGTAATTACCATATCCACATCGTGGACCGCGTGGGCGGCGGGGACAGTTTCGGCGCGGGGCTTATATATGCGCTACTTTCGGGGTCCGACAGCCAGTCCGCGCTTGAGTTCGCGGTCGCCGCGTCCTGCTTAAAGCACACCATCGAGGGGGATTTCAACCACGTGTCGGTGGAGGAAGTCCAAAGGCTTGCCGGCGGGGACGCTTCGGGCAGGGTTCAAAGATAAAACAAGAGGCGGCTTGATAGCCGTCTCCTGCTGATAATTAAAGCTTGCCATAATTCATTTCTGCGGTTTTGAAAAACGGGCGAATTGGGATTTGCCCCGGCCCGGCAAGTTCTAACAAAAAGGCTTACTGTAACTTGACGCCGGATTAATTCGGCATATTGACAATATCATCAAAACATGCCATATTGATAACGAAACCGCCGGCCGGAATGTTGCTGGGGAATTGTACCCCAGGGGTATTCCGCTGCCGGCGGCTTTTTATTCAATAAAAGGCGCTACCACTTTATTTCCCACCTGTTTTGATAACCGGACAGTTTTACCGGTTCGCAGGACAGGGTTTCTTTATGCTCCGACTTTTCAATACGCTCTTTCAGATACTCAAAAAACACGTCGTCGTCGACCGGCAAATCAACCCAGCTGTCGTTCCATGCCGAGAGGTACGCGGCGTTTGAAATCTGCAGCTGGTTTATCCCCTCATGCCCCGGAGCTATCAGCTCTTCGCCGTGCAGGATGGCGTTCGCAAAGTTTTGAAGTATTTTCAAATGAGCGTTGCCCGCAGGCTGCGGTTCAAACTCATGATAGGTGTACGGCGGGGTGGCGGTGCCGGTCCTGTCGGTAAAACAGAATGAGCGTTCGGACTCGGCCAATTCCCAAAACCGCAGTTTCCCTGACTCGATTACTATTTTGCCCAAATCTCCGGTTATTTCAAGCCGGTTGGTGCCGGGGGATTCGCCGGTGCTGGTAAGGAATGTGGCTGTGGCGCCGTTTTTATATTCCGCATAGATTGCCGCTTCGTCCTCGACCTCGATATTGTGGTATTTTCCGTGATAGCAAAAAGCGCGCAGCCGGGAAGGCAGGCCGAAAATCCACTGCCACAAATCTATGTTGTGCGGCGCCTGATTAATCAGAACGCCGCCACCCTCGCCCGACCATGTCCCCCTCCAGCCGCCGGAATCATAGTAGGCCTGCGTGCGATACCAGTTTGTGATAATCCAAACCAGCCGCTTTGGCCTGCCCAGGCGGCCGGTTCTCACCATGTCCCGCGCCTGTCTGAACAACGGGTGAGTGCGCTGGTTGAACATAATGCCGAAAACCCTGCCGGATTTTTCTGCCGCCTCATTCATCAGCTTGACCTGCCGGGTGTAAACCCCCGCGGGCTTTTCAATCAGCACGTGCAGCCCTTTTTGGAATGCCGCGACGGCAATCGGTGGATGAAGATAGTGCGGGGTGGCAATCAGGACGGCGTCCACAGCGCCGCTGTCCAAAAGCTCCCGGTAATCGGCAAACAGCCCCACATCAGGGAAGCTCTCTTTAGCCTGATTAAGCCTGCATTCCTGTATATCGCAGACGGCGGTAAGTTCAAGCCCTTTGATTAAACCTGACGCTATGCTCTGCGCGTGCACGCTGCCTATGTTGCCGTACCCGATTATCCCAATTCGGATTTTTTCCATGCGCTCATATCCTTCATTAAATTTAGCCGGGAATTTCAGACATTGTATGTGCCGGACGTGTCGGCGACTATGTTTTTAACCTCTTGTTTGCGGCGGGACGTCTTTACACGCTTCATGAGCTCGCGGTAGAATAAATCCTCGTCAAACGGGATTTCGATTTCTTTTTTCAGCCATGCCGACAGGTGCATCGCGTTTGAAATCAAAAGCCCGTTAATCCCCTCCTCGCCGTTCGCGATTAGAGGGGTGCCGCGCAGGACAGCTCCCGCAAAGGCGTTCAGGACCCCGACGTGCTGTTCCGATTTACCGTCGGTTTCGACCTCGAAAAACTCGGCTTTGGGTTGGGCGAATATCCTGTCGCATGTCCTTCTGAATTCAGGCTCGCTCTGTTCAAGTTTCCACATATAAAGCTTGCCGTTTTCGCTGACCAGTTTTCCTTTGTCGAGCAGTATTTCAAAACGGTTGGTGCCCGGAGTATCGCCGGTGGAAGTGATGAAGGTGCCGGTGGCGCCGTTGGCGTATTCGACATAGGCGGTTACATCGTCCTCCACTTCGATGTCGTGCCATTTTCCAAAATGCATGTGAGCGTATACCTTGACCGGCATGCCGCAAATCCACTGCCATAAATCAAGGTTGTGCGGGCACTGGTTAAGCAGAACTCCGCCGCCTTCGCCTGCCCACGTCGCGCGCCATGCGCCCGAATCGTAGTAGGCCTGCGGGCGGTACCAGTTGGTGATAATCCAGCTTGTGCGCCTTATCTGACCGAGCTCGCCACTGTGGACAAGCTGGTGCATTTTCCGATAAATGTGGTCGGTACGCTGGTTGAACATCATTCCGAACACAACGTCGGATTTTTTTGCAAACTCGTTCATTTCCCGCACCTGTTTTGTATATACGCCGGCGGGCTTTTCTACCATCACGTGGATACCGCGCCGCATGCAGTCGATGGCGTATCTCGGATGGTCGTAATGCGGTACGGCTATCAGGGCGGAATCTATCAGCCCGCTGTCCAGCATCGCCTCGGCGTCATCGAATATTCCGACGCTTTTCGGCAAATTCTCCTCCGCCCATTTAAGGCGTGCCGGGTTTATGTCCTCGACCGCCGCAACCTCGATTTCAGGGCATTTCCCGCTTAATATGTTGTTGATATGAGCGGTGCCCATGTTGCCTATACCGATTATACCCAAACGAATTTTTTCCATTTTTGTCAGACTCCTTTCCTCACAGCCCTCTGGCTTTAAGGTTTTGGTAGCTTACCCTCAAACACTCGAACGGGTCCTCGCCGTAGCAGTCGTCCTGCTCCACGAGCAGGTATTCAGTGCCCGCCGCCTCGCACGCTTCGAGGATGGAGTCAAAATCAATGTTGCCCTCGCAAACCGGAGCCATGCGGGCCTGATTGTTTACAACAGCCATGTCCTTCAGATGGACGCATTGGACACGGCCGGAAAACTTTTTTATCCACTGCGCCGGGTTTCCCCCGCCCGCCTGAATCCAATAGGTGTCCAGAGTAAAACCCATCTCTTCTGGCGTAAAGTCGGCGGCCAGCTTTTCAAGATATACAGGCTCGCCTTTGGCGGGGCGCGCGAACTCAAAGGCGTGGTTGTGGTACATCAGCTTGCAGCCGAGTTCCGAAATGCGTTTCCCGGCAGGCTTGTACAGCCTTAAAAATTCATTGTAATCATCCAGGCCGTTTCTCAGGCCGTTTTTCATACTGCCAATTCCTATGTATTTGCAGTCGAACAGCCTGTGTTCCTCCACCACCCTGTCGGTGTCGTCCGCAATCCGGTCGACATCGTAATGGGTGATAGCGCATTTCAAGCCAAGCCTGTCCAGCTGTTCCTTCAGCCACTGCGGCTCATAGCGGCAGGTGCCCGACACCTGTACTACACGGTAACCTATTTTCGCGATTTTTTCAAGGGTTTTCGCAAAGTCGTCAAGCGTTTTAGCGTAATCCCGAACGGTGAAAAGCTGGGCTCCGATTTCCATTGGCTCACATCCCTTGTATAATATTTTTCAGTGCCGAAACCGCCGCGTCAAAAGCCGCCCTTTGCGAGGGAAAAGCGTCCGGGTCAATGGCACTGCGTTCATGCCCCTGTTCGAGCTTGTCAAGCCCTGAAAAGACCTTCAAGTGCGGCTCCAGCGTCAAAACTCCTCCGCCCTGTGATTTGAATTTTTCCAGTATTCTGGGTATATGCCCTGCTCCGCTTCCGGCAGGCACAACAGTTCCGTCGGTTCTGGCGTCTTTGATATGAAGATATTTTACATAGGGCGAGAGGATGTCCCAAGCCTTCAGGGTATCCTGCCCGCACTGTATAAGGTTGGCGGGGTCGAAAACCGCGCTCAAACCGGGCAGTTGCCGGTGGATTTCAAGGCAACGGGCGGCGGTGTCGCCGTAAATACCTTTTTCGTTCTCGTGGCAGAGCGCAACCCCGCTCCCTTTTGCGGCTTCGCAGAATTCTGACAGCCTTTCGATAACCTCGCCTTTATAGTCATCAGGGCTTTTGCCTTTCGGAATAAAAAAGCTGAACAGCCTGATACAGTCTGCTTTTACCATATGGGCAATCTCAAGTATATGTTTGAACAAGTCAAGATGGGGCGCAAAGTCGTCTTCAATGCCGATTTTGCCAATCGGGGAGCCGATTGACCACACGGCTATCCCGCTTTCCTCCAGTCTGTTTTTCAATTCCAAAGCCTGTGTAAGGGTGAACTGCGAGATATTTTTGTCCCCGACCCCGCGGACTTCCAAAAGGGAAATGCCGTTTTCCTTCAGCGCCTTTATCTGCTCGTTTATATCCGCACCTGCCTCGTCGGCAAACGCGCACAGCCTGAATTTATCCAATGCTATCCCGCCAATCACTTTTGGCGGCTAAACGCCGGAATATGCCGAAAACCCGCCGTCCACCGGCACCACAACGCCGGTAACAAAGCCCGACGCGCTGCTGTCAGTAAGCCATAAAAGGGTGCCGATAAGCTCATTCTGTTCGCCGAACCTGCCCATAGGGGTGGCGCGCAGTATTTTTTGAGCGCGCGGTGTGGGGTTGTTGTTTTCATCAAACAGCAGTGAGCGGTTTTGATGGGTTACAAAAAACCCGGGTGCAATCGCGTTGACGCGAATTCCTTTATTGGCAAAATGGACGGCCAGCCACTGTGTAAAATTGGAAACCGCCGCCTTTGCCGCGCTGTATGCCGGAATTCTGGTAAGCGGACGAAAGGCGTTCATTGACGAAATATTGATAATCGAACAGCCTTCCTGATTGAGCATGTCCTTTGCAAAAACCTGAGTAGGCAGCAGAGTGCCCATAAGGTTCAGGCTGAATACAAAGTCGAACCCGCTTTTATCGAGATTGAAAAAGGTGAGTATATCTTCCCTGATTTCGTCGCCGTCTTCAAAGATTTCGTGCGCGGTGGTGCATTTGGGGTTATTCCCGCCTGCGCCGTTGATTAATATACTGCATTTGCCGAGCTCCTCGTTAACCCGGACGCGCACTTGTTCAAGGTTTTCCCTGTCGAGCACGTCGCATTTGTACGCTCTGGCGGTGCCGCCGGAAAGGGAGATTTCCCTTTCCACCGCTCTGGCGGCCTCCTCGTTTAAATCCAGCAGCGCGACCCGGTACCCCTTTTCCGCCATCGCCTTTGAGAAAGCGGAGCAGAGCACCCCGCCCGCGCCTGTGATGACAACTGTTCTATTCATTCTGACCCAATCCTTTCGTCGCAGTATCAGCAGCCGGCTGATTTCGCTTTTTCCACGGCCTCGAACAGGCCTGCGATATATGTCGCGCCGAGCGCGCGGTCATAAAGCCCGTAGCCGTACCGCCCGGTTTCCCCCCAAATCATCCTGCCGTGGTCGGGGCGGACATATCCGTCAAACCCCGAATCCACAAGAGCTTTTACAATCTCGTACATATCGAGCGAGCCGCACCGGGAAGGGTGCGCCGCCTCCACAAAAGATTTGTCCCCCGTCCATTTGATATTGCGCAGATGTGCAAAATGAATGCGTCCGCCGAAACGGCGTATCATCGCGGGCAAATCGTTGTCGGGGCTGGCTCCGAGCGAGCCGACGCAGAAGGTCAGCCCGTTGGCTGGACTGTCATACAGCTTGAGAAAACGCTCAAGGTTTTCCTGATTTGTGATTATCCGCGGTAGCCCGAACAGTCCCCACGGCGGGTCGTCGGGGTGAATTGCCATCTTCACGCCGCTTTCCTCGGCCACCGGAATAATCGCTTCCAAAAACGCGCGCAGGTTTTCCCAAAGCTGTTCCTCGTCCACTTCGCTGTACTGGCTGAGCAGGTCCTTCATCTGCTCTTTTGTGTAACTTTCATCCCAGCCGGGCAGCGAAAAATCGCTGGTCAGCGGGTTCATTGACTGGATGGCTTTCTCGTCGTATGAGAGCGAATTCGAGCCGTCCGGATTTTGGCGCTCAAGCTCGCTGCGCAGCCAGTCGAACACCGGCATAAAGTTGTAGCATATCACTTTTACGCCGGCCTCGCCAAGCCTGCGGATATTTTCGCAGTAATTCTCAATCAGCTTTTTCGCGTTTGAAGCGCCGAGCTTGATATCTTCATGTACCGGAACGCTTTCAACCACCTCGAAAGTCAGGCCGGCGGCATTTGCCTTGGATTTAAGCGCCGCAATGCTTTCCCGGCTCCAAACCTCCCCGGCGGGGACGTCATAAACGGCGGATACAATCCCTTCCACTGCCGGAATCTGCCTGATTTTATCGAGTATTACAGGGTCGCTGTCGCCGTACCACCTGAATGTTAGCTTCACCGCTTTACCTCCCGCAATATTTATTTTTTTTGCTTTCAGCAAAATGCCAGCAGGGCAGTTTTTTCCTGCCTTACTGGCATTATATTATCATTATTTATGCAAATCAATTGTTTATCTGAACAGTAAAGATTGTAAATATGAACATTATGTGATAGATTTAGATTGAGATTGGTTTTGAGGTGCAATTATGGGCAGTATTTATGTATATAAGGACGATTTGGTTTTTTACCACCACACTATAACCCCAAACCCCCGGCCTGATGATTTTTCAATGCACGCCCACGATATGTGCGAGATACTGTATTTATTGTCGGGCGTTGGCAGGTACATAGTCGAGGGCAGCGAATATACGATAGAGCCGGGCGGCATGATGCTGATGAGGCCGAGCGAGACCCACAAGGTTCAGATGCAGCCCGACTGCGTATATGAGCGGATTGCGGTGCATTTCTCCAAAAAAATCATAGAGCAGGCCGACCCGAAAGGGGAACTGCTCCTGCCTTTTGAGAAACGGCCGCTCGGGCAGTGGAATTATTACCAGCGGTCGTCCTTTAAAAGCGGGTTTGTTCTGGAATGCCTTAACGCGATGAAAACGGATAGCGGAGACGAGTACAGCCGCAGGCTGTCCATAACGTCGCATTTGTTTCCGGTTCTTATCGAAGTACGGGCGGCGTTTGGCGCAAGGCAGGGCGAAAAGGAAGAAAGCCAGTATCACGATATTTCAAGGGAACTAGTAGATTATATAAACTACAACCTGATGTCGGCCGAGCTTTCGCTTGACAGCCTGTCCCGGTATTTTCTCATCAGTAAACCCCATCTCAACCGGATTTTCAAAAAAGCGACCGGCTCCACCATCTGGAATTATGTGCTGATTAAAAGAATGATGGCGGCGCGGCAGATGATAAGGTCGGGAAAGCCTGCCTTTGAAGTCTGCCAGGCATGCGGGTTTAAGGATTACTCAGCGTTTTACAGGTTATATAAAAAGAAATTCAATCTCACCCCGCAGCAGGAAAGGCGGAATTGATAAAGCGCGGCCTGCGCCTCAATGCGCCAGCTACCGGCGGGTAGTTGTTTTGCTCTTGTTATATTGCTTTCACTTACCTTTATTCTTTTTTGATACACCGATTGCTATTAACACTGCTCCAACAATCCCAATAAAAAAGAATGTAACGAGATATACAATAGCGTTATATGGCGTAAGTTTAACAATTGTACTAAAAAACGGTTCATCCGATATAATCCCACCCAAGAGCGCAAGCAACTGCACCACAACCAAAAACACGCCACACGATATAAGTATTTTTGCGGGTCTGTTTGGTTTCAATCTCACATACAAATATCCCCCTGTAATTCGCAAAATCAAGCAGTTATGGCACAATTAAAAGGTACCGTCAAGTATTTTGCGCAAATTAGTTTGCAGTCTTGGTAAAACAGAGTTATCCAGCGATGAAATCCGACTCGTCAGAGCCGATTGCATCTAAGTGTTTCATGTTCATATATTTCTTGTTGCCCCACTGTGTCCCTGCGACATGTCGTAGGC
>Ga0208823_1000510_pt1 | contig 33313 bp, 21 predicted proteins | sample AD_UKC075_MetaG_FD_184440 | JGI IMG/M metagenome (GOLD analysis project Ga0208823, IMG submission 184440) | Active sludge microbial communities of municipal wastewater-treating anaerobic digesters from USA - AD_UKC075_MetaG (SPAdes) (version 2) | ecosystem: Engineered > Bioreactor > Anaerobic >... | reverse complement strand
GGCGTCTCCGGCGGCACCATCGCCTCCATGATCGAGGTGTTCCGGGCGTCCTCCGGCGATCCCGACACCCGCCGGATGCTCAACGACCCCTACACGCTCGCTCAGGACCGCCCCGCCGAACCTGAGTTCGGCGATCAGCCCGACCTGCGCTGGCGCCGCGGCGGGGATATCGCCCCCGAACTCGACGGCGTGTGGGCGGCGGGCTTCGTGATGGCGATGTACAACACCCGCATCGTGCGGCGCAGCAACGCGCTGCTGGACTATGCCTACGGGCGCGGCTTCCGCTACGCCGAGTACATGAGCGTCGGGCCGTCCCTGACCGCTCCGGTGACCTCCGCGGTCGCAACCGCCGCCACCGCCGCCAGCGCCGCCCTGGGGAGTCGGTTTTTCCGTTTCCTGCCGAAGAAACTGGTCGAGCGCATCGCGCCGAAGCCCGGCACCGGGCCCAGCCAGGAGGTTCGGGACAACGGCTGGTACCGCGTCGAGACCTACACCACCACCTCCAGCGGCGCGCGCTACGTCGCCACCATGTCGCAGAGCGGGGATCCGGGGTACAAGGCGACCGCGGTGATGCTGGGGGAGTGCGGGCGCGCGCTGGCGCTGGACCGCGACAAGCTGCCAGAGATCTACGGTGTGCTGACCCCGGCCGCAGCGATGGGCGACGCTTTGCTGGCCCGGTTCCCGGGAGCGGGGATCTCGCTGCACTCCACCCGGTTGAACGCCAACGCGCTCTGAGCGGAATCGGTGCGCAATCGGTGCGCGAATCCTGTCGCCCCGGCTGACACGAAAATTGGGTGACCACAACGGGTGACCGGCGGGGTCGGTGAGTTACGCGGTGTCGGCGAGTGGTTGCAAGGTGACGTGGTAGCCGAGTGCGTGGAGTTGGTTGAGGGCTCGTGCTTTGGTGGCGTCGGGGCGGTGTGCGGTGTAGTAGTTGGCGCCGGGGTCGCGGTAGAACTCGGCGTTGGTGAGTAGGTTCCAGGCGGCGATGACCATGGCGTGTTCGACGGCGACGATGGCGCGCATGGGTCCGCGGCGGGCGGCGATGCGTTTGTACTTGGCCGAGAAGTAGGTGTTCTTCGAGCGTGCCACTGCGAGCGCGGCGATGCCCAGGACGCCTTTGAGGTAGCGGTTGCCGGGGCGGGTCTTGCTGGATTTCACTCTTCCGGCGGATTCGTGGGATCCCGGGGCCAGTCCGGCCCAGGACGCCAGGTGCCCGGCGGAGGGGAACACGCTCATATCCCCGCCGGTCTCGGCGATGAAGACCTCGGCGACGATGCGGGAGAACCCGGGAATGCTGATCAGCAGGTCCCGGGCGGTGCGAAAGGGTTCCATCGCCGCCTCGATGCGCTCGTCGAGGCGGGCGATGTCGGCGCTGTGGGCGTCGATACGGTCCAGGAACAGTCGGGCCATGAACGCGTGGTGCTCGCTGAACCGTCCGGTCAGCGCCTCAGTGAGTGCGGGGATCTTCGAGCGCATCCGGCGTTGGGCCAGATCGGCCAGCGTGGCGGGGTCGCGCTGGCCGGCGATCAGCGCTTCGAGCATCGCCCGCCCGGAAACCCCGGTGATTTGGGAGGCGACCGAAGACAGTTTGATGCCGGCGTCCTCCAATAACTTCTCCAGCCGCTGCACCTCCCGGGTGCGCTCCCGGGTGATCACCGTGCGGGCACGGGTGAGGTCCCGCAATGCACGGATCGGGGCCGGGGGCACGAAGGAGGCCTTCACCAGCCCGTGGGCGCCCAGGTCAGCCAGCCAGGCCGCATCGGAGACGTCGGTCTTGCGGCCGGGTAGGTTGCGGACCGAAGCGGCGTTGACCAGGACCACGTCCAGGCCGTCGTCGAGCAGGTAGTAGAACGGCTTCCAATAATCGCTGGTGGACTCGATCACCACACAACTCACCTTCGCCGCGATCAGGTGCTCACGCAACGCCAGGATCTGGCCGGTCGTGGCACCCCAGGTGCTCACCGTCGCCGCCGCGGCGCGGCCGCCCCGGCCCTGGATCCGTATGCAGACCTTCGCGTCCTTCTTCGAGCAGTCGATCCCCGCACAGCGCGGGTGCACGACATCCATCACCTATCACTCCCTCGTGAACTGTCGTATCTCGTTGTTGTGGAGTGTGTTTCGGGGAGGGCGGGGTGAAACAGGAATCTGACACTCGTGCTCGAAGGCAACATTCCACGGTTCCCGCGGACAAGGTTGTGCCCTCCGCCCCAAGCTAGCCTGCGGGCTCAGCGGCAACATAGACGGACCGGGATCGACCGAAACACCCCTTCAGAATCGTCCCGCAGTTCGTGGGACACAACCAGCGATCCGAGCCGAACGCACAGCGAAATTTCCTAACCCCACGGAGGAGCGCAGCGCCCCTGAACAGCTAGCCTCGGAGTGATCCCAGCAACACGGGCTCTCCCTAAAACGACGAAGGAATTCTCATGGCCGGTCTCGACGACCTCATCAATCAGATCCCGGTGGCGGACATCGCCAGCAAGCTCGGCGCCGACCAGGGCGAGGTGAGCCAGGCGATCGCGACCCTGGTCCCGACGCTGCTGGGCAGCCTCCAGGAGAACGTCCAGGCCGAAGACATCGACTCCAGCAACCTCGAGTCGGCTGTCGTCGCCGAAGGCGAGAGCGACCTGCTCGACGGCGGCGTCAACGTCGACCAGGTCGACGAGGGCCAGGGCAACCAGTTGGTCGCCAGCCTGTTCGGCGGAAACGACACCGACCAGGTCGCCTCCGCGCTGTCCGGCGCGGGCGCGCCCGGCGGCGACCTGATCAAGCGGTTGCTGCCGATGCTCGCCCCGATCGTGCTCGCCTATGTCGGCAAGCAGCTGACCCAGAACAGCTCCGGCGGCGCTCAGCAGCAGGCCGCCGGCTCCGGCGGTCTCGCCGACGTGCTGGGCAGCATCCTCGGCGGCGCAGCCGGTGGCGGCGGCGGTGGCGGGAACAACAATGTGCTCGGCAGCATCCTGGGCAGCGTCCTCGGTGGGGCGGCTGGCGGCGGTGGCGGGAACAACAACGCGTTGGGCAGCATCCTGGGTGGCCTGCTGCGCGGCGGCAAGTAGCCCCGTTCCTAGAATCAGCGGGTGCCCAGTGACGACACCCGTGCCGATTCGCCAACCGGGGGCCAGCGCGGTTCAAGCCTGCCCAAGACGTGGGATCCCGGCGCGGCCGAGAGCCTGATCTATCAGGGCTGGGTCGACGCCGGGTATTTCACGGCCGATGCCGGCAGCGACAAGCCGGCCTACTCCATCGTGCTGCCGCCGCCCAACGTGACCGGCAGCCTGCACATGGGCCACGCGCTGGACCACACCCTGATGGATGCGCTCACCCGGCGCAAACGGATGCAGGGTTACGAGGTGCTCTGGCTCCCCGGCATGGACCACGCCGGGATCGCCACCCAGACTCTGGTCGAGAAGAAACTCGCCGCCGAGGGATCCGGTAAAGACGCCCTCGGCCGCGAGGCCTTCATCGAGAAGGTGTGGGACTGGAAGCACGAGTCCGGCGGGACCATCGGCGCCCAGATGCGCCGCCTCGGCGACGGGGTGGACTGGAGCCGGGACCGGTTCACCATGGACGAGGGCCTGTCCCGCGCGGTCCGCACCATCTTCAAGCGACTCTTCGACGCCGGGCTGATCTACCGGGCCGAGCGGCTGGTCAACTGGTCGCCGGTGCTGGAGACGGCCATCTCCGACCTCGAGGTGAAGTACGAGGAGGTCGAGGGCGAACTGGTGTCCTTCCGGTACGGGTCGATGGACGATTCCGAACCCCACATCGTGGTGGCCACCACCCGCATCGAGACCATGCTCGGCGACACCGCGATCGCGGTGCACCCCGACGACGATCGCTACCGCCACCTGGTGGGACGCACCCTGCCCCATCCCTTCGTCGACCGTCAGATCGTCATCGTCGCCGATACCCACGTCGACCCCGAGTTCGGAACCGGCGCGGTCAAAGTCACTCCCGCGCACGATCCCAACGACTTCGAGATCGGGCTGCGGCACAACCTCGCGATGCCGTCGATCATGGACACCAAGGGCCGGATCGCCGACACCGGAACGCAATTCGACGGCCTGGACCGCTTCGAGGCGCGCTATGCGGTGCGCAAGGCGCTGGAGGACGAGGGCCGCATCGTCGCCGAGAAGCGCCCGTACCTGCACAGCGTCGGGCACTCCGAGCGCAGCGGCGAGCCGATCGAACCGCGGCTGAGCATGCAGTGGTGGGTCAAGGTCGAAGCGCTGGCCAAGGCCGCCGGTGACGCCGTCCGCAACGGCGACATCGTGATTCACCCGAAGAGCCTCGAACCGCGGTGGTTCGCCTGGGTCGACGATATGCATGACTGGTGCATCTCCCGCCAGCTGTGGTGGGGCCACCGCATCCCGATCTGGCACGGCCCGGACGGACAGACCGTCTGCGTGGGACCGGACGAGACTCCGCCCGACGGTTGGGAGCAGGACCCCGACGTCCTGGACACCTGGTTCTCCTCGGCGCTGTGGCCGTTCTCCACCATGGGCTGGCCGGACCGCACGCCGGACCTGGAGAAGTTCTATCCGACCAGCGTGCTGGTCACCGGCTACGACATCCTGTTCTTCTGGGTGGCGAGGATGGTGATGTTCGGGACATTCGTCGCCGGCGACGACGCCATCACCAACGGTGGTAGTCGCGGGCCGCAGGTGCCGTTCCGGAACGTCTTCCTGCACGGCCTGATTCGCGACGAACACGGCCGCAAGATGAGCAAGTCCCGCGGCAACGGCATCGACCCGCTGGACTGGGTGGAACTGTTCGGCGCTGACGCGCTGCGCTTCACCCTGGCGCGGGGGGCCAGCCCCGGCGGGGATCTCTCCATCGGCGAGGACCACGCGCGGGCGTCACGCAACTTCGCCACCAAGCTGTTCAACGCCACCCGGTTCGCCCTGATGAACGGTGCCGCCCCGGACCCGCTGCCCGCGGAACTGACCGACGCGGACCGGTGGATCCTCGGCCGGCTGGAGCAGGTCCGGGTCGATGTCGACGCCGCCCTCGACGCCTACGAGTTCAGCCGGGCCTGCGAGACGCTCTACCACTTCGCCTGGGACGAGTTCTGCGACTGGTACCTGGAACTGGCGAAGGTCCAACTGGCACAAGGGTTCACCCACACCACTGCGGTACTGGCCGCAGCGCTCGACACCCTGCTCACGCTGCTGCACCCGGTCATGCCGTTCGTCACCGAGGTGTTGTGGAAGCAACTCACGGGCGGTGAGTCGCTGGTGATAGCCCGCTGGCCGCAGGCATCCGGAATCAGTCTGGATTCGGCTGTGGCGCAGCGGATCGCGGATCTGCAGAAGCTGGTCACCGAGGTCCGGCGGTTCCGCAGCGACCAGGGCCTGGCCGACCGGCAGAAGGTGCCGGCCCGGCTGGCCGGACTCGCCGAGGCCGGGCTTGGTGCGCACGTCGACGCGGTGTCCGCGCTGGCCTGGCTCAGCGATCCCGCCGACGGGTTCAGTCCAACCGCGCAGGTGGAGGTCCGGCTCTCGAGCGGCACCGTCGCCGTCGAACTCGACACCTCGGGCACGGTCGACGTCGCCGCCGAACGTCGCAGGCTGGAGAAGGACCTGGCCGCGGCCCAGAAGGAACTGGCCACGACCACAGCCAAACTCGGCAACGACGCCTTCCTGGCGAAGGCGCCCGGGGACGTCGTCGACAAGATCCGGGACCGCCAGAAACTGGCCGCCGAAGAGGTCGAACGGATCAGCGCGCGCCTGGCCTCGTTCGGATGACCGACCCGTCGCCCGACGAGATCGCAGCGCTGCTGCAGGTCGAGCACCTGCTCGACCAGCGCTGGCCGGAGACCAAGATCGAGCCCAGTCTCACCCGCATCACTGCGCTGTTGGACGTGCTCGGTTCGCCGCAGCGCAACTACCCGTGCATCCACATCGCCGGTACCAACGGCAAGACGTCGGTCGCCCGGATGGTCGACGCCCTGCTGACCGCACTGCATCAGCGCACCGGTCGCACCACCAGCCCGCACCTGCAGTCCGCGGTGGAACGGATCGCCATCGACAACCGGCCGATCAGCCCCGCCCGCTACGTCGAGACCTACCGCGAGATCGAGCCCTTCGTGCAGATGATCGACGCGCAGTCACAAGCCGGCGCACTGGGCGCGCCCGGCCCGGCGATGAGCAAGTTCGAAGTCCTCACCGCGATGGCGTTCGCGGCCTTCTCGGATGCCCCGGTCGATATCGCCGTCATCGAGACCGGCATGGGCGGACGGTGGGACGCCACCAATGTGATCGACGCACCGGTCGCGGTGATCACCACGATCGGTATCGACCATGCCGAGTATCTCGGCGGCACCATCGCCGAGATCGCCGCCGAGAAGGCCGGCATCATCTCCGGCCCGCACAGCGGGGCCGAGACCGTCGCCGTGATCGGCGCTCAGTCGCCCGAGGCGATGGAAGTGCTTCTGGCCCAGTCGATTCGGGCGGACGCCGCCGTTGCGCGGGAGGGCTCGGAATTCGCGGTGCTGGATCGGCAGATCGCCGTCGGCGGACAGGTTCTCGAACTGCAGGGGCTCGGCGGGGTGTACCGGGAGGTGTTTCTGCCCTTGCACGGTGAGCACCAGGCACACAACGCCGTGATCGCCCTGGCGGCCGTGGAGGCGTTCTTCGGCGCCGGCGCGCAGCGCCAACTCGACGTCGATGCCGTCCGAGCCGGGTTCGCGACCGTGACCAGCCCCGGTCGGCTGGAGCGGATGCGCAGCGCCCCGGCGGTGTTCGTCGATGCCGCGCACAACCCCGCGGGGGCCGAAGCGCTGGCCCGGACGCTGGCCGACGAGTTCGACTTCCGCCACGTCGTCGGCGTGCTGGCGGTGCTCGACGGCAAGGACGTCGCCGGGATCCTCGGTGCCCTGGAGCCCGTCCTTGATCGGGTGGTGGTGACCGAGAACGGATCGCCGCGCGCCATGGACGTCGAATCGCTGGCACTGCGGGCCGAGGACGTCTTCGGCCCCGACCGGGTGGTGCGGGCGGCGGGCCTGCCAGACGCCATCGAGACCGCTACCGCCCTCGTCGAAGAGGAGTGCGACGGATACTCCGGCGCCGGGATCGTCATCACCGGGTCGGTCGTCACCGCGGGCGCTGCCCGCACCTTGTTCGGGAAGGACCCGCGATGACCCAGGCTGCGCCGCACGTTCCCGACCCGTGGAAGAGCTTCCGCGCGGTGATGGCCGGCACTCTCATCCTGGAGGTGATCACGGTCCTGCTGGCGCTGCCCGTGGTGTCCGCCGTCGGCGGCGGGTTGACCCCGTGGTCCACCGCCTACCTGCTCGGCTTCGCCGCTCTGTTGGTGCTGCTGGCAGGGGTGCAGGGCCGGCCGTGGGCGATCTGGGCGAACACAGCCGTGCAGTTGCTGTTGGTGCTCGGGTATTTCGTCTACCCGGCGATCGGTTTCATGGGCGTGCTGTTCCTGGTGGTCTGGGGTGTGATCGCCTACCTGCGCTACGAGGTGCGCCGTCGGCAGCGACTCGGGCTGCTGCCCGGTCAGCAGCCACGCCCGGACGGGCCGGTACGCTGACCGCCGTGGTCGCGCAGGCGACGATGCATACCGAAGCGATGAGGAGGAACGGCGCCAGATGACGGAGCGGACTCTTGTGCTTGTCAAGCCGGACGGTGTCGAGCGTCGGATGGTCGGTGAGATCATCGGCCGGATCGAACGGAAGGGCCTGACCCTCGTCGCGCTGGAACTCAAGCAGGTCAGCGACGAACTGGCCCGTGCGCACTACGCAGAGCACGCGGAAAAGGGATTCTTCGGCGAACTGCTGGAGTTCATCACGTCCGGCCCCGTGATCGCCGCGGTTCTCGAAGGCCCGCGCGCCGTCGCAGCGTTCCGCCAGCTTGCCGGCGGTACCGATCCGGTGGAGAAGGCCGCGCCCGGCAGCATCCGGGGCGACTTCGGAATGGAGACGCAGTACAACCTGGTGCACGGTTCGGATTCCCCGGAGTCGGCTGCCCGGGAGATCGCGCTCTGGTTCCCGGGCCTGTAGGTCCCGGGCGGAACCGCCGCGTGCGGGGAATCCCGGCGGCGGTGTGTGATAATTGCAGCCGGGGTTCGGAGACGGACTCCACGGAATGAGACTTTCGTCGTGCGCGACCACCGCGGCCTGCGGTGCGGCGCGGACCGTCGGCAGACCCATTCAGCCCATAGACCAAGCCCGGCAACGGGCGCATAGCGCAAGCCCTCGCGTGGCCGCCTCGTCCTGACGCGCCCGGGGGCTCGAGGAGAGTACGTGGCCGACGATGAGTTCACAGCCGATCTGCCCGAAGCTCAGCCCCCGGCTGACGGCCCCGCCGAGCTGCCCGAACGGCTGAGGGTGCACTCCCTGGCCCGTGTGCTCGGCACCACCAGCAAGAGGGTGCTGGACGCACTGCGCGAACTCGACGGCCGCAGTCGGAGCGCGCATTCCAGCATCAACCAGGCCGACGCCGTTCGGGTCCGCGAACTGCTGGCCGAAGCCGAGAGCGAGGCCGCCGCGGTCGAGGTCGCGGTACCGGCCGACACCGATTCCGACGGACTCATCGAGACCGGCGCGGAACCGGAATCCAGGCTGATCCTGGAGACCCCGGAGCCGCCCGCCCCACCCAGCGCCGCCGTCGTCGAACCGGCGGCCTATATGCCGCTGTTCGTCGCCCCGCAGCCGATTGTGGTCGAGCCCGATGCCGATTCCGAGGCCGATACGGACGAGGTCGAGACACCTGAGCCCGGTGCCGAGGATGAGGAAGAAGGCGCCGCAGAGGCGGAGGGTGCGGAGCGTCCGGCAAACCGTCGTCGTCGTCGGGGCCGCCGTGGCCGTGGCAGGGGCCGTGGGGAGCAGGGCGAGGAAGAAGACGCCACTCCGGCGGCCGAGGGCGACAGCGACGAGGCCGGCCCCGACGGCGGTGCCGGGGATGATGCCGGGGACGAAGCCGGTGAGGAGTCCGGCGAGGATTCCGCTGGAGATTCTGAGGCCGGTACCGACGGTGCGACGCGTCGCCGTCGCCGCCGCCGTCGCCGCAAGAGCGGGGCGGGGGACGGAGCGGAGGGATCCTCCACTGACGATCCGCCGAACACCGTCGTCCACGAGCGCGCACCCCGGGAGAAGGCCGACCGGTCCGACGAGATTCAGGGGATCAGCGGATCGACCCGGCTGGAGGCCAAGCGTCAGCGCCGCCGCGACGGTCGCGACGCCGGGCGTCGCCGGCCCCCAGTGCTGTCCGAAGCGGAGTTCCTGGCCCGTCGCGAGGCGGTGAACCGGGTGATGGTGGTCCGCGACAAGGTGCGCCAAGAACCGCCGCATCAGGGTTCCCGCTACACCCAGATCGCCGTTCTCGAGGACGGCATCGTCGTCGAACATTTCGTGACCTCGGCCGGTTCCGCGTCACTGGTGGGCAACATCTATCTCGGCATCGTGCAGAACGTGCTGCCCTCGATGGAGGCCGCGTTCGTCGATATCGGCCGAGGCCGCAACGGCGTGCTCTACGCCGGTGAGGTCAACTGGGAAGCCGCCGGACTCGGCGGATCCAACCGCAAGATCGAGCAGGCACTCAAGCCCGGTGACTACGTCGTCGTGCAGGTCAGCAAGGACCCGGTGGGCCACAAGGGCGCGCGGCTGACCACCCAGGTGTCCCTGGCCGGGCGCTATCTGGTGTACGTGCCCGGCGCGTCGTCGACCGGCATCAGCCGCAAGCTGCCCGACACCGAACGGCAGCGGCTCAAGGAGATCCTGCGCGAGGTTGTCCCCGCCGACGCCGGCGTGATCATCCGGACGGCCTCCGAAGGCGTGAAGTCCGATGACATCCGCGCGGACGTCACCAGGCTGCAGGAGCGATGGGCCGCCATCGCCGAGAAGGCCGAGGAGATCAAGGCCAAGCGGGCGGGCGCGGCGGTCGCCCTCTACGAGGAGCCCGACGTCCTCGTGAAGGTGATCCGCGACCTGTTCAACGAGGACTTCTCCGGGCTGATCGTCTCCGGAGACGCCGCCTGGGAGACCATCACCGGATACGTCGACGGCGTTGCGCCCGAACTGCTGTCCAAGCTCACCAAGTACGAGCCCGCGGGTGGGGACGGCCCGGACGTCTTCGCCGTGCACCGCATCGACGAGCAGCTCGCCAAGGCCATGGACCGCAAGGTCTGGCTGCCGTCCGGCGGAACCCTGGTGATCGACCGCACCGAGGCGATGACGGTCGTCGATGTCAACACCGGCAAGTTCACCGGGGCCGGGGGCAACCTCGAACAGACCGTGACCAAGAACAACCTCGAGGCTGCCGAGGAGATCGTCCGGCAACTGAGGCTGCGCGATATCGGCGGCATCGTGGTCATCGACTTCATCGACATGGTGCTCGAATCCAACCGGGACCTCGTCCTGCGCCGGCTCACCGAGGCCCTGTCCCGTGATCGGACCCGTCACCAGGTCTCCGAAGTGACCTCACTCGGACTGGTGCAACTGACCCGCAAGCGGTTGGGCACCGGGCTTGTCGAGGCGTTCTCCAGTAACTGCCCTGAGTGCAGTGGTCGCGGCATCGTCCTGCATTCCGACCCCGTCGACAACGCCTCGGCGCCCGGTCGTAAGAACCAGGCGCCAGCGGCCCCGACTGCATCCGGGGGCCGGCGGGGCCGGCGTGGCAGGAAGGGCCGCACCGAGGAGGTGCCGGTGGCCCGCGTCCCGGTCCACGCACCGGGGGAGCACCCCCTGTTCAAGGCGATGGCCGCGGCCGGAAAGTCCGGTGAGGACGAGGGCGCTGGGGACGGGGAGGCCACCGAGGATGATCTCGATGTCGCACGCCTCGCCGAGGTGGATGACGAGGTAGCCGTGTCGGCAGCCGTTGTCGGGGATTTCGACGACGATGACGAGTCCGATGGCCAAGCTCTCGGGGACGACGCCGAAGATGAAGACGACGCCGAAGACGAAGGCGAGGACGGTGACGTCGAGGAGATCGAACTCGACGACGTCGACGAGGACGCCATCGACGACGTGGCGTTCGAGGAGGACGAAACCCTCGAGATCGTTGCTGAGGACGACGACGAGGACGATGAGGACCTCGACGAGGACGATGACGACGAGGACGATGACGACGAGGACGATGACGACGAGGACGAGGACGACGACCTCGACGACGAGGACGACGACGAAGAAGACCTCGACGATGACGACGACGATGACGAAGAAGACCTCGACGACGATGACGATGACGACGATGACGACGAGGTTCCGCCGCCGCCCCCGGCGCGCCGGCCTCGCCGCCGCGCCGCGGCCCGTCCGGCCGGCCCGCCCGTGGTTTGACCCTCCGGTGCTGGTCGGAGTAACCTTGCCCAGTTGCCGCCTGGCCCCGCCGACGGCAGTGCGATCGCCGGTCCGACCGGTCTGACCCGCACCCAAGACCAGCTCGCCCCACCTCCGGTGGCGCGTGCCCAGCGAGCAGCGCGACAACCGTCGCCGAGAGATGAAGCGCGACGATCAGTCGCCGATGTGGAAGAGGAACGATGGCAGCCGAGACAGCCACCTACGCGATCGTCAAGACCGGCGGCAAGCAGTACAAGGTCGCGGTCGGCGACATTGTGAAGGTCGAGAAGATCGAGTCCGAGCCCGGTGCGTCGGTGTCGCTCCCGGTCGCCCTGGTCGTCAACGGTGCCAAGGTCACCACCGACGCCGGTGAGCTGGCCAAGGTCGCGGTCACCGGCGAGGTGCTCGAGCACACCAAGGGTCCGAAGATCCGCATTCACAAGTTCAAGAACAAGACCGGCTACCACAAGCGTCAGGGCCACCGTCAACAGCTGACCGTGCTCAAGGTCACCGGTATCAAGTAGCGACAGGGAGCGACACAGACATGGCACATAAAAAGGGCGCTTCCAGCTCACGCAACGGACGCGAATCCAACGCCCAGCGACTCGGCGTCAAGCGGTTCGGCGGCCAGGTCGTCAAGGCCGGCGAGATCCTCGTCCGCCAGCGTGGTACCCACTTCCATCCCGGCGTGAACGTCGGCCGCGGTGGTGACGACACCCTGTTCGCCACCGCCCCCGGCGCGGTGGAGTTCGGCGTCAAGCGCGGCCGCAAGACCGTCAACGTCGTCCGCGCCGCACGACCGGAGGCCTAAGCTCGCGACGGTAACGCCACGGCGGTCTCACGAGAGGTTTCCCGCCGCAGCGTTGCTTTCGAAGGAGTTCCTCATGCCACGGTTCGTCGATCGCGTGGTCATCCACGCCCGCGCCGGGAACGGCGGTAACGGCTGCGCCTCGGTCCACCGGGAGAAGTTCAAGCCCCTGGGCGGCCCCGATGGGGGCAACGGTGGTCGCGGCGGGAGCGTCGTCCTGGTGGTCGATCCACAGGTCCACACGCTGCTCGACTTCCATTTCCACCCGAATGTCGTGGCACCGTCGGGAAAGCAGGGCTCCGGCAACAACCGCGACGGGGCCTCCGGCGCCGACTTGGAGGTCCGGGTCCCGGACGGCACCGTCGTCCTCGATGCGCAGGGCCGGTTGCTGGCCGACCTCGTCGGTGCGGGCACCCGGTTCGTCGCCGCTGAGGGCGGCCGCGGCGGCCTGGGCAACGCGGCGCTGGCCTCCCGTACCCGCAAGGCGCCCGGTTTCGCTCTTCTGGGGGAGAAGGGTCAGGCCAGTGACCTCACCCTCGAACTCAAGACCGTGGCCGACGTCGGACTCGTCGGCTTCCCGTCGGCCGGTAAGTCGTCGCTGGTCTCGGCGATCTCGGCGGCCAAACCGAAGATCGCTGACTACCCCTTCACCACGCTGGTACCCAACCTCGGCGTGGTGGCGGCCGGTGACCACACCTTCACCGTCGCCGACGTCCCCGGCCTGATCCCCGGGGCCTCTCAGGGCCGCGGGCTGGGACTGGACTTCCTGCGACATATCGAGCGGTGTGCGGTGCTGGTCCACGTCGTGGACTGCGCAACCCTGGAACCCGGGCGTGACCCGATCTCCGACATCGATGCGCTCGAGGCCGAACTCGCCGCCTATGAGCCCACTCTGCAGGGTGATTCCACCCTGGGCGACCTGGCCGATCGGCCGCGTGCGGTGGTCCTCAACAAGATCGACGTTCCCGAGGCCAGGGAACTGGCCGAGTTCGTCCGTCCCGAGATCGCCGAGCGCGGGTGGCCGGTGTTCGAGGTGTCCACGGCCAGTCGGGAGGGGCTGCGGGAACTGACCTTCGCGCTGTGGGACATGGTCGCGGCGTATCGTGCCGCCCAGCCGCCGACGGTGGTGCGACGGCCGGTGATCCGTCCGATCCCGCGCGACAGCAGCGGTTTCACCGTCGAACCCGATCCGGCGCAGCCCGGCGGTTTCATCGTCCGCGGTGAGCGTCCGCAGCGCTGGGTGGCGCAGACCAACTTCGACAATGACGAGGCGGTGGGCTTCCTCGGGGACCGGCTGGCCCGCCTGGGAGTCGAGGACGAACTGCTCCGCCAGGGTGCCACCCCGGGGTGCGCGGTGACCATCGGCGAGATGACCTTCGACTGGGAGCCGCAGACCCCCGCCGGGGTGGACATCACCCCGACCGGACGCGGCACCGATGTGCGATTGGAGCGCAACGACAGAGTCGGTGCCGCTGAGCGCAAGGAGGCCCGGCGACAGCGCCGGGAGCACTCCGATGGCGCCGGGGATGGTTCGTGAGCGCCCATCGGGAGGCCATTCGCTCCGCCCGCAGCATCGTCGTCAAGATCGGCACCACGGCGCTGACGGATCCTTCCGGGCTGTTCGACACCGGCCGGCTGGCGGTGCTGGCCGAGGCGATCGAGGCCCGGATGAAGTCCGGCACCGACGTGGTGATCGTGTCCTCCGGTGCCATCGCCGCCGGGATCGAGCCGCTCGGGCTCTCCAAGCGGCCCACCGACCTGGCCACCAAGCAGGCCGCCGCAAGTGTCGGCCAGGTCGCCCTGGTCAACGCCTGGAGTGCGGCGTTCGCCCGCTATGACCGCACTGTCGGTCAGGTGCTGTTGACCGCGCACGACATCTCCCAGCGGGTGCAGCACACCAACGCCCAACGCACGCTGGACCGGCTGCGTGCGCTGCACGCTGTCGCCATCGTGAACGAGAACGACACGGTGGCCACCAACGAGATCCGGTTCGGCGACAACGACCGGCTGTCGGCTCTGGTGGCGCACCTGGTGGGCGCCGACGCGCTGGTGCTGCTCTCCGATATCGACGGGCTGTACGACGCCGATCCGCGTAAGGGCGGCGCGCGCTTCATCGCCGAGGTGGCGGGTCCGGACGACCTCGACGGGGTGGTCGCCGGGCAGGGCAGTCGGCTCGGCACCGGCGGAATGGCCTCGAAACTGTCCTCGGCGCTGCTGGCCGCCGACGCCGGGGTTCCGGTGCTGCTGGCCGCCGCGGCCGATGCGCCCGCCGCGCTGAGTGACGCATCGGTGGGCACGGTCTTCGCAGCGCGGTCGACGCGGATGTCGGCGCGGAGGTTCTGGGTGCGCTATGCCGCGGAGGCTGCCGGGTCGCTGACCCTCGACGCGGGCGCGGTTCGTGCGGTGGCCGAGCAGCGCCGTTCGCTGCTCCCCGCCGGGATCACCGCGGCTACCGGCAAATTCTTCGGCGGCGACGTGGTGGAGCTGCACGGCCCGGACGGCGGGATGCTCGGCCGTGGGGTGGTGACCTATGACGCGGCGGAGTTGGCGGGCATGCTGGGACGATCCACCACCGATCTGCCGGCGGAGCTGCGCCGTCCCGCTGTGCACGCCGATGACTTGGTCGTCGGCTAGCAGAAGGACTTTCGGCCTTTTCTGCTCCGCGGCCGGGATCAATTCAGGATCAAAGCCGGGCGGAGCTCCCTCGAACGTGATCGAATCTCCTGGCATCCGACCGGGTTGGCTGGGTGGGACACCGAACATCAGATCGAAGACGGGGACTGCCGTGGCCGGAAATGCGGGTCGGAAGAACATCAACAAGCGGGTGGGTAAGAGTGGCTCGCGTCGCGCTCGTCGCGGCCTCCAGCCGTACGGCTGGTTGGGCGCGGGCGCGCTGACACTCGGCGTCGGTGCGGCACTCGCCACGGGGACTGCCGTCGCGCACGCTGACACCGACGACGGCGGTGCCACCGCCGGACGTGCATCCGTTTCGGAGCGCCCCTCGGCGGCCCGTACATCGGAGAAGGCCCGGGGTAACCACGGCACCGGCGTGCGCGCGAAGCCCGCGGCAACGATCACCCGTCCTGACACGGGCGCGACATCTGGCGTGGCACGCGCGGCCGCGACAATTCGCCCCGCGGCCGACACGGCAGCCCCCGCGCTCAGCGCTGCCCCGATCACTGCTGCGGTTCCGCGCGCGGCTGCCAGCGCGGGTCCGGTGGGCTCCGGGGGCGTCTACGCGTTCTTCTTCAGCGACGGCACCGCCGAAAACCCGAACGCCGGACTCTTCGGCGGTAACGGGTATTCCTGGACCGAAGAGACCTGCACGGATGCCGGGGGCTGCGATGGCGGCCGGGCAGGACTGATCTACGGAAACGGCGGCAACGGATACGCCGGTGGGGCCGGTGGGTCCGCCGGACTGGTCGGCAACGGCGGTGACGGCGGTGACGGGGTGCCATGGAATCCCGTTGTTCCCGCCGTCGGTGTCGGCGGCAGCGGTGGCGCCGGCGGGAACGGCGGCCTTCTGTACGGCAACGGCGGCAAGGGTGGGGCGGGCGGCGACGCGATCCCGCTCGGTTCGACCGGTGGGAAGGGTGGCAACGGCGGCGACACCGGTTTCCTGTCCTTCTTCGGCAACGGTGGCGAAGGGGGTGTCGGGGGTCGGGCGAGTAATGGCGGCGTCGGTGGAAACGGCGGCGGCGCCGGACCGTTGTCGCTGTTCGGAAACGGTGGAGCCGGGGGTAACGGCGGGGCCGGCCCCAGCGGAGGACGCGGCGGGAACGGTGGAATCGGCGGGCTCTGGCTCGGCAACGGTGGCGACGGCGGCGTGGGCGGCACGGGGGGCGGTGACGGCGGTGTCGGCGGCAGTGTGGGAATGCTCTCCCTCTTCGGCAGTGGCGGCGCCGGCGGAGCTGGCGGTGTCGGCCGCACCGGCCTGCAGGGCACATTCGGCCTGGCCGACGGCTCCAATGGAGGGGATGGGGCATCCGGTAGTCCCGGCGGCACCGGCGGTGCCGGGGGCAACGGCAGTGTCATCTTCGGGCGCGGTGGTAACGGTGGCGAAGGCGGCGCCGGGGGTGCGGGCGGTACCGGCGGAAAGGGCGCCCAGGGCGCGCACGGCCTCAAGGCCGACGACGGCGGCACTGGCGGCACCGGAGGTAACGGTGGCAACGGTGGTGCCGGGGGAACCGGCGGTGCCCGCGGCGGTGACGCCGGCACCGGACGCTATTTCTTCTTCATCGAGTCCAACGGGGTGGCCGGCGAAAGCGGCGACGGCGGAGTCGGTGGCGCCGGCGGTGGCGCCGGCGGTGGCGGTGTAGGCGGCACCGGCCTCAACGGCGTCAATGGCGAAGGTGCGAACGCGGGCGGAACGGGCGGTAACGGCGGTAACGGCGGGCCCGGTGGTGTCGGCGGCAAGGGCGGTCCCGGTGGGAGTGGTGGACCCGCGACTGCGACCTCAGCCGCCGGTGACGGCGGTGCCGGTGGCATCGGTGGTGCCGGTGGGTTCGGCGGCCCCGGCGGCACCCCGGGCCTCGGGGGCACGGGCGGGGATGAAGCCAACGGTGGTACGGGCGGTGTCGGCGGTAACGGCGGCACGTCCGGCCGCGGCGGTAGTGGCGGAACCGGTGGTGTGGGCGGCACCGGCTCGGAGACTCAGACCGCCGGTCTCGGCGGGGCTGGCGGTGCGGGCGGTGTCGCCGGTAACGGCGGCTTCGGCGCTGCGGGTGGCACCGGCGGTACCGGTGGCGCCGGCACCGGCCCGACGGGTGCGCCTGGGAACGGTGGCAATGCCGTCGACGGCGGTACGGGTGGTAACGGCGGCACCGGCGGGGTGGACGGCGGTTCCGGTCGCGGTGCGGGTGGGGCCGCAGGTGCCGGTGGTGCCGGTGGCCGCGGCGGCACACCGGCCGAGGGCGGCAAGGCTGGCAGCAGCGGCGTATTCGGTCCGGACGGTGCCAGCGGTGCCCCTGGCGCGGTCCAGCTGACGGCTTTCGCCACGCAACAGCCGATGGCGGCGGCGACGGGTGCGCCGACCGTGACCAGTGTGTCAGCGGCGAGCGCGCAGGCGGGCCCCGGCGCCGACCTGTCGCGGAGGTTCAACTACATCTTCTTCAACCAGGCACCGACTGCCGACCCCACGACCAGCCCCAGCAACCCGATAACCGGTTTCATCACCGGGCGGGTGAATGCCATGTCGAACAACGGGTTTGCCGAGACGTACACACTGACGACCAACGTGAAGTTCGGCACGCTCGACTTCGACTTCCTCACCGGCGAGTTCGAATACACCCCCAATGAGGAACTGGTTGACCCGGGGATCGTCGATCAGTTCACCGTGCGGATCGACAACGGAACCGCCGCGGCGCTGCCGGGCTTCCTGGGCGCCGTGCAGGACTGGCTGCACACGATGGCGATCGACCTGGGCCTGGCGCAGAAGGATTTCATCGAGAAGACGATCACGCTGACCGTCGACGGGACCGGGGAGCAGCCCGGCGTATACGGCACCATCGAAAACCAGAAGTACTGGGTGAAGCAGAGCTACGAGAACTGCACGTTGATGGCCACCGCGATGGCGGTCGCCCAGCTCAACGGCACGGTCGGTGTGCCCAACGAGGCGTACATGGTCGCACTGGCGACGGCGACCAACAGCGTCGCCAGCCCGGGGCAGAAGATGTACCTCGCCGCCAACATCGCCGACGGCGTCGCCGTCCAGGATGCGGTGGTGCTGCTCAACAACCACTTCAACCTCGACGCCTCGACCACCACCTACCCCGGGACGAAGGACGACGACGGCGAACCCGTGCCCGGAACGCTGCAGGACGGCCAGGCGGCCCTGCGTGATCTTCAGGCGGCCCTGGCATACGGAAAGGCCGCCATGGTGACCGTGAACTCTGCCGGCCTGTGGAGTGCCGCGGTGAAGGGCGAACCGTCCGGAACCCCGAACTACTTCGATGCCGACCACGAAGTGGTGGTGATCAAGGTGGACCTCGAGAACGGACGGGTCTTCTTCAACGACAGCGGTCCGCTCTTCGGCCAGGGTATGGAGGTTCCGCTGGGCGCCTTCCTGAGCGCCTGGCAGCCGAACAACTACGAGCTGACGATCGTCAGCAAGAAGACGCCGTCGACCGAGGTGTGAGACCTGCATCCAGCCCGGCGCCAACGGCTATCCGGTGGCGCCGGGCCTGCCGGTCAGCACGCTCGCGGCACCGGTCACCACGGCCCGAAGGACCGCCGCCCGTCGGGCGGCGACCTCAAGGGCGTCGTCGTCGGCCATCCGGACCGGCACCCCATGGGCTGCCGCCGTCGTCTCCACCAGGTCCCGGACCGCGGGGTCGGCCAGGACGAGGGCGGCGGGAACCCCCGCAGATATGTCCTTTCGGCGAACAATCCCCTGGTAGTTCACCTCGGCTGGAATGTAGAGCGTGAACACTCCCTGGTCCAGGCGCAGGTCGGCGGCGAGGGCCACCGCGGTCAGCGCCGCCTGGCTCAGCCCGTCGAGCAGAAGGTTCCGGCCGGGGAACCGCCACAGCGGTAGCCGGTCGACCTGCGTGGTGACCGCATCGGTCAGCAGGTAGCCGACCAGTCGGTGGGCACGGATCTCCGTCACCTTCGACCACGCGACCTCATCGCCGTCGAACTCGATGCCCTCCGGGCCGATCACCACCGCCCCGAATCTGTTGAGCTCACGGACGATCCGTCGCACCGGTCCCGGTAGGTTCGGCAGACCGGCCGCCACTTCGCCGAATCCCACACCCCAGCGCTGGGTGGCCGGGCCGGGTCCGGGTCGGACGGGCGTAAGCACCGCCCCGCCGATCCCGACGGCCAGGGCGGCGGCGACATCCCCGACGGAAACCATGGTGCGACCCTACGGCAGCTTCCCGGAGAGTTCGTCGGCCAGCAGGGTCAGGATCGGTGAGCACCCGGCGTCCACCTTCACGGCCGCCAGATCGTCGCCGCGGGTTGGTCCGCGGTTGACGATCGCGACCGGGATGGCATGTGCGGCGGCGTGCCGGACGAACCGATAGCCGGAGAACACCGTCAACGACGACCCGGCCACCAGCAGGGCGTCGGACGAGTCGACCAATGAATAGGCTTGATCGACAACCTCTTTGGCGACCGACTCGCCGAAGTAGACGATGTCGGGTTTCAGCATCCCGCCGCATGCGGGACAGTCCACGATGCGGAATGAGGCGGTGTCGGCCACCACCGCGTCGGCGTCCGGTGCGACGGCGAGGCCGCCCACCCGTTCCGCGCGCTCGGCGAACCCGGGATTGGCGGCCTCGAGCAGTTCGGCCAGTGCCGCACGCGACAGGGTGTGGCCGCAATCCAGGCAGACCACCCGCGCGTAGGTGCCGTGCAGGTTGACGACCGCCCGGCTGCCGGCCTTGGTGTGCAGTAGATCGACATTCTGGGTGATCACCCCGGTGACCACACCGCGCCGCTCCAAGGCGGCCAGTGCCCGGTGGCCTGCGTTGGGCAGGGTTTGGGCCATATGTCGCCAGCCCAGGTGGTTGCGTGCCCAGTAGCGCTGCCGGTACTCGCGGCTGGTGGTGAACTGCCGGATCGTCATCGGGTTGGCCGGCGGCGAGTCCGGCCCACGGTAGTCGGGGATGCCGGAATCGGTGGACAGGCCCGCCCCGGTGAGCACTGCGATGCGCCGGCCCGACAACAGGGCAATGAGTTCGGGGGAGTCCATCGCCTGCCTCCCTACCCGGGAAACGTCAGCTGGACCAGGGAACAGTCATCGCTCTCGCCCTCGCTGCTGCTGGTGAAGGGCAGCAGCGGGGTGAGGGCGTCCAAGGAACTGGCCGGGTTCGCCGCGAACTCCTCGCACAGCGCGATGAACTCGGCCATCCGCGGCGGATCGCCGAGCACCCCGTCGCTGTACAGCAGGATCCGCGCGCCCGCCGGTACGTCGAACGTCTCGACCGCGAAATCGGCGTCGGCGAACATCCCCACCGGCAGGGAGCCCCCGGCGAGTGTGGTGGTGCTGACCGTTCCGTCGGCAGCGGCCAGGGCGAGGGCGGGTGGGTGGCCGGCGCTGGCGTAAAGCAGTTGGTCCGTCGACAGGCGATAGACCCCGTACCACATCGTGAAGTAGTGGCCGTGGTGGTTGTCCATGCTGAAGCGCTCGTTGAGCTGAGCCAGCACGCGGTCGGGCGCCAACAGTGTCGGAGTGGGAAGCGCCCCGGATCTCAGCAGGTTGTGCACCGATACCGACAGCAGAGCCGGTTCGACCCCATGCCCGGAAACGTCGATCAGGTACACGATCAGGTGATCGTCGTCCACCCAGGTGTATCCGAACGAATCCCCGCCGACCGCTCGCGCCGGCAGATAGCGCGAACTCACCTGCACCGGTCCGTTCAGGTCTCCCGGCAGGATGGACGCGACGTAGGTGGCCGCACTGTCGAGGTCGGATGCCAGCCGGTCGGCCAGCATGCGGATGTGCTGTTCTCGCCGGACCGACTCGGCGCCTTCCAACAACTGGCGGAGCAGCGTGGCCATCACGATGAGGACGCCGGTCGCGGCCACCGGGGTTTCGATCACCACATCGGGGGGCGTCCTCGCCATGAACACCGCCGCGGCTGCCAATGGCACCAGCGGTAGCCACAACGCCCACAGACCCGGTGGGCCGGCGACGGCGATCGGGCCCGGGCTGGCGTGCTGGACGGCGACCAGCGACACGATGATCAACAGCAGGCTGGCGGCGTAGAGGATGTTCGGCAGGACTCCCACCACATGGCCGGCGGAGTTCCAGAGGTAGGCCCACACGCTGTCCGCGGCTGCCGCCGACACCAACCCGGCGAGCAAGAGGCTCAACGGGAAGCGCAGCCCCGACGGTGCCCGCAGCAGCACCAGGAAGCTGACCGTCACGATGAGCACGTCACCGGCCGGGTAGGCCAGTGAGATGGCGAACGCCGGCCCGTTCGCTCCGCCGCTGTGCCACGCGGTGCGCATCACCGCCAGCCAGGCGATGATGAAGATCGATCCGGCCAGAATGAGCCCGTCGAGAACCATGCGGCCCTGGTCGCGCCAGCTTCGCGCGCTGGGGAAGAGCACCAGCGCCGACACCACGATGGGGATGTAGGCGAGGTAGGCGGCGTCGGCCCAGGAGGGGAACGGCTCATAGCCGAGGACCACGGTGTAGTAGCCGGAGACGGTGTCGCCCAGCGCCCAGGTCGCCAGTCCGATCATCAGCATCAGCCACGCCGCCCGCAGTCGGCCGTGGGACGACCGTGCCGCCAGCGCCGCCAGTGGCACGTACAGCAGACCCAGCAGCGGGAATACCACCGCCGTCACGATGGAGGCGGTGTCCTGGCTCGGCCACCCCGAAAGCAGCAAGGCACTGTAGGCGGCGAAGAACACGACCGCCGCCGCGCCGGCCTGGGCGGTGGTGGGGATCCGCGGCACAAAGCCATCGCGGACCTTGGTGCCCGGAATCTCGCCCCCTCATGCAGGTGTCCAACATGTGACCAGGATCAGAAGTACGGTCGAGCGCCAATAGGGCGCCGATAGGGCAACAATAGGGCGTGGACTTTTTCTCCGCCTACGCGCGCGGTTTCGCCCGAGTCGCCGCCTGCACCCACCGTACGGTGCTGGCCGATCCGGCAGCCAACGGGGAGTCGGTGCTGCGGATCGCCCGTGAGTGCCACGACCAGGGTGTCGCGCTGGCGGTGTTCCCGGAGTTGACCCTTACCGGTTATTCGATCGAGGACATCCTGCTCCAGGACAGCCTGCTCGATGCCGTCGAAACCAGCCTGGCCGCCGTCGTGGCGGGTTCGGCGGACCTGCTGCCGGTACTGGTGGTCGGTGCGCCGTTGCGTCACCTGCACCGCATCTACAACACGGCGGTGGTCATCCATCGCGGTGCCGTGCTGGGCGTCGTCCCGAAGTCCTATCTTCCGACCTACCGGGAGTTCTACGAGCGCCGCCAGATAGCTCCCGGTGACGATATGGCCTGCGCCATCGGCGTGCTCGGCGCCGAGGTTCCCTTCGGTCCGGACCTGTTGTTCGCCGCCGACGACGTGCCCGGCCTGGTTGTGCATGTGGAGATCTGCGAGGACATGTTCGTGCCGATCCCGCCGAGTGCTCAGGCGGCACTGGCCGGCGCAACCGTGTTGGCCAATCTGTCCGGAAGCCCGATCACCGTCGGCCGCTCCGAAGATCGCCACCTGCTGGCCCGGTCGGCGTCGGCGCGCTGCCTGGCCGCCTATCTCTACGCCGCGGCGGGGGAGGGCGAGTCCACCACCGACCTGGCCTGGGACGGACAGACCATGATCTACGAGAACGGCCGACTGCTGGCGGAATCCGAACGCTTCCCGCGCGGTGCCCGGTCCTCGGTGGCTGACATCGATCTGGATCTGCTGCGCGCCGAGAGGCTGCGGATGGGCACCTTCGACGACAACCGGCGACATCACGGCATCGGCCCGGAGTCGTTCCGGCGCATCGGGTTTCGTTTGAACCCGCCGTCCGGCGACATCGGATTGCGTCGTGAGGTCGAGCGGTTCCCGTTCGTTCCGAGTGACCCCGCGCGACTGGAGCAGGACTGCTACGAGGCCTACAACATCCAGGTCTCGGGTCTCGAGCAGCGACTTCGCGCGTTGGGCTACCCGAAGGTGGTCATCGGCGTGTCCGGCGGTCTGGACTCCACCCACGCGCTCATCGTCGCCGCCAAGGCGATGGATCGGGAGGGGCGGCCGCGCAGCGACATCCTGGCCTTCACCCTGCCCGGATTCGCCACCGGGGAGCACACCAAGAACAACGCGATCGCGTTGTCACGGGCACTGGGGGTGACCTTCGAGGAGATCGACATTCGCGCGACCGCGACCCTGATGCTGACCGAGATGGGTCACCCGTTCGCCCGCGGCGAGCAGGTCTACGACGTGACGTTTGAGAACGTGCAGGCCGGCCTGCGCACCGACTATCTGTTCCGGATCGCCAATCAGCGTGGCGGGATCGTGCTGGGAACGGGTGACCTGTCCGAACTGGCGCTGGGCTGGTCCACCTACGGCGTGGGTGACCAGATGAGCCACTACAACGTCAACGCCGGGGTGCCCAAGACCTTGATCCAGCATCTGATCAGGTGGGTGATCGCCACCAACCAGTTCGACGACGCCGTCGACGACATCCTGCGATCGGTGCTCGACACCGAGATCACCCCGGAACTGGTGCCGGCCGGCGAGAACGAGGCCGTCCAGTCCAGTGAAGCCATCGTCGGCCCGTATCCCCTGCAGGACTTCACCCTCTTCTGGGTGCTGCGTTACGGTCTGCGGCCCGCCAAGATCGCCTTCCTGGCCTGGCATGCGTGGAGCGACCCGCGGCGCGGCACCTGGCCGCCCGGCTATCCCTCGGACCAGCGACCGGCCTACAGCTTCCCCGAGATCCGGCAGTGGCTGACGGTGTTCGCCCGGCGCTACTTCTCGTTCAGCCAGTTCAAAAGGTCGGCGATGCCGAACGGGCCGAAGGTGTCGCACGGCGGGTCGTTGTCGCCACGCGGTGATTGGCGGGCGCCGTCGGATATGGCTGCCACGGTGTGGCTCGATGAGATCAACCGGGGCATCCCGCCGGACGCCCCGTAGCGGGCGCTTTTCGGGACAGTCCAATAGTTCGGAAAACGCATTCCGTTTCCTCAGCTTTCTGTTAGCTTCTCGACCGTGTCAGGTCGCAAGCAGCGTGCAGGGGGAAAGTCCGGAGCTCACCGGAAGCAGTCGCGTCGGGTTGAGCCCTATGCCTGGTTAGGCGCAGGGGTATTCACCGTCGGCTTGGGTGCGGCGGTGGTGGCCGGATCGGGGTCGGCGCATGCCGATGCGGACGGGTCGGATACCTCCGTCTCACCGAGCCGGGAAACCGGCGGTGAGCGCGGGTCCGCGGCGGCCAACGGCTCAGGCTCCAGGGAGGTGTCAACGGCCGGTCCCGCACGGGCCGGCGGTGCATCCCCGGTCGCCTCGGTGCCCGGCATCGTGCGCGGGGTGGCCGAAGGGCCGGCGCCGCGCGCCTCCGTGCGCCCGGCGCAGGCGGTCCCGGCCGCCGCGGCCGCCGTGGTCGTCGACAATGACAACAACGAGGTCGCGGCTCCGACGTCGGAGCTGGTCGGTACCCCCGTTCAGGTGACGACCGCGCTGGAGGTGGTCGAGCCGACGGCCGAGCTGATGACGACGACGTCCGCCCGTCCGCCGCGGCGACGGGCGGGCTGAACCTGGGCCTGGGCAATGTGGGCAGCTGGAACCTCGGCAACGGCAACGTCGGCGACTTCAACTTCGGCAACGGCAACCTGGGCAGCGTCAACCTCGGGACGGGTAACGAAGGCAGCTACAACGTCGGCTCCGGCAACGCCGGTGACCGCAACGTCGGGTTCAGCAACCGCGGCAGCGGCAACTTCGGGCTGGGCAACGCCGGCGACGGCAACATCGGTTTGGGCAACACCGGATCGGGCAATATCGGCTTCGGCAACACCGGTAACAACAACATCGGGATCGGCCTCACCGGCAACAACCAGTTCGGCTTCGGCGGACTGAACTCCGGGACCGGCAACACCGGGTTGTTCAACTCCGGAAGCGGCAACAGCGGGTTCTTCAACGCCGGGACCGGCAACGTCGGTCTGTTCAACTCCGGTTCGAACAGCTGGGGCATCGGCAATGCCGGCAACGCCAGCACCGGCCTGTTCAACGTCGGTGACGTGAGCTCCGGGATCAGCAACGTCGGTGACTTCAACACCGGTTTCCACAACGTCGGCAGTTACAACAGCGGCAGCAGCAACGCGGGTAACACCAACACCGGCGACTTCAACACCGGCGACCGCAACACCGGCTGGCTGAACTCCGGCGACGCCAACACCGGATTGGGCAACTCCGGGAACCTCAACACCGGATTCTTCAACTCCGGCAACGCCAGCAACGGTTTCTTCGAGTCCGAGGACAACCAGAACTGGCTGCCGGCCATCAACATCGCATTCACCGTTCCCGGCCTGGAGTTCGACGAGAGCCTGCCCATCACCCTCGACGAGGTCTTCGAGATCCCGCTGGACATCTTCACCGATCCGCGGAACCTGACCATCACCGTCGGCCCGACGACCCTCGACATCACAGCCTCCGGGTCCACCGGCCCACTGCAGGTCACCGTCCTCGAGATCCCCACCGGTCCGGGCTTCTTCAACTCGACGACAGCACAGTCCTCGGGATTCCTGAACTCCGGTGCCGGTGGCGGGTCCGGGTTCTTCAACGCCGGCGGCGGGGTGTCGGGCCTGTTCAACATCGCCCTGGCGCAACTGGTCGGCGCCGGAGCACTGTCCGGGTTGTGGAACAACGGTTCACAGGGGTCGGGCTGGGGCAACGTCGGCACCGCGATCTCGGGGTGGTTCAACACCAGCCCACTGGACCCCGAGGATCCCGCCTGGTTGTCGGGCATCTTCATGGTGGGCACCGAGATCGGCGGCGTGTTCTGGAACGAGGTCACCGGCAAGTCCACCTTCAACCTCGGGGTGGGCAACGAAGGGTTCCTCAACTTCGGCAGCGGCAACGTCGGCGACTACAACCTCGGGTCGGGTAACGAGGGCGACGTCAACGTCGGCAGCGGCAACCTCGGCGACTGGAACTTCGGCAACGGAAACCTGGGCAGCTTCAATCTGGGATCGGGCAACGAGGGCAGCTTCAACATCGGGTCGGGCAACGCCGGCGACGCCAATATCGGATTCAGCAACCTGGGTAGCAACAACTTCGGTCTGGGTAATGCCGGCGACGGCAATATCGGACTGGGCAACACCGGGTCGGGCAACTTCGGCTTCGGCAACACCGGCAACAACAACATCGGCATCGGGCTGACCGGGAACAACCAGTTCGGGTTCGGCGGACTGAACTCCGGGACCGGCAACACCGGTTTGTTCAACTCCGGAAGCGGCAACAGCGGTTTCTTCAACGCGGGTACTGGAAACCAGGGTCTGTTCAACTCCGGGTCCAACAACTGGGGTATCGGCAACGCCGGCAGCACCAGCACCGGTCTGTTCAACGTCGGCGACGTCAACACCGGCCTGGCCAACGTCGGCAACTTCAACACCGGATCGTGGAACCTCGGCAACGAGAACAGCGGTACCGCCAATGTCGGTGACGTCAACTCCGGCGGGTTCAACGTCGGGAACCGCAACACCGGGTGGCTCAATCCCGGCGACGCCAACACCGGCCTGGCAAACACCGGCAACCTCAACACCGGGGCGTTCATCTCCGGTGATCGCAGCAACGGTCTTTTCTGGCGAGCCGACGATCAGGGCCAGCTCAACATCGACCTCGGCATCACCATCGACGAGATCCCGCTCAACTTCATGGCCGACATTCCGCTGAACATCCCGATCACGGCCAGCCTCGGAGACGACCCGTTCGTCCTGGAAAGTCTTACCATTCCGCCCATTTCGGGCTCCCTGACGATCCCCCTCGACCTTTCCGCATTGACCGGAATTCCCGGGCTCCCGACGATTGTGCTCACCCCGGACTACGTCGCCGGACCCATCACGATTCCGAATATCTACATCGACCCCTCGGATCCGCTGCTGACGGTGACGATCGGTGGCCCGGATGTCTCCATTCCGATCAATGTGAACGGCTCGATCGGCCCCGTCTACATTCCGCTGATCCAGACAGGCGGCCCGGGCCTGTTCAACAGCACCACCGCTCCCTCATCAGGATTCTTCAACTCCGGTGCCGGCGGCGGATCGGGACTGTACAACACCGGCCTCGCGTCCGGCTTCTTCAATACCGCGGCCGACACGTTGCTGGGATCCGGACTATCCGGGTGGTCGAACTATGGCTCCGGCGGTTCCGGAGCCGGCAACCTGGGGGGCGCGACCACGGGATGGTTCAACACCAGTTCGCTCGATCCCGAGGAGGCCGCGAATCTCTCGGGCATCACCAATGTGGGCGCGAACCTGGCGGGTCTGTTCTGGAACGACGTCACCAGCCAGACGACATTCAACCTGGGCATTGGCAACATCGGGTCGGTGAACCTCGGAGACGGCAACGTCGGCGATTTCAACTTCGGCAGCGGCAACCTGGGTGCACTCAACTTCGGCAGCGGAAACCTCGGGGAGTGGAACTTCGGGAACGGCAACATCGGCAGCGTCAACCTGGGGTCGGGTAACCAGGGCAGCTTCAACCTGGGTTCGGGCAATACCGGGGACTCCAACATCGGGGTCGGCAACCTGGGTAGCAACAACTTCGGGTTCGGCAACGCCGGTGACGGCAATATTGGACTGGGCAATACCGGGTCCGGCAACTTCGGGTTCGGCAACACCGGCAACAACAACATCGGGATCGGGCTGACCGGCGATAACCAGTTCGGGTTCGGCGGACTCAACTCGGGCTCGGGCAACAGCGGCCTGTTCAACTCCGGTGTCGGCAACAGCGGCTTGTTCAACGCCGGGAGCTTCAACAAGGGCGTGGGCAACTCCGGCAACGGCAACTGGGGCTTCGCCAACTCGGGCAACATCAACACCGGCTGGTTCAACAGCGGTAGCACGAACTTCGGACTGGCCAACGCCGGCAACCTCAACACCGGTTGGCACAACGCGGGCAGCTACAACTCCGGCGACGGCAACGTCGGCGATGTGAACACCGGCGACAACAACGTCGGGGACCGAAACACCGGATGGTTCAACCCCGGCGACGCCAACACCGGCCTGGCCAACCTGGGCAATATCAATACCGGCGCCTTCAACACCGGCACCGGGAACAACGGTCTGTTCTGGCGCCCCGACAACCGCGGCTGGGTGAACCTTGTTCTCGGCGGAGAGATTCCGGCGATCCCGATCAGCCTTGACGTCGACATTCCGGTCAACATCCCGATCACCGCCGCGTTCGGGGACTTCACACTCGACGGCTTCACGATTCCGGGATTCAACATCGCCACATCGAATTGGCCGGAGTACACGAATGAGCCGCTCCCGCTGCCAGTGGGAGAAGCGGTGCTCAATCTCCACGTCGTCGACGGAGACATCCCGGTGGGCGATATCACCGTCAACCAGTTGGAGCTCAAACTGCCCACGTTCACCGGCCTGATCGGTGGACCGGACACCACAATCCCGTTCAGCTTCGACGCCAACATCGGTCCCGCCGTTCTGGCCATCGCGTTGGCGCCGACAGGTCCGGGGCTCTTCAACGCAACCGACAGCTACTCCTCCGGGTTCTTCAACACCGGCGGCGGGGCAGGTTCGGGGATTTTCAATGCGGGTGCAGGCGTATCCGGTTTGTGGAACGTCGCAGTCGAGCAGTTGATCGGATCCGCATTGTCGGGCTCGTTCAACACCGGCTCGCTGGGATCGGGGATGGGCAACATCGGCACCGCGGTCGCCGGGTTCTTCAACACCAGCACCTTCGAGGACACCACGCCGGCGTTCGTCTCGGGCGTGGCGAATACCGGGGCGGTCCTAGCGGGGTGGTTCCAGAACGCCCTCAGCCTCGGCACCTACATCGACCGCATAAAGTCCCACTTCGACGCCCCGATCCCGTTGGGCCTCAACATCGGATTGTCTGAGATCCCCATCGACTTCACCGCCGCACTAGGGGTTGACATTCCGCTCAGCATCACCAGCACGCCGATCGAGTTGACCCAGATCGGGGTCGACCCGATTGTGGTGGGACCGGGGCCGCTGTTCAATTTCAATGTCCTTGGGGGACTGTCGTCAGCGCTGGCTTCGTGCTTCAGTGGAGTATGCGCCGCCGGCGAGGCCGAACTGGATATCACGCTGGGTCCGATATCGGCCGGTCCGGTGGAGATCGGTTTCGTTGACGGCCAACTGCTCTCAGGCGTCATCGGCGGCCCCGGTAAGGGGCTCGGGGTCTCCGGCCAGGCAGGCATCGGCCCGATCGACATCCCGCTGCCGTGGCAGGTGTTCGCTGATCCGACCTACCCGATCACGATCCCTGAGTTCCCCTGGTTCTACGACATCGTCGGCGACGTCGATGTTCCGATCACCGGCGCGATCGGGCAGATCGACGTCGATGAGTTCTCCACGTCGATCCCGCTGTTGGTGAATGCCCTGCTGAAGGTTGGCTACTGCATTACTGTCGCTGCCTGCACGCCCTCAGGCGTCTTCGGCAGCCTCACCCTGTTCCGCCCGAACGGAACGTGGCCCAACTTCTCCGTCCAACCTCCGTGGACGGTTCTCCAGCTCATCCAAACCACCTTGAGTGACGCTTTCGGGCCGATTGTCGTCCCCTCCATCGACATCAACATCCCGATTCAGGACTCGGTCAGCGGCTCGGATAGCGGCACGCTGGGACCGTTCGTCATCCCACGCGGATAGCCAGGAGCTAGTGTCGCCGACCATGTATGCAGACCGTGAGACGTACGTCCAGCCACCGCTGGTACTGGTGGCCGCCGAGATTCGCTTTACCGATGCACCACGACTGCGTCAGCAGGAGACGCTGGATGCGGTGGCGATCGCCCTCGACCGGCTGTTCCCGCTGAGCGCACCGCTGGGCGGGGTCAGCCTGGTCAGCGCCGGTCCGGGCGCCAAACCGCAGTTGGCGCAGCGTCGCGGGGTGGTTCTCCGCAACACCGAGGGCACCGAGGCGCTGACCGTCTCCCCGTCCTCGATGTCCTACGAGACCACTGAGTACCGCGGCTCTGCGGCCATCAGCGATGTCCTGGCGGAGGGCTGCCGAGCACTGACCGGCCTGGAGGTGCGCCCCGCGCTGACCCGGGTGGGCGTGCGGTACATCAACGAGGTCCGGGTTCCCGAGCCCCCGGCCGACGTGCGCGGGTGGTCCCGGTGGATCGAGCCTGCGCTGTTGGCACCGCTGTCGGTGGCCGACCGGCCGGTGACCCGCGGTGTCCAGGGTGCGACGACGTTCGACCTCGAGCGAGGACTGCTCAACGCCCGCTATGCGGCGTTCCTCGATGGGGCGACGAACGTTCCGGCTCACCTTCGGCGGCGTCCGTTCACCCCGGGTCCGTTCTTCGGGTTGGACTTCGACGGTTTCGTCGAGTTCGGTGGCGATCCGGCGGTGCTGCTCGACGCCGGCGTGATCGCCGAACTGTTGCCGGGACTGCACTCCGCGGCGGGTTCGATTTTCCAGCGGTCCATCACCGATGAGGCGCGTGCGCTGTTCCGGGGGAGTGGATTGGCGTCCGTGTCGGGTTCGGCCGAAATGGGGCCCGCGGGCCGGCACGGACTCTGATCGGGAGTCGGTGTCCCGTCGGGTAGACGGGGCCGCCGGTCCCGTACGGGAACCCGATACGCTGGCGCAATGAGCGTTGACACCGTGCCAGGCACGGGTGCGGAGGTTCGCGAGGCCGTTCACACCGCGGCGCGGCGGGCGCGTGCCGCCTCCCGGTCGCTGGCCTCGCTGAACACCGCGGTCAAGAATCGGGCCCTGCACGCCGCGGCCGACGCCGTGCTGGGGCACGCCCACCAGATTCTGGCGGCGAATGTCGCCGACCTCGAGGTGGCGCGCGAGGCGGGCACGCCGGAGGCGATGCTCGACCGGCTGGCACTCAACCCCCATCGGATCGACGGGATCGCCGGGGGCCTGCGCCAGGTCGCCGGACTGCCCGACCCGGTCGGCGAGGTGCTGTCCGGACGCACGCTGCCCAACGGTCTGCGGACCAGGCAGGTCCGGGTTCCGTTGGGGGTCGTCGGCATCGTCTACGAGGGGCGGCCGAACGTCACCGTCGACGCCTTCGGGCTGACCCTGAAGTCCGGTAACGCGGTGCTCCTTCGGGGCAGTTCGTCGGCCGCTCGATCCAACGCCGAACTCGTGACCGCCCTGCGCAGCGCGCTGTGCGGGGAAGACCTGCCCGAGGACGCCGTCCAACTCCTGCCCAGCGCCGACCGCTCCAGCGTCACCCACCTGATCCAGGCCCGAGGCCTGGTCGACGTGGTGATCCCCCGCGGCGGCGCCGGGCTGATCGATGCCGTGGTTCGGGACGCGACCGTACCGACCATTGAGACCGGGGTCGGCAACTGTCACGTGTATGTGCACGCCGAGGCCGATCTCGACGTCGCGGAGGCGATCGTGCTCAACGCCAAGACCCGCCGGCCCAGCGTGTGCAACGCCGCCGAGACCCTGCTCATCGACGCCGCCGTCGCCGGCACCGCGGTGCCACGTCTGGTCGGGGCCCTGCAGGGCGCCGGGGTCACCGTGCACGACAACCCCACCGAGGAGGAACTCCGGGCGGAGTTCCTGTCGATGGACATCGCGCTGGCCGTGGTCGACGGCGTCGATGCCGCCATCGACCACATCAACACCTATGGAACCGGGCATACCGAGGCGATCGTCACCACCGACCTGGCCGCCGCGCAGCGCTTCACCGAGCGGGTCGACTCGGCCGCGGTGATGGTGAACGCCTCGACCGCGTTCACCGACGGCGAGCAGTTCGGTTTCGGCGCCGAGATCGGCATCTCCACCCAGAAGTTGCACGCCCGCGGGCCGATGGGTCTGCCGGAACTGACCTCGACCAAGTGGATCGTCTACGGCGACGGTCACACCCGGCCGGCCTAGAGACTGGAGAACCCGAGTTGACCGATTCCTCCGCCGCCACCGGTGCGGTGACCCCGTTGTTCACCGACATCGACGATGTCACCCGTCGGCTGACCGCGACCGGCTACCTGCCCGATACCGCCACCGCCACCGCGGTCTTCCTCGCCGACCGGCTGGGCAAACCGCTGCTGGTGGAGGGTCCGGCCGGGGTCGGCAAAACCGAACTCGCCCGCGCCGTCGCTCAGGCCACCGGCTCGGACCTGGTGCGGCTGCAATGTTACGAAGGGGTCGACGAGGCCCGCGCGCTCTACGAGTGGAACCACGCCAAGCAGATCCTGCGGATCCAGTCGGCCACCGGCGCAGACCACGATTGGGAACACACCAAGGACGACGTGTTCAGCGAGGAGTTCCTGCTCTCCCGGCCGTTGCTCACCGCGATCCGCCGGACCGAGCCCACCGTGCTGCTGATCGACGAGACCGATAAGGCCGATATCGAGATCGAGGGTCTGCTGCTGGAGGTGCTGAGCGACTTCGCGGTCACCATTCCCGAATTGGGCACCATCACCGCCACCCGCCGGCCGTTCGTGGTGCTGACCTCCAATGCCACCCGCGAACTGTCCGAGGCGCTCAAGCGGCGGTGTCTGTTCCTGCACATCGACTTCCCCGACCCCGACCTGGAACGCCGGATCCTGCTGTCCCGGGTGCCCGAACTTCCGGAGAGCATCGCCGCGGAACTGGTCCGGATCATCGGAGTGCTGCGCGGCATGCAACTCAAGAAGTTCCCGTCGGTTGCCGAGACCATCGACTGGGGCCGCACCGTCCTGGCCTTGGGAGCCGACACCATCGACGACGCCACCATCGCGGCGACGCTCGGCGTGGTGCTCAAGCACCAGTCCGATCAGCAGCGCGCCGCCGGCGAACTGCGACTGAACTAGACGACCGTGGCCCGTCGTCCGCGTCCTCCCCAGCCACTGGCTCCGCACGGCCTGCCGGGTCACCTGGTCGGCTTCGTCGAAGCGCTACGCGCGCAAGGCATTTCGGTCGGCCCATCGGAGACCGTCGACGCCGGTCAGGTGATGTCGGTGCTGGGACTGGGCGACCGCGAGGCACTGCGGGAGGGTCTGGCCTGCGCGGTGTTGCGGCGGGCCGACCACCGGCAGACCTACGACGCCCTGTTCGACCTGTGGTGGCCGGCCGCCCTCGGCGGACGGACGGTGCTCGACGACGAGGACGGGCCGGCCGCGAGTTCGGCCGCCAATCCGGCAGGGGTGGACCCCGAGGACCTCGAGGCGATGCGGGGCATGCTGCTGGATCTGCTGACCGAGAACCCCGACATCGGCGATCTGGACGACCGCCTCGTGGCGATGATCGCCGCGATCGTCGAGGCGCACGGCCGTTACACCTCCAGCCGTGGTCCGTCCTATTCCGCCTATCAGGCGCTCAAGGCGATGGAACTGGGCCAACTGCAGGGCCGATTGCTGGCGGGACTGCTCGCCCCGCACGGCGACGATCCGTCCCCGGCGCAGGAGCAGATCGCCAAAGCCCTTGCCGCGCAGAAGATCGCACAGCTGCGACGGATGGTGGAGGGGGAGACCAAGCGGCGCACCGCCGAGCAACTCGGCCGCGAGCACGTGCAGATGTACGGGATCCCGCAGCTGTCCGAGAACGTGGAGTTCCTGCGGGCATCCGGCGACCAGCTGCGCCAGATGCGGCGTGTGGTCGCGCCGCTGGCCCGGGTGCTGGCGGCCAAGC